>Ga0310120_10000122_pt1 | contig 60144 bp, 44 predicted proteins | sample CB27_AW_983_MG_FD_203506 | JGI IMG/M metagenome (GOLD analysis project Ga0310120, IMG submission 203506) | Marine microbial communities from Western Arctic Ocean, Canada - CB27_AW_983 | ecosystem: Environmental > Aquatic > Marine > Oceanic | place: Canada: Western Arctic Ocean | collected...
CACCGGGCCAGGATCGTGGAATCACAGGAAGAGTTCCTCGATCACGTGCCACGTAGTGTGCCGGTTCGATTCGATGAGGCAGTGGATGAGCAGGGTGCGATGCTGCGCCTGGTGGGCAGTGGCACGCCATCCGCGCTGGAAGGATTGGACGCGGATCGAACCAATCGTTGCCGGATCGCCAGTCACAAGGCAGCCAGCCGTTTTTACGAGGACGGCATCGGAAGATCGGCTGTTCAGTGGTGTGTTGCAGCGGCTGCCACCATCGGATGGGCCGAGACTGTCTTTCAGGATCTTCAAGGAGAAGCCGCACGCGATGAACTGTGGAGGCAACTACTCACCATCGTTCGCGCAGATCGCGAGGACTGCCTGGACGCCTGGGATCAGCATAACCAGCTTCTCAAGCGCAGAGGTGATGCGCTCAACGAGCTCGGAATCGAACGTCTGGTTTTCACCGGGCCGGGCACGGAACTGACGGTGGGGCTCTCCGAGGCCGCTCGATTCGAGGGCGGGGGAGCGCTCAGTCAACGTGATGAGGAGTTCATTCCCAATCTTCCCACCGAGGAGGTCTTTACCACACCCGATTACAGGATGACCGAGGGAACCGTGATGGTGACCCGTCCATTCCTGGTCAACGGTACACTCATCGAGGGATTGTCGTTGCGGTTTGAGGGCGGTGTGCTGGCGGATTTTGAGGCGAGCAGTGGCGAGGAGACTTTTCGGTCCTACATCGATAGCGACGATGGGGCCCGTCGCCTCGGCGAGGTGGCGCTGGTTGGTATCGATTCTCCCGTATTTCAGAGTGGCCATGTTTTCCAGGAGATCTTGCTCGATGAGAATGCCGCGTGCCATGTTGCCGTTGGCAACGCCTACAAGACTTGCCTCGCTGGGGGTGTTGAGATGTCAGAGGATGAACTGAAGGCCATCGGATGGAATTCCTCGACAGCACATACCGACATGATGATCAGCAATGAAGAGGTCGATGTGACTGCCGTGACCCGATCGGGTGCCGAGGTCGTTCTTCTGGTCAATGGTGCCTGGGAACTTCAATAAAAGAATGAAGAGAATGAAATGAAGCGAACGATCCGAGCGATCGAGGTGCTTCCTCTCGAACTGGAACTGTACCAACCATTCAGCATCTCCGGCGGAGAATCTCGATCCGTCGAGATCGCAGTGGTTCGCATCGAACTGGCAGACGGAACGACTGGCCTGGGGGAAGCAGCTCCGTTTCCGCCGTACGACGGCCAGACCAGGGAATCCGTGCTCGAAGCGCTGTCCACAGCCGCTCCTTCCTTGATCGGTCTCGACCCGCTGCTATCGCATCAGATTCACCAGAGCGCCAGAGATGCCGCACCAGGGTCGGCAAGTGCACTGGTCGCACTCGAGATGGCAGCACTGGATGCCCTGTCAAGAGCGGAACAGGTGCCTCTGTGGAGGTGCTCTGGTGCAGCAAATGCCAGGCTGGTCTCTGATCTGACCATCGTCGCTGGAGACCTCGATCACGCCGCTCGATCGGCCCGGCTAGCAAGGGATGCAGGATTCAGGACACTCAAGGTCAAGGTGGGGCGAGACGGACTCGATCTGGACCAGCAACGACTGGAGGTGATCTCCAGCGCGGCCCCGGATTGTGATCTGTTACTCGACGCAAACGGAGGATTCACCGGCGAAGAAGCTCACCAGTTGATGCTGCATTCGCAAGCTCATCAGATACCTGTGGTGTTGCTGGAGCAGCCTGTGCCTGCTGAAGACGAGGAATCGATGGCGATGTTGACGGCGTTGAAACTGGTACCGATCTGTGCCGATGAATCGTGTCGAAGCGCTGCAGATGCGATGCGAATCGCCGAGAATCAGCTCGCCGATGCGATCAACATCAAGACCCAGAAGAGTGGCTATCTGGAATCGATCCGGATTCACCAGGTCGCCTCCAGCGCGCGACTCTCCCTGATGATCGGAGGAATGGTCGAATCAGTGCTCTCCATGTCCTTTTCGGCACATCTGGCGCGGGGATTGGGTGGCTTTCGCTGGGTCGACCTCGACACGCCCCTGTTCATCCGTGACCATCCATTCATCGGAGGGATCGAATTCGATGGCGGATCCGTTGGCTTCGATGATCTGCGGTTCGGACACGGCGTCGAACTGGGTCCGACAGATTCCAGTTGGTGCACCCTTGCCGAGGAGGACTCCTGATGAGCCTGTTGCTGCTGCCTCTACTGCTGCTCTTCATCTGCCAGGATCCGGTCGATCCTGATCCTGGAGAGGAGACCCTCGAAGCGATGATCATCCTGCAGGAGATCTCCGGGAGACCCGGCCTACCCGATGACGAGGTCGAACTGCAGCAGCTGGTTCTCGCCAGAGATCGTCTGCTGCTGGAGGACCGAAGCCGTGGAGTGGTCAGCATCCTGCGCCTCGACGGGCCGGAGCCGCTTCTGCGGGAGATATCTGCGGATGGGAGTGCTTACCGTGAGAGTTCAGATCTGGGCAGGATCCAGAAGGATCGCCAGGTTCAAGAGCAGCAACTGGTCGAACGCAGTCGAGATCTTCCTCAACAGGAGCGTCAGGAACTGCTCCGAGCAAGCCATATTCGGCTCTCTGATTCGGGCGAGTTGATTCGAGAAATCCGCGTCGAGCATTCCGATGAGGTCCAGGAAAGGATCGGAATGCCGGTTCGCCAGCTGCGGATCTGGGAAAATGATCGGCTGATTGTGGACCTGATGGTCTCGGACATCGAGACCCCCTTTCCCGTCGCGAGTTTTCACCGGGCCAGCGGCGCTTTCGGTGCTGAGGTGCAGAATGCGCTGGAGCAGATTGATGGCTTACCGCTCGAGGGTGTCATCTACGTCGTGACAGCCACTCTCTCTCATCCCCTGTCGTTCAAGGTGAAACAGTGGGATCGCCGCTCCGTGCCTGCATCCTTGTTCGAGATTCCAGAAGGATGTCAGAAGGTAGAGGAGTCCCCATTCGTGAACTGCCCTGTCTGTGGCCATCAGGTCGAGCGCGAAGCCTCCGCAGCGAGGGCGCGTACTCGTGAGGGAGAATGGCTCTTCTTCGACAGCCGCGAATGTTTCAAGCAGTGGCGTCTCGCCAAGAGTCAGAAAAAACCAGCCAGACAGCCTTGAAGTGCCGGATCGTGATCAGCTGGAGAGTGCCTCATCCAGATTGGCCAGTTCGACCGGGTGGTTCGAGAGGGCATCCCTGACCAGCCCTCCAATTCGGTCCCGAGCAGTTTCATCGACTCCCTCGACCCGGACCGTCAGGTTGGCAGTGGTATTCGAAGCACGTATCAGAAGCCAGCCATCAGCAAAGGAGAGGCGCACGCCGTCGAGGACGACCAGCTTTCCGCCCTTCGAATCCTGGCCAAACATCTTCACCAGATCCTCGACAATCTGAAATTTATGCTCTTCCTTCACCGGAATCTTGACCTCGGGAGTGGCCACCATCTCGGGGATTCCCTCGAATAGATCTGAGCAGTTGCAGCCCTTCGTGGCCATGATCTCGAGCGTCAGTAATGCCGCGAAAAAGGCGTCGTCAAAGCCGTCTCCACCATGCTTGACGCAGATGTGGCCCGACAGTTCGCCTGCAAGGATGGCGCCGGTCTGCTTCATTCGCTCCTTGATGATGGAATGCCCTGTCTTGCACAGGATGGGCTCCCCGCCTGCAGCGCGGATCCCGTCCTCGACATAGTCGGAGCATTTGACATCGTAGATGATCTTGCCTCCTGGGACTTGCTCCAGCAGGTGCCGGGCAAATGCGAGCAACAGATGGTCCGCCGATCTTTTTCGACCGGTCTCGTCGATCAGTCCAACTCGATCCGAATCACCATCGAAACCAAACCCACACGCGTAATCACCCTCTGAAACCATTTCGCACAGTTTCTTCATGTAGCGGGGGACTTCCGGGTCCGGAAGATGGTTGGGGAAGGTGCCATCGGGCTCGGCATAAAGGGCATCGACCTCGATGCCCAGTCTCTCGAAGAGGGGGATGGCGATGGGACCGGCGGTGCCGTTGCCGCAATCGATGGCCACCTTCATTCCTTCAGGAAGTTGAAAACGTCTGGCGCGATTTTCTATGTAAGGGGCAAGAACATCGGAGCAACTGGCTTGACCTGGAGTATCCACCGCACAGGAACCGATGGCGATTTTGCGAAGTTCTTGCAATTCTTCGCCCCAGATCGGCATCACTCCGCGAGTGATCTTCAAGCCGTTGTACTCGACGGGATTATGACTTCCCGTGATCATGACACCGCCATCTGCTCCGAGGTGCTGAACCGCCCAGTAAAGGAGAGGTGTAGCCACTTGACCGACCTCGATGACATCGAGTCCTGACTTGAGCAGGCCATCGCGAACACTGGCGGCAAAGGGAGCGCTGGAAGAGCGGATGTCATGACCCACCACGACCGTCGTTGAACCCTCACTGGCGAGCAGGGTTCCCAATCCGAGGCCGATCTGCTCGACGATCGCTTCGTTCAGATCCTCACCGACGATGCCCCGGATGTCGTAGGTTCTGAATATTTGTTGCGGAAGATTCATGGTCAGGCTCCTTTGGCCGTGATGATGCAGCCTGACGAGCCTTTGTTGCAAGTGCTCCCGCTATTCTGGTGGGGATTGTTCCGCTATCCTCTCTCCCGATTCTCCAACCGGGAAGAAGTTTGTGCCATGGCGCTGCGATCCGTACTCCTGTTGCTCCTGCTCCTGTCGAGTGGTTCCGTCGCGAGCCAGGATCGACTTGTCGTCTTGCATCTCAATGACATGCACGGGCAACTACTCCCACGAACCGGTAGTTCTGAGTCGATCGGTGGCCTGGCAGGCGTTGAGCAGATCGTCAGTGCTGCCAGAGCAGAGGTGGGTGCCGATCATCTGCTGCTGCTGGATGCAGGAGACTGGTTTCAGGGCACTCCTGAGGGGGCCGATGATGGAGGACTCAATATTATCCGGTCGATGGAACTGCTCGGGTTCGATGCTTCGACCCTTGGTAATCACGACTTTGACCATGGCATCGACAATCTGCTTCGATTGATCCGGTCGACGACGATACCGATCCTGGCCTCCAATGTGACCGACTCGGGAGGGCACCTGGCTGCCGTGGTCCACGAGGATCTCATCATCGAGAGGGGAGGATTTCGGGTCGGATTGATCGGCATCCTGACACCCGATGCTCCCAACATCATCGCCCCTGCGGTGGGCAAGCAACTGACAGTGGCACCACTGGCTCCGGTTGTGACCAGGGCGAGAGATCGACTCCGGAAGGCCGGAGCAGAGTTGATCATAGTACTCTCCCACAGCGGTGTTCATCTCGAGCGAGCACTCGCAAGCGAGGTCTCTGGAATCGATTTGATCGTTGGTGGGCATTCTCACACGCTGGTCGATCCGCCCTGGATCGATCCCGAACATCAGACAGTGGTCGCTCAGGTGGGAGCCAAGACTCGCCATGTCGGCAGGATCGAGTTCACAAGGAGTGATCAGGGTGTGGTGGTCAACTCCAGCGTCGTTGCCGTTCCAGCTGTGGAAACATCTACAAATCCGTTGCTGCGAGATCTGATTTCCAGCGTCGAAAAACGTGTGGGAAAGCAGATGGATCGAAAGGTGGGAGAGTCTCCTGAGGTTCTGAGGCGCTCGGGACACAAGCAGACGGGGGCCGTCTCCAGCCCTCTGGGACGCTGGATCTGCCATGCGATGGCGGACGCCACAGGAGTCACTGCCGCCTTTCATAATCATGGTGGCATCCGGGATGACCTCCCGGCGGGAGATTTACTCTACCGAGATCTGTTCCAGATCTCGCCATTCGGAAATCGTGTCACGGTGGTCACGCTGACCGGAGAGCAACTGAAGCGGGTCGTGCGCAAGTCGCTCTCCTCGGGTGGTAGAGGAATCGATTTTCACGGCGTGCAGGTCGAGGTTGGCAGCAATTCGCAGGGCGCCGTAGAGGTGGGGCAGATCCTGCTCGGCGGTTCTCCCGTGTCCGATCAGCAGCAGATTCGAATCGCCACCAACGACTACCTGGCAACAGGCGGTGATGGCTGGGACCTGCTGGCAGCAGCTCCGCACGGTGATGGTGGACTGTCGGTGCTTGAGGCGACGGAACGTGCTCTCGAGCAGGAAGATTCGGATGAGAGAATCTACGCCTCCATCGCCGCCGAGGTGTACATCGAATCGCCTCCAGGGGCAAAGGCTGCCTCCTGGCTCGACCGTGGCCGTAGCATGCTCGGTCTGCTGGTTCTCGTGACGTTGTGCTGGTTGTTTTCCACTTCTCGCTCGGAGGTGCGCTGGCGAACCGTCTACTGGGGAGTCGGACTGCAACTGTTGCTGGCTTTCTTGATCTTGAGGACCGGCTGGGGCATATCTTTCACCTCCGGTGCCAAGGAGATATTTCAAGGGATCCTTGATTTTTCCGAGGTGGGCACCGGCATGGTCTTTGGCTCCCTGTCGTCGGTGAGCGGAGCTGGGTTCCAGCTCTGGATCGTATTGCTCGGGACCATCATCTTCGTCTCGGCGTTGATGGCCATCTTCTATCACATCGGTTTATTGCAGATCGTCGTGTGGGTGATTGCCCGTCTGATGCAATTGACGATGAAGACCAGCGGCCCGGAATCTCTCGCAGTTGCTGCCAACATCTTTGCCGGCCAAACAGAGGCTCCCCTGGTGATCCGTCCGTACCTGAAAACCATGACGAACTCCGAGGTGATGGCGCTGATGACAGGAGGTATGGCAACGGTGGCGGGCAGCGTTTTTGCAGCCTATGTCAGTCTTGGAATCGACGCAGGGCACCTGCTCGCGGCCAGTTTCATGTCGGCTCCAGCAGCTCTGGTGGCAGCAAAATTGATGGTCCCCGAGAAGAAAGATCTGGGTGATCCAACCGCTGCAAAACTGGAAATCAAACGAACCGACTCGAATCTGCTCGACGCAGCGTGCCGAGGAACCAGCGAGGGGTTGATCCTGGCTCTCAACGTCATCGCGATGTTGATCGCATTTGTGGCACTGGTGGCGCTCGCCAACGCATCGCTGGCATGGCTGACCCAGCATCTGTCTTACTGGGCACTCTGGATGGGGGATGTCGTACTCCAGATGGAGCAACCGGTGCTGGAAGAGTCGCCCTTCTTCAATTTACAGGATGTGTTCGGATGGTTGTTCTATCCCTTTGCGTGGTTGCTGGGAGTGGATTTGAAGGATGTCTCGACTGTCGCTTCGCTGATCGGGATGAAGACGGTACTCAACGAGTTCGTCGCTTTCATGGAACTCTCGGGGGTCGACACTCTCAGTGAGCGGTCGAGGGCGCTCACGACCTATGCACTGTGCGGGTTTGCAAACTTTGCCAGTGTTGCGATCCAGATCGGTGGTATCTCGTCCCTGGAACCCTCCCTCAGGCCTCGGCTCTCCTCGCTGGGGCTGCGTGCGCTCGTCGGAGGCACAGTCGCTGCACTGATGACCGGCTGTGTGGCAGGAATCCTGCTGCCGTGACCGATCACTTCGATGCCAAGCAGGCGTGTCGCTGGATTCGTCAGCAATGGCGCGAACTGGGGATACCGTTCAAACAGGACTGGTCCGATGTCACTCCCGCTCTCGGCGTGGTGCTCGGTTCTGGCATCCAGTTTTCAGAGGGCGCACTGACGGAATATTGCCGCATCCAGGTTCGCGACATCCCCGGAATGCCATCTCCCTCCGTCGACGGGCACGGTGGCGAGTGGATCCTCGGTCAGGTCGCGGAGTCCAGGGTGCTGATTCTCGGTGGCAGGGTGCACCTGTACGAGGGCTACGATGTGGAAGAGGTGGTGCGAGGGATCCGCGTGCTCGCTCACCTCGGTGCCCGGGGATTGATCCTGACCAACGCAGCCGGCGGGATCCGCGAGGGCTGGAATCCCGGAGATGTGGTCGCCATCGAGGATCATATCAACCTCCAGGGCGTGACTCCGAAGTTGCACGAGCAGACAGCCGCTCCAGTTCGCAAGCAACATCCCTGCTTCGACCACGAATGGATCGATCGAACCGAGCAGTGGTACCGCAAGAAATCGTCGAAGGGGGCGGTGCAGGGCTTCCCCCGGGGGGTCTATGCCGGCCTGCCAGGACCCACCTACGAGACTCCTGCAGAGGTTCGCCTGCTGCGCAAACTGGGTGCGGATCTGGTTGGCATGTCCACCATCCAGGAGGCGATGACGGCGGTCGATTGCGGACTCCGTGTTCAGGGCTTCTCGCTGGTGACCAACCTGGCGGCGGGGATGTCGGGACAGCAACTGAGCCACGAGGAGGTGATGGAGACCGGTCGCCGGTCACGGGGGCAGTTGCTGAAGATCGTGAACGCGGCCATCTCGACCTTCGACCCCGCTGGGTCGGGCATCAAACCCTGACGAGGTCTCTTGTCACTGGATACTCAGCAGGGCATCGAGGGCGACCTCGACGCAACGATCCTCAAGTGCTGGTTTTTCGGCGCGGGGTACGAACTCGTCATGGTGGCGCCGACCGAAGACGGTACACACACATCCGGCTCGCCAGCCACGTAGCGACGCCAGCGTGAAGAGAGCCGAGGCTTCCATCTCCATGTTGGCGACACCGATTCGAGCCAGTTCAGCGATCACTTCGGGGTGGCGTGGCGGGAATCCGTGCTCGTTGCGTCCCTGTGCACCGTAAAATCCGGGTGCTGTGGCGGTGATGCCCAGATGGACCGGGTATTGTTTTTCTCGCGCCTGGCCAAGCAGCGCCTGAATCACATCGGGGTGTGCCACCGCTGGGTATCCTTCAGGAACAAATGTGAGCGAAGTGTTTTCCATCCGTACGGCACCCCAGCTCACGACCAGGTCACCCAGTGCGATGGCAGGATCGATGCCTCCGCAGGATCCAGCGCGGATCAGAATCGGGTCGTCGACGACGGCTGCCAGTTCAACCATGGCGATCTCGATGTTGCTGGCACCGATGCCGGTGGCCATCAGGGATACCTGTTCGCCGCGCCACTGTCCGGTGATGGTCAGGAACTCACGGCAACTCCATTCCCCATCGATGCGATCGAGACGAGCTGCATTGCGGCGGACCCTCTCCGGATCGCCAGCGAGCAGGATCTTCGGGGCGGCATCTCCTCTGGAGAGGCCGATGTGATACTGGCGATCTGTGTCACCCGGGTGCTGGGACATCTATTCCTCCGAAAGCCACGATACGGCCAGGGCCAAGATAAGCAAATCGAGCGATTTCATCACCTCGGACGGGCCAATTATCGGCAATACCTTGCCGATGGTGCCCGGGATAGCCTCGTGATACCTTGAACAGGTCTCCTGAAGCTGGCTTCAGGAGGCGGGCTTTCCTGCCGATGCGGGGGGAAGCCGATCCCCTTTACCGAGCCCGCACCGGCCCCACCCGGTGCCGAGGGAGGAACGATGATCTGGCAACAACGCGCTTCAAGCCGTCTGCTGGCACTATTCCTGGTGCCCGCAATATGTGGATTCCTGCTCGTCCAGACGGATGTGATGGGATCCGCATCTGCCGATTCCAAGGAGATCAAGAAGCTGGTCAAGGATTTCAAGAAAGCAGTCCGCGGCGAAGAGCATGACAACGCCATCGATATCGGGCGTCAGATCGCTGCCTATGGCACCGAGGACGCCATGGAGGCCCTCTACGACCTGGGCTACAAGGAGGGGCGCAATCCCAAGGTATATTCCAGCGTCTGTGAGGAACTGTCACGACTCGATGGAATCATCGAATTCATCTCCGAGCGGTATGACAAGATCGATAGCAAGAGTGATTTCCGCGAGCGGATGTACCTTGCGGATGTTCTTGCCTTTCCGACCAACAAGCGCGGTGAGATCAACGATCAGATCATGAAACTGGCCAAACGGCTTCGCGAGATCGAGGAGGACGGATTGCCGCCGGGAGCGGATCCCTCGATTCCTGATCGGTGGAAGCAACAGCAAGAGTCCCTGAAGAAGCAACTGGAACGGTTGAGGGGTACCGAAAATGATGAAGCCCTGACCCTGATGATTGCATTTCTCGGTGACAAGTCGGCTTTCGTGCAGGGAGCTGCCGTCGAGGTGTTCCGCAAGAGCCAGAGTTCGATCGGAGTGCAGCCTCTGATCACGCTCCTCGAAAAACTGGTCAGGAAGCGAAAAGATGTCCTGTATCACCAGGTCAGGGACGCGCTGTGGGAGTTGACTGGCCAGGATTTCGATCTGATCGAGGAGTGGCACTCCTGGTGGGAACCTCGCCAGAATACCTTTGACCCGATGGAAGAGATCCACGACGGCAAGACGGGCGTGAAGCGCAAACGACGCGGAAATGATCCCGAGTTCTGGGGCGTCCCGGTCGAATCGAAGAACATCGTCTTCGTGATCGATACCTCCGGTTCGATGAGGTATGTCCACAAGGATGATATTCCCGGGCTCGCCAGAGGAGACGGTTCCGATGGAGGAGGGTCTTCTGGCGGCGGTCAGATGACCCAGGAGCAACAGCGACTGGCGAAATTCTGGACTCGCATGGAGATGGCCAAACGCGAGTTGCGCAAGGTGCTCAAGAAGATGTCCAAGGACGCCGCGTTCAACTGCGTGCGATTCGATACCACCGTCAGCAAGTTCAAGAAAAAGGCGACTCCGGCCAGCACCGGAAACAAGAAGTCTGCGCTCAAATGGGTCGATGGTCTCAAGCACAACGGCAACACCAATACCCTGGATTCACTGATGGAAGCCTTCGGCCAGGATGCCCGCACCAATACCATATTTTTCCTGTCCGATGGGCTGCCGTCCGTCGATGGGAAGGTCAATGACCCGACCGAGCCGATCCTCGAGAAGGTGTTCGAGATGAATCGGTTCCGCAAGATCAAGATCCACTGCTTCGGATTCCATCCGTTCACCCAGGGAGGTCAGCAGATGCCCGGCCTGGCGTCAGCAAATACGTGGCTCAAGCGCCTGGCGGAATCTACCGGCGGGACCTACACGAACATGAAGGTCGACAACAAATTGAATCCTGACAACCCGGGAGACTGAATCCTGCATCGGAGCTTGATTGCAAAGACGCCGACATCGGTGGATCCGAAGTCGGCGTTCTTGTTGGTACCTGGTGCCTCGGGCTGATGTTGTGGCGCGCAACGGTTACTCGCGGACGATGCGTATCATCGCCCAGTTGGCGCGATCCAGGATGTGATGCCCTGGCCCCAGATCGACGACCAGGGTGAATCGCTTCGCATCCGCGAGCGGGATCCTGAAATCGACTCCCGGATCTTGCCAGGAGATGTTGCCGGGGGAGAACCTGGCCTCGCCGTCAACGAGGATACTGAATGTAGCGCAACCGATGTTGGCCTCTTCATCCGGCGGGCGACTGCTCGCATCCATGCCAGCGATCCCTACCAGAAATTGATCGCCTGGTGCGACCTCGTAGGTCAGACGGCAAAGCGAGTGGACTCCGATGCCAGCGGGGAAAGTAGTGGCACCGATCTGGATCGGCTTGCCGATCACATTGAGATTCTTTCGCCATTTCCATGGGAACCAGTCGGTTCCGGGTATTCCCTCCTCGACCTGGATCGGCTGGCGAGCCGCCAGTTGCACTACTCTGCCCAGTTCGAAGTGGATCTGTAGCACCCTTGAGATGGGTAAGGCGATCTGTTGAATCACGGAGCGGTGCATGAGAATCGATTCCGAGTCGATCCTATCGAGCGAACCCACCAGTGAACTGCCATCGAGGGTCAGTACGCGAACCGGTACCGATCCTGGCACTCCGACAACTTCGCCTCGAGCGGTTTCGACCAACCGAAATGCGCTGACCTTGTTCCAAGGAATGCTGAGTTGACCCAGAGAGGAGTCGTCAAATTTGACTCCAGTAGGCTCCAGGGTCTCGAGGATTCCGGTCAACTGGGCTCCGTCGCTCGTCAGCAGCAGGTCCGAATCGGTGCCCACGCCCTGAAATGGAAGCGTCGGGGCAGTCGCAGATCGATACTGGACCAGATCATCGAGGGGGATCTGAATCGGCGCCATCAACGAAGGAGTGACCCAGGCGAAGGAATCTGGCTCTGAATCCGCCTCTATCTTCAGTTGCCCGCTCCAGAGCGAGCCGTCGCGAAGCAGGATCTGGTCGCGAGGCTGCGCTTCAGCGAGATGATTCGGATACGTCAGTGAAAGTACATCTCTGATCGGGAATTTCTTTCCCTGAAGGGTCAGTTGCTGCTGATCCTGCTCGAATTGGGGGCTTTCCGTCTCGATGGTGCCGATCACGGTCTCGACGGTGACCGGGATCCCCGGCCTTGCATCGTCGTTGGGCGTGCCTCCCAGCAGGATCAGCAGCATCGAGAAGTGCGAAGTCGCGAAGTTCATCGAACATCCTTCCGAGGTCAGTCACTGGCCGCGGGGCACAGGTGGGGCGCAGCCATGATGAGGGGTGGATCGTTTCTGTGCAACGCGCGCTTCTTGACCGCCGCGGCTGGCTCATCTATTCTCCCCTGGGTACTCGCTGCGGCAGAACAAAGGGGGGACATGTGGGGCGTCGAGATGATCAGAGCCTGTTTGAATTGATCCGGAGCCAGGAGCGCTCTACTGGGAAATCTAAGTCGACTCAGGCAGATGAAGCCAGGAAAACCGATGCAAGCCGTGCAGAAACAACTTCTGGTAACGGAGATCCGTCGAGGTCGCGCAAGAGGGTTGACCTCGATGACCCGGCCAAGCGGATTCCCACCCCCACCCATCTGGGTCCCATCCCTGATGTCAGTTCTTCAGTGGGGGAAGATGGTCAGCAGCGGCGCAGTTCCTTCTGGGGTGGTGTTGTCGAGATTCGGCGGGCTACGCTGCTGGTCTTTGGCATCGCTTTCCTGGTGGTGATCGCCCTGGCGTACACGTCAAGCAACAGCTCTGCTCCGGTTGAGTTGCCAGCAGGGATGGCTGATCTGGATCGGATGCCCGTCAGCGAGAATCCCACCTGGCCGGTTCTCAATCCTGAACCCGAGGTGCGCCCTGCCATTCGTAACATCGTCCCGTCCGATATCGCCGGGTCCGGGTTCGGTTCAGCAGATGTCGCAGCAGATGTTGTGCCTGCCATCGCTCCAGATCCGATGCCAGTGGTGCAGACCAGTCAAAGTCTATACGCCGTGATGATCGGGCAACAACTGAGTAAGGATCCTTCGGTGGTGGATAAGTTGGTCCAGTATGTCGATTCCGGACTCACCTCTTCGAAGGCAAGAGTCCGGATCAGTGACTCCAGAAATGGAAGAAACTTCAGCGTCTTCGTAGGACCCTTTGAAAACCTCAAGGCTGCTCGGTCCGCACTGCGGGAAATCCAGGTGCTCAGGCCTCATCAAGGTGTTCGATTCCGCGATGCTTTTCCGACCAAGATGGTGTTCACTCCCGATGAACTCCAGAAGTATCAATTCGGGAATTGACCCTTGGTGAACTTCGTCCCTCAGTGCTATCCCTGCGCTCTTCGCCGCGCGCTCTGCACGGCGGAACGAGTCAGTGATGATGAATGGTTGCAGCAAAAAGTAGTCGACGAATCGATGCAGTTCCTGCGAGATTCCGAGGCGGGGCAGACCCCCGCAGAAAAGGTTGGAGGCCTGCTGAAGCGGGTCCATTCCGTGCTCGGTTCCTCTGACCCGTGGAGAGAGATCCGGGAGCGCTGGTTTGGCGAGATGCAGGAGGCGTCCCCCGGCATGCGAGGGCTGGTCCAGCAGGACCCGGATCCCCTGGGCCGAGCACTCTTGCTGTCTGCTCGCTGCAACGTCTTTGCCAACGAGATCCTCCAGTCCAAGGCGATCCGCGAGGATCTGCGGCGTCTGGGAGTTCGTTCGGGCGACCCCGTCGACGCTGAATTCGCCCACGAGGAGCGAGACCTGCTCGATTCTTCCATCTCCGCAGCGAGTCACATCCTTTTCATTCACGATACAGCCCCGGAATTGCCTGCTGATCTGATCCTGATGGAGCAGATCCATGCTCGGAAACCAGATATCGACATCACCAGTGTCGTCTGTGCGGTGCCGATGTTGCTGAAAGCGTGTTCGGAGGACGCGGATCGAGCAGGTGTGGTCGGTGAAGGAGGCGCGGGCCAGTTGCTGGCCTGGAGCAGTGATGGTCTGGGTCTGGTGCTCGACGAGGGCTCCGAGGATCTTCGCCGTGTCGTCGAGGAGGCCGATTTGATCGTCGCCAAGGGGTCCGCGCACCACCAGACGCTGTCCGGACGGGGGCTGCCCGTGTTTTCTCTGGTACGAGCGAAATGCCCCGTTACCGCGGCGGCCCAGAGCTGCCGTATCGGTGAGTTGTTGCTGATTCGAACCGATTGAAATAGCCGGCTCATGGCACTCATCGAGATCGCCTGTGCATCCGGGCCCATCCTGTGGGGGACTCGTCAAATCGGATCCTCTTGGAGCGCCTCAAGTTGACATGCTGTGTCTCTCCACCTAGGATCCACATTCTCTCTGGCTTCCTTATCGGGGGCCCGGAGAGTCTGCACCGGGCTGGATCGGCTCAGCGAACCTGAGTGGTCGGTCCGGGACGACATCTGTCACTCAGACAGGTGTCCGGAGGGGAAGGAGGATCACCTTGGAGCACGCCGCAAATCAACTCCATCAGGAATGCAGCATCGAGTTGCTGACGAGTCGCGGATCGCCTGTTTCACCCTCCATCATGAAACGCTGCATGAAAATCGTATCGATCCTGTTGCTGCTCGGAACTCCCATCGGCGCGCAGGATGAGCCGGTCCGTGGCCAACCGACACTTCAACCCTGGATGGGTGAAGTGAAGGGTAGTGTGGTCAATATCAGAACCGGGCCTTCGATGAATCACTTTGCCTTCTTCCAGCTTCGTGGAGGTACACGCCTCATCGCGCTGGGTGGTCAAGGTGATTGGGTCGAGGTGGCCATTCCTGCAGATCGTCCGGTCTGGATTCACGGTGATTATCTGAAGCCTCAGGGAGATGCCCTGCAAGTTTCGGGTAGCCGAGTGAGAATTCGGGCCACTGCAGGTACGAAGCACGCTCCTCTCGGGATGACCGAGCAGGGGCAGAGTGTCAGACCCACGGGCAAGGCGGACAGCGCTGGAACCTGGGTCGAGGTGTATGCACCTTTGAACGCGCATGCCTGGATCCATGGCGATTATATCCTTCGTGTTGAGTCCGAGTTGAATCCGCTGCATCTATCAAGGCAGCACAAGGTGATGAGTAGTTTCGCAGGAGCGGGTGGCGGTGTTAGAACAGGTGACAGTGTCAAACCTGTTACTGAACCTGCCAGTGGCGATGATAAGGATGTTGAATCCAGGCCAGCAGTGGACGAAGAGGATCTGGATCCAAACACCGTCAAGATTCCTGCATTTGAATCTCCAAGACTGAAGAAGTTGTTTGAAGGTTTCAAAAAAGAAACCGAGAAGAACCCCGTTGAATGGAATTTTGACAGGATCCTGGAGGAGATGCGAGTTATCGAAAACTCCACCGAGGATGTCGGAGAGGTGGAGGTTGTTCGAGACCTTACCCGCACCATTCAGGAACATTTCATGCCCTTACACCGCCGCTTGGTTGAAATCCAGCGGCAACAGGAGAAGGCCAGGTCGGAGCGAGAGCTCGCCAGGGCCAAAGAAAACGAGATTTTGCGGAAGACTGGACACCGCAGTACCGACCCTGGAGTCAAATACCAGGCTGTCGGCTGGGTCGTCCCGCTCGGGAAACACCGGGATGTCGAGGCTACACACAAGTTGATGAAGGGGAATCAACTCCTCTATCACCTCGACGGCGGCAAATTGAATCTTGATCAATACGTGAATAAAAGAGTTGGAATCGTGGGCACTGTTGAAGAACAGGATCCCAGCACAGGAGCCCGGCTCATACGCATCAAAAGTATCGAGGTTCTCTCGCAATAGTCCTTCGAGGCTGCCAACCCCTGGTCTTTCCCCTGCAGACTCTTCTGCGGGAGGATGGAAATGCACGACAGTAGTTACCTTTTTCTTGGAGTACTCCTCCAGGAAACAGATCCAAACGATTACCTGGTACCCGGTGGCCTGCTTCTGGCCGGCGTTGCTGCGCTCTTCTTCATGATGCAGCGATCGACGACCAAGATTCAGGAGCAGCGGCGGGTTCTGCTTGAAGAAGCGCGAGACGAAGCGGATCGGATTCGAAAAGAGTCGCGCCAGGAGACCCAGGATTGGGCCAAGCAGCAAAGATCCGATGTCCAGCAACATCAGCGTGAGTTCAGGGAAGAAGCGAAAGAATCCGAGAAGCAACTGAGCAAGCGCGAGGACGGGCTCGAGCGCCGGATGGCACTTCTATCCAAGAAGGAGTCAGGTTTACAGGCGGAAGAAACCAACCTTACAAATCGAAAAACTCGAATGGACACTCGAGAGTCGGAACTGGACGAGGTGATCGATCAGGAACGAGAAAACCTCGAGCGAATTGCCGACATGACTCGGGAAGAAGCTCGAGTTTCACTGGTCGAGAAGATGCAGAGCGATGTTGAGCACGAGGGAGATATGCTCATCCAGAGGATGGTGGAAAGAGTCAAGGAAACTGTGGATTCTCGCGCACGGGATATCCTCGCTACGACACTTCAGCGGCTCTCCTCGGGCTACTGCCAGGAATCCACGGTGACCAGCATCGATATCGTCTCTGACGACATGAAGGGGCGAATCATCGGCCGAGAAGGCCGCAATATTCGAGCCTTTGAGAAAGCCACCGGCGTCGATGTCATCGTTGACGACAGTCCGGGAGTGATCACGTTATCCTGTTTTGACCCGATTCGTCGGGAGATGGGCGGGCGATCCCTCAACAAGTTGCTGGTGGATGGTCGAATCCATCCGAGCCGTATCGAGGAGGTGGTTGCTGAGTCGAAGAAGACCCTCAACGAAGAGATTCAGAAGGTAGGGGTGCAGGTTTCCTTCGATCTGGATCTTCCTGGAGTGCATCCGAAACTGGTCACGATGCTCGGGAGACTCAAGTACAGGACCTCTTACGGCCAGAATGTGCTGTCGCACTCGGTGGAGTGCGCGCAGATCTGCGGCATGATTGCTGCGGAATTCGGACTCGACCAGGACCTTGCCAAGCGCTGTGGGTTGTTCCATGACATCGGAAAATCTGTCGACCATCAATACGAAGGGGGACACCCGGAAATTGGCGCTACCATCCTGAAGCGCTATGACGAGGCGAAGGAAGTCGTCAATTCTGCTGCAAGTCACCACAACGATGTCCCTCAGGAGAGCATCTATGCGGTTCTGACTCAGGCCGCTGACTCGATCAGCGGCAGTCGCCCCGGAGCTCGTGGCGAATCTCTCGACCGTTATGTCGAGAGGCTCGAGAAACTGGAAGGGTTGGTCAACTCTTTTGCCGGGGTCTCGAATGCTCAGGCGATCCAGGCCGGGCGCGAAGTGCGTGTATTTGTGAACGCGCACAAGGTCAGTGATAAGAAGGCAGTTCGTCTGGCTCATGAGGTCGCGAAGCTGATCGAGGAGCAACTGACCTACCCGGGTGAAATCAAGGTGACATTGATTCGAGAAACGCGAGTGGTCGAATATGCCCGGTGATGTACACGAGACCAGAATCCTGCTGATCGGGGATATCGTCGGCAAACCTGGGCGAAGGATCGTCCAGGAGATGCTTCCAGGATTACGTGAGTCCCTCGATCTTGACATGGTCATCGCCAATGCAGAGAACTCTGCAGCCGGGTCCGGGATTACTCCGAAAATATTTGCAGACCTGAGGGCCGCTGGAGTCGATCTGATGACTCTTGGCGACCATGCCTGGAAACGTAAGGACAACCTGGAGGTCCTCGATAAGGAGCCGTTGTGCTTGCGTCCACATAACTATCCTGATGAGGCAAAGGGCACCGGGTGGTCTGTTGTGGAAACGGCTGACGGGGTCAAGGTCGCCTACATCATCGTGCTGGGGCGAGTGTTCATGGATTCGGTCGCTTGCCCACTGAGGACAGTGGATAAGGTTCTTGCACAACTTCCTGAAGACGTGAAGATTCGGATCATCGAGTTCCATGCCGAGGCGACCAGTGAAAAACAAGCTGCTGCGTGGCACCTGGACGGACGTGCGACTGCAGTGGTAGGAACCCATACGCATGTTCTTACTGCAGATGCTCGGATCCTCACTCAGGGGACCGGCTATATCTCAGACATGGGGATGACAGGCCCCTACGACGGAGTGATCGGACGAGACTCGAAACCGGTTCTGCACAAGTTTTTGACCTCGATGCACGCTCCTTTTACCGTTGCAGAAAATAACGCTCATCTGTGTGGAGTGTTGCTTTCTGTCGATCCCGATACCGGTCGGCTGTCTTCCATCCGCGCCGTCGATATTGCTGAATCCGAGGACGGCAGATTCAGCCATGAAGTCATTCAAGGGCCGGAATCCAGCAACTGACCGACTTCTCATCCCCGACCTTCCGTTTCCTGATACCATCGCAAGGTGATAGGGGGCTTAGTGCGTGTGCTGGTTCAAAGAGTTCAGGAGGCCAGGGTTGAGGTTGCTGGCGAGGTCGTGGGCAGTTGTACGAGCGGCCTGTTGCTGCTGGTCGGACTGGGTGCCGGTGACGGCCTCATCGAAGTGGATTGGATGGCCCGCAAGATTGCTGGGCTACGAGTATTCAGTGATTCCGAGGGTCAGATGAATAGAAGCATCATCGAAACTGAAGGGGACATCCTGGCGGTCAGCCAGTTCACGCTCTATGGCGACTGCCGAAAGGGTCGCCGTCCTTCCTTCGTCGATGCACTGAATCCAGCCGATGCCGAACCGCTGTTCGAGAACTTCATCGATCGACTGCACGAAGAAGGCATTTCTCGGGTGGAGAAGGGTCGATTCGGAGCAAACATGCAGGTCCATCTGGTCAACGATGGGCCAGTCACACTGTGGATCGAGCGCGAGGCTTCTGCATGAGAGAGCAGTTCCACGATCATTACCTGGTACTGGGGCTCGATCTTGGCTGTAGCGCTGATGATGTGCGTTCAGCCTTCAGGAAGCGTCTGCTGGAGGTTCATCCCGACAAGACGGAACACCCGATAGATCCCGACGCGATGCGAACACTTCTGGACGCATTCGAGGTCCTCAGTGATCCTGACAGCCGAGTGTCCTATGACCGGATGTGGCAACTGATTGCTGGCAAGAATCCTGACCTTTCAGCAATTCCTCACGTGACCGAGAGCGAACGACCTGCTGCACGAGCTCGATCGATCCTGTTTCTGCTGCTGGAGGAGCGAAATGAAGAGGCGCTCGAGCGTTTCCAGGAGTTGGAGCCTGGCGCTCGAATATTGCTGAGAGATCACCTGACCTCGGGCGAGTTTGTCGATGCGTGTTTTTTGCTTGGCGAGATTGAAGAGAACAGAAAGAATTTCAAGGGCGCACTCGAATGGTACGAGGATCTGATTCGAGTCGAGCAACCACGCACCCAGAAGCGTCCCTGCTATCCCGAGGCGAGGGAAAGGGCTCAACGATTGCTCCTCAGGCGCACCAAGATCCATATCGATCCCCGAGTGGGTCTGGAATTCCTGCGTCGTGCTGAACTTCTGGGGCTCGATCGTGCCGGTCGTGCAGAAGTGGCCAAGAAACGGGCGATCTGTTACCTCGAGATGGAGATGAAGGTAGAGGCCGCGAGGCACTTCCAGGAATCGATACGTCTTCAGCCTCGAACCAAGGGGATCGACCGACTCCGAACGGCGCTGGAGGGGTATCTGGAAGATGAGTGACACCGTTCATGTCGTCATTCTTGCCGGTGGAGAGGGGAATCGCCTCTGGCCCTGGAGCCGCGAGGGCAGGTCAAAACAGATGCTGCCGCTGTGGCAGGGGAGATCGCTTGTCGAGGGCACGATAGAACGATCGCTGTCACTGGTACCCCATGAGCGAGTTCACCTGGTAGCCATCAGCGGTATCTTGCCCGACCTGTCACCTTGCCGGTGGATCGAAGAGCCTGTTGCCAGGGATACGGCTCCCGCCATCGTGCGCGCCGCAGAACGAATCCATGACCAGGATCCATCTTCCTGGATTCTGGTGCTGCCAGCCGATCATCGGGTACTGGATGGCGACCTCTTTCGCCAGACGATGCGCCAGGCGATCGATCAGGCACTGGCTGGGCCAGACCAGATGTGGTTGTTCGGATCGCCGTCGACGCCAGATCGGTCATTTGGATTCATCATCGCAGAAACGGATTCCTTTGCTTCTGGCGTCAGTCAATTTGTCGAGAAGCCTGATCCTGTACTGGCGCAAGAAATGCACGACAAGGGGGCTCTGCATAATAGCGGCATGTTCCTGTGCAGGTCTGGATTCCTGATCGAGAAGGTGAAGGAATTCTTGAAAGAAGAGTTGAACAGCGAGATCGATCTCAGCGACCAGGTCCCCGCGACTTCCATCGATCACTTCTTGATCTCTCGCGAGGAATTTCAGCCTCACCTCACGGTTGCCAGGATAGGGTTTTCCTGGATTGACATCGGCCGCTGGCCAGCGCTTCGGCTGTGTCAACATCTCGATGAGCAGGGTAATCTCAAGGTGGTCGCCCACGAGTTGTTGAAGAAGTACCAGGCTCCAGGAGAGCCGATCTACATCCGGGCACAATCTTCTCATGTCGAGAGTTGTGGTGGCCGCCAACTTGTGTTCCTGGGTACCGAACCAATGATACTGGAGTCGACACCTGATCGAGTCGTGGTCAACATGGCACATGAAGATTGTGATGAGATGCCAGTCGGCATCGGGTTCTCTGACTGCCAGGGATTGATCTGTTTTCAAGAAGGCGATGTAGAGGTTTCGGTCAGCGGCGCCCGTGGTGGATTGGTGGCTGTTTCGCCTGACCTTGTGGTTGTAGCCACGGAGGCTGAACTCGTCTCTGATGGTCTACGAGATGTGTTGTTGGAACTGGCCCAACGAGAAGAGGCCATCCGGTGAGCGTGTGGATCGGGGTTGACCCGGGAGAAAAACGAAACGGTCTCGCAAGAGCCGATGGGCTGGGCGTGCTGGCGTCTCCGAGAGGAGTCGTGGGAAACCGAGACGAACTGGTCAGGTGGATCCTGGACACGGACTCTGAACATGGAGTTACCGGAGTGGTCATCGGGATGCCTCGCAACATGGATGGATCCTTCGGACCGATGGCGATTCGCTCCCTGCAGCTCGTTCGCTGGCTGAGAGAGCAAATTGACTTTCCCGTTCATCTCTGGGATGAACGCCTGACTTCTGCGCACGCGGAGGCTCTCGGTGGCAAAAAGCAGCTGGATGAGAGGGCGGCCGCCATCCTGCTCCAGTCCTTTCTCGACGCTGGAGCTCCTGCATCGCCGGATCCACCGGGGCTGCTGGAAGCGGCGGATGGGCCGAATTGAGCCGCAAGCGGCCACTTTTGCCACTCCGGGGCTGACATTGGCTTGCCCTTCAGGGGCCTCACTGTAGCATCTCACTCTGGTCTGGTTGGGCCGCGACGGTGGAGGCTGTTCTTCATCGGCATGTGGTCGTAACAGTTACCAAAACATCGACAGACAGGGTTTCATCGGAACATGAGCATCACCGCAGAACGCAAGACCGCCTTGATCGAGGAGTTTCGTACCTCGGAGAACGACAAGGGATCGGTTCAGGTACAGGTTGCTATCCTGACCGAGAGAATCCGAAATATCACGGAGCATCTTCGAGTCAAGAAGAAGGACTTTGCCGGCCGTCGTGGTTTGCTGGTCCTGGTCGGTAAGCGGACTCGCCTGCTGAAATACCTGCAGGGCAGGGACCGTCCCGAATACCTCCGTTTGATCGAAGTCCTCGGGCTGCGGCGATAATCCACCAGAATAGTTGCTGCAATTGCGCACCAGCTCGTTGAAGAGGCTGCATTCGATGTTCGGTAACTCTGTAACTCAGCCTCGTGGCGGAGTCCCACCTACCAGAGTGACACCAAATCAGAAGTAATTAATTTAGAGTCGAGAGAAATCAGAAAAAGGCGCATGGGCGTCAAGACAGCAGTGGCTGTCAGGAGGATCGATGAAACATATTGTTACCCGGGAGATCGGGGGGCGAACCCTCAGTATCGAAACCGGAATGATTGCAAAGCAAGCGGCAGGAGCGACCATCGTTCGCTGCGGCGACTGCGCTGTTTTTTGCGCAGTGACGTGGGGTGAACCCCGCTGGGGAGGTGACTTCTTCCCCCTGACCGTTGATTATCGTGAGAATAACTATGCTGCGGGCAAGATCCCCGGTGGATTTTTCAAGCGAGAAGGTCGCCCCACGACCAAGGAAATCCTGACCGCCAGGATGATCGACCGCCCGGTGCGTCCTCTGTTCCCCGATGGATACATGAAGGACGTGATGGTGACGGTGGCGGTTCTTTCCGCAGATCGTGAGAACGATACTGATATCCTGGCGATGATCGCCGCATCCTCGGCACTCTCCATCTCCGAGTTGCCCTTCCAGGGGCCCATCGGAGCGGTTCGTATCGGACGAGTGGATGGAGAACTGATCATCAACCCGACACACGAACAGCGTGATCAGGGAGATATCGACCTGGTGGTCGCAGGTACCGATGAAGCGATCGTGATGGTCGAGGCTGGAGCCAAGGAAGTGGCGGAAGCCGATATCATCGGTGCTCTGGAAAAAGCCCACGAAGTCTCCACCGAGGTGGTTTCGATGGTGAAGGAGTTTGCCAAACTCGCCGGCAAGCCGAAGATCGAGTTCGTGGCTCCCGAGGTGAACGAGGAGTTGAAGGCCAAGGTCTTCTCGATGGCCTATGACGGCGTTCGCGCTGTGATTCGCACCGATGGAAAATTTGCCCGATCCAACGCGATGAGTGCAGTCTGCGATGAGGTCTTCGAACAGCTCTGCCCGAAGGATCAGCTGGAAGCGGACACCTGCGAAAACGACCCGAAAGAGGTCAAGAAGTTCCTCTCCTCGGTCAAGAAAAAGGTCGAGCGCGACATCATCATCGAGGATAAGAAGCGCAGTGATGGCCGTTCATTCACCGACATTCGCAATATCGATACGGATCTGCAACTGCTGCCGAGAACTCATGGTTCGGCGTTGTTCACCCGAGGTGAGACTCAGGCGATCGTCACTGCAACTCTCGGTACATCCTTTGACGAGCAGAGAATCGATGGACTGATCGACGAGAAGCGCGATCACTTCATGCTGCACTACAACTTCCCTGGATACTGTGTCGGAGAATCGTGGCCCAATCGTGGACCCAAGCGCCGGGAGATCGGCCATGGAGCCCTGGCAGAACGTTCCATCCGCCACATCCTTCCCGATCACGACGAATTCCCTTACACGATTCGTATCGTCAGTGACATCACCGAATCCAATGGCTCCTCGTCGATGGCGAGTGTCTGCGGAGGAACCCTGGCGCTGATGGATGCAGGAGTGCCGCTCAAGCGGCCTGTTGCAGGAATCGCCATGGGGATGATCGAAGATGGAAGCGACCACTACATCCTCTCCGACATTCTCGGCAGTGAGGATCACAACGGGGACATGGACTTCAAGGTGGCTGGCTCGCAGAAAGGGATCACCGCACTCCAGATGGACGTGAAGATCTCCGGACTCAGCCGTGAACTGATGGCTCGTGCTCTCGAGCAGGCCCGTGAGGGACGATTGCACATTCTCCGCGAGATGCTGAAGAAACTGGATCGACCCAGAGATGAGGTCTCACCGCTGGCTCCCAAGATCATGAGAATCACCATCGATCCGGAAAAAATCGGACTGGTGATCGGCCCCGGCGGCAAGGTGATCAAGGGTATTCAGGAAGAAACCGGAGCCACCATTGAAATCGTCGATTCCGGAGTCATCACCATCTGGGGCAAGGGCTTTGATAGCGCCAATGCTGCCCGCGAGCAGATCGAGATGATCACTCAGGATGTCGAGGTCGGAAGGATCTACGACGGAAAGGTCGTATCGATCAAGGACTTCGGTTGTTTCGTCGAGGTGCTGCCTGGCCAGGAGGGTCTCGTCCATGTCTCTGAACTCTCCGGGGACTATGTCGATGATGTTTCCTCGGTGGTAAAACGGGGTGACGCACTGCGGGTCAAGGTACTCGAGAGTGATCCTCAAGGCCGACTTCGCCTCTCCCACAAGGCTGTCCTCATCGAGGAGGGCAAACTGGAGCCGACGGTTGCATCGGACGATTCTGGCCGAGAAGGTCGACCCGATCGTGGCGGCCGAGGCGGCGGAGATCGTGATCGCCGTGGCGGCCGTGGAGGCGACCGCGGAGGTCGTCGCTGATCAGCCAACAGCAGGGGGGGCGATCCGGATGGATCGCCCCCCCTTTTTCATGCACTCTGGAGGTCTGAGTGAGCGCCTGGTTACTTCGAGGCGTCCGGAGGTATCCCGGAGACTCAGGGGAGCGCCACGATCTTCGTATCGATGATGGTGTCATCAGCAGTTGGTCTGATGCAGGGCGTGGTGACGCCACAGCGGCGACCGTCATCGATCTCGATGGAAGCTGGATACTGCCAGCGTTTGCTGATAGCCATCTGCATCTGCTCTATTCCATCGAGCATTCACGCCAGCATGACCTTGCTGGACTTTCAGTGGAGGAGATCGATGGATGGCTGGCCGATGCCAGCGATGGGACTGACAGTATTTCATTTGTCGGCCACGGCTGGAAAGATCCGTTGCCCGGACAGATGCAGCCAGACCCACGTCGCCATCTCGATGGCTCGAGTCGTGATGTCCCGGTGTTTCTGTGGAACGCCGACCACCACAGGGCCCTTGTATCCAGTGCTGCGCTTCAGTGTGCGGGAATCGATCCATCTGGGCATCCTGGAATTGTTGTGGAAGAGGCTGCCGAGCGTGTCTGGTCCAGTTTACCGAGGAGTGCTCGATCAGATGCTGCTGGAGCCGCCAGCTGGTTGCTCAAGCAGGGGATCACGGCAGCCACTACATTTGACAGGGGAGATTCGATAGACATCCTGCGGCAGGAAAATAGCGCAGGTCAGTTGGGGATTCGTATTCGACATGGCATGCCCGAGGAGTTGTTCCTGGAGCGGACTGATTCGGCAGGCGATTGTATTCCAGAGGGTGAACCGAGTTCCCCCTTTGCCGTTCGCTGGATCAAGATATTCATCGATGGGACTCTCGGCTCACGCACTGCGTGGATGAAGTCGGCATACTGTGACGACCCCGGAAACCTCGGTATTTCTCGAAGATCCGGAGAACTCCTCGACAACACTGCTCGTCTGGCAGCGGACAGGGGCTGGGCACTGGCCATCCATGCCATCGGGGACGCCGCAGTTTGTGAAGCAAATCGGGTCATCGCGCTGATCCGGTCGCTTCGACGCGAACCGCTGCCCGACCGGATCGAGCACTTTCAGTGCTTTGATCCATCAGATCTGGATTCAATTCGTGCGACAGGCAGCATCGCTTCGATGCAGCCGTGCCACCTGTATCAAGATCGGCAGATCTTGACGCAGAGGTGGGGTGAACGAACTGCCCATGCCCTGGCATTGCGGACCATCGACGAGGCAGGAATCCCATTGATTCTCGGCTCTGACGCTCCCATTGAAAGCGCGGATCCCTGGCGCGACATCGATGCAGCGGTGCGGAGGTTGCCGCCCGATGGTCAGGGAGATAGCTTCCATCCCCATGAGTGTGTCTCATTTGACTGTGCGTTTCGCTGGAGGACTGCAGCCGCTGCCAGTGCTAACTGGCTGCCGGCGGGGTGGGGTACACTTGCCGTGGGAGCAGAGGCAGATCTTCAACTGATCGGTGCCGACGATCCTCGACAGGTGCGAGATCAGGAACAGGCGAAGTTGATCGATGTCTTCAGCCTCGGACGTTGGCGCCTGGGTGAGATGGGGGCCGATGAGGGCTGATCTTCATGTCGATACCCTGTGGAGGCTTGAGGAAATGGGTGGGGGTCTGTTTCCCCACCGTGAACAGCTTCACATCGATGCCAGTAGGTGCAGGGAAGCGGCTGTCAGTCTACTCTGCAGCGCAGTTTTTACCGAAGACGCCAGGACAGACCCTTGGAATCATTGCAATCGTCTGCTCGATGTCCGTGACAGGTTGCATTCCGACGCTCGGGAACCGTTCGAGATGGTAGTGGATCCGGTGCAACTGGAAGCTCTCGGAGAGTCGAGGACCGGAATGCTCGGAACCATCGAAAATGGCAGCTGTCTTGAAGGGGATCTATCACGACTTGAACTGCTCCACGATCGAGGAATCAGGATCCTTGGAGTCACATGGAACGGGGCCAACGAACTGGGTCAGGGAGTGCTTGAGGACGATCACGAGGGGCTGACATCCTTCGGCAAGGATGCGATTCGGCTCGCTTCAGAACTGGGGTGGGCCATCGATGTGACCCATTTGAACCGGGAAGGGGTAATCGATGTCTGTGATTCAGGGGCTCCGGTTGTGGCGACCCACTCCAATGCCCGCTCGCTTCATGAGCACCCCCGCAATCTGTCGGATGAACTGCTTCAATTGATCTCGGACAGAGGAGGGATGGTGGGTGTCAACGTCTATCCACCATTCCTGGCACCCAGTTCTGAAGCGGTCAATCTCGATACAGTGGCGAGGCATGTCCTGCACCTGATGGAGTTTCTTGGGCAGGAACGGGTGGGCCTTGGAACCGACCTGGATGGAATCTCGACACTACCCGAAGACTTTCGTGACCATCGTGATCTGGATCGTCTCGCTCGTGCTCTGTTACAAGCGGGCGTTCCCTCGGGGGGCGTCGACTCGGTGCTCGGCGACGGATTCGTTGATTGGTGGAAGAACTGGAGCGTCAGCGGACGATCATGATGCGTCACTCGCCGGTCTGCCTGGTTCTGATTCAGGAATCGATCGATTCACTCGCTCGATGAACGCTCGGGCCTTCACATCGCCCAGCAATATCCAGCGAGACCGGGCAATTCGCGTCTGAATTGATTCTGAACTGTAGATGGCACTGGTGATATGGCGACCGGTCGCGGTGAAGATGTGAATCCTACCCTGGGGTCCCCTGAGTACGATGGTCGACTCCTTACGATCCTGAAATAGATCTGCTTCGGAGCAGGCAAGCAGGTCAGGAATCGCTGCGGAGGTGGGCCTGTTGGGGTTCTCTGAGCGTTCCTGTGCATGCTTCGTTCGCCGTTGTGATCTTCGACGAAGAGTTTCGAGGTGCGATCTGGAATCGATGAGGAGGTCGACCACTCGCTCACGACATGACTTCAGGGAATCACGCTGACCGCGAGTTGCCTCGACCACCAGTTCTTCCTGGAACCGGTGCAACGCCGATTTCAGTGATCCGATCCATCCCGACAGGATGGAGCGGTTGTTTTCGCCGAGCAGGGTGGCGAGGTGGTGTGGGGCTGGAGTAGTGGAGAGCAGATTGAGGGAATATCTGGGTACGATCCTCCCGGCCCTGGATTCCACGACCAGCGCAGTGACGCTGAGATTGTCGTGGGAATGCCCCGGCAGGGGAAAGCCTCCCGCCAGTAGTGCCCCGACAGGACGGGCAAAGAGAGAATCAGAGAGGTATTCTGGCAAGATCTCGCCGAGCAGTTCGCCCTCGCCACGCCAGCAGATGACAGGGCCTGGATCCTCGCCGTAGAGCAGGTCGATTTGCTCATCGCCAGTCTCGATGAGAAGCGAAGCGATGTCTCGCCAGAGTGGAATCCCTGTCGCCGACCAGCCGACGAGAACAGACCTCTGGTCGCCCGGCATCGAGTGTTCGCAGACTGGAGCGTCGCACCAGTAGCAGGGGGCATGGCCAAACCTGTGTCCCAGTGCTTCGGTTTCTCCCTGAATCCTGAGAGACTCCACCTGCGCGAGCAGGGCATGTGAAAATTGGATGGAATCAGCGTGATGATCGCGCTTCAGGTGCATCGGAATCCGCAGATTCAACTCGATGGCTTCTGGAAGGCCGGAGAGAGACTCGTCGCCATCTCGGGTCAGAAGAGTCTTCACGAGTCCCCGGATTCGCCGGTGGATCGCCTCAGCGGCTCGAGAGCGTAATTTGCCTGGCTGTTTGCCCATGCTGGATTCTCCTGCCTGATCCTAGTGGTATCGGCAAGCGGAGTCAGCCTTGTAGATCCCTGCAAACGGGTCTAGGCTTCCCGTCATCGACGGAGGTCTGGATGCAGAGATTGCGAAACCACACGATCAAGCGTGCCACGGACTGGCGAGGGTCCGGTCAGTGGTTACTGTTGCTGGCCCTGTTGCTGTTGCTGTCTCCGGCAGTATTCGCAGATTCAGGGTTGACCGCAACTATCCTGGCAGAGGCAAAGAAACTGGGTCTCAAGTCTGAAGAAGTTTCATTTTCGCTTCGATTACCCGATGGGGACGTGATCGAGCATCGGGGCACCGAGGCGAGGGCCCCCGCTTCTTGCATGAAACTGGTCGTCGCTGCGGCGACCCTGGATCTGCTCGGTCCTGAACACCATCTCAAGACGGAACTGATGCGACTGGGACAGATCGAGGACGGCGTGCTCAGGGGGGATCTGCTGGTGATCGGAGGCGGTGACCCGGCGATCTGTGGCCGCGAAAATAGCATCGATCCGTTGTGGGAGTTGCGGCCCTGGATGGCAAAACTCGAGACAGCAGGTATCGCCAAGATCGAGGGGCGAGTTCTCGCCGATGTACGTTATTTTTCCGGTGGAGGGGTGCATCCGGACTGGCCCAGGGCTCAACTCCATCGGTGGTACTGTGCACCATCGGGCGCGTTGAATCTCAACGACAACTGTATCGACGTGTTGATCGGTCCGGTTACCGATGGCGAGGTATCAGTACAGCTAAAACCGATGCATTCGTTGCTCTCTCTGCGAAACAAGCTGGTGGTCACCAGCAACAAGAAAGACCACCTCTATCACATCTCGCGAGATGCAACTGGCTGGGGGGTGACGGTATCAGGGAAGTTCCTCAGCACCTCGGGGCAGAGGACTGAATGGGTCACGGTTCCCGATCCAGCGGATGGGTTCGTGAGTATTCTGTTGCAGATGATCCGGGATTCAGGGATCTCGGTCGAGGGAAAGATACTGCCTCCAGCTTCCCGAGCGCTTCCTGTCGCCAGCACCAGCCATACACTGGCTTCACGACTCCCCGTCATGCTCAAGAATAGCCAGAACCTCTATGCCGATTCTCTGGCCAGGGTGCTGGGGCGTGAGCGTGGTGGAGATGGTTCGTTCCAGTCCGCCGCAGCTCGGTTAGAGGCATGGATCGATGGCCGTTTTCCTGGGCATGAAGGCGTTGTAGTGCGCGATGGGTCTGGACTTTCGGGACAAAATCGACTCGACGCGAGGCTGTTGCGACAGATCATCGAGATGGCCCTGAAGAGTCGCTGGGGATCGATCCTGCTCGACGCTTTACCCGTCGCAGCGGTCGATGGAACCCTGGATGGACGATTTCAATCGACACCCCTTGCGGGAAAATTGAGGGCCAAGACCGGCACCATTCGTGGCGTCATCTCACTCGCCGGAATGTTCGAGACCTCGGCGGGGCCGGTCACCTTTTGCCTCATCTACGAGGGCCGCCACGGATTCGCCTCCCGCGCCAGGGACTGGCAGGACCGGTCGCTTCTGAGGGTTGAAACCGCTCTCAGAGCTCGTTCAGCGGGTCAAGGATAACGGGCACCCCCCTGTAAAATCTCCTTTACATCTGGTCCAGGCATGCGACCATCGAGCAGCCCCAGGGACCACTGCTCGAGCCCGAGACGGAGCCACTCAATTGGACGCGCCAGAGCGTGCACGACGAGAGAATCAGCCGAAATCATCGGCGATTCCTTCTGAACTTGTCATCCGTGATATGGCGGGGGAACGCCGTATTGCGATCAATGGCGACTCCCTTGCGATCGGTCGTTCTCGAGAGAATGACGTCGAGATCGGGGACATCTCATCCTCTCGCATGCACTGTCAGATGACGAAGATCCAGGGTCGCTGGCACATCGAGGACCTCCGTAGTCGCAACGGCACACTGGTCAACGGAATCCTCATTCGGCGACAGCCATTGGTGCCTGGCGATCTGATCGAGATCGGCAAGACCCAGATCTTTTTCGGTGAGATTCCAGAGGTACACCAGCGCAACTCACCTGCGGGTGAAACTCTGGTATTGAGTACCGAGTACTTCCTCGAGCCCATCGTGGTCGAGGAGCCTGCCGATGATCCGATCCGATTTCAGAAGGAAAGGGAGATCTTTCTCAGGCTATTGGAGTTGACGCGCGACCTTGGAGCGATCCTGGTCACGGAAGAACTCTTCGATGTCATCCTTCAGAATGTCATCGAGATTTCCGGTGCTGAGCGAGGTTTCTTGATCATCGAAGATTCGGGAGAACTAAGGGTCGCTTCGTCGAGAAACATCGATCGGGACGTTGTGCGTCGAGCACACCTTCAGGTCAGTCAATCACTGACTCGACGGGTCATCGATTCGGGAGAACCCGTACTCACTGGCGACGCCAGGAGCGATCCTCGCTTCCACGAAAGTGCCTCCATCGCCAACCTCAGACTTGAATCGGTGCTGTGCGTTCCTCTGCGTCTACGCGGAAAGGTACTGGGCTCGGTTTACGTCGATAATCGATTTGAAAAGCACTCATTTCATCAAGGGACCCTTCGTTTTGTCCAGTTCCTGGCCGATCAGGCTTCCATCTACATCGAAAATGCTCGCCTCTTCGAGGAACTGCAGAGAAAACAGGCCGCGATCCAGGCCTCCAAGGACCAGGTCGAGGATCTGAATCGCGAATTGCAGGCGATGTTGATCTCCAGGGATGTTGAGCCCGAGGAGGTCAGAGAACTACTGAAGCGAGGTGCTCGCCCTGACCTGAAGCACTCCTTTGACCGTATCGTTACCCGATCTCCAGGAATGTTGCGCGTCTTCGAGTTGCTCGATCGCGTGATCAATACAGATATGCCAGTTCTCGTTCTCGGTGAAAGTGGCACGGGCAAGGAACTGGTGGCGCAGGCTGTGCATGTGGGTTCTGACCGCCAGCAGCAACCATTCGTATCGCAGAACTGTGCTGCCATCCCCGAAAATTTGCTGGAGAGCGAATTCTTTGGATATTCCAAGGGAGCCTTCACCGGAGCTCACCGCGACAAGAAGGGGCTCTTCGAACTCGCCGATGGCGGCACACTGTTCCTCGACGAGATCGGGGACATGAGTCCTGATCTACAGGCCAAACTTCTGCGCGTGCTCGAGGACGGTGAGTTCCGGCCAGTGGGCGCCAGGGATACGATCCGTGTGGATGTCAGGATCATCTCCGCCACCAACCAGATCCTCGATGAACTGGTGAGAACTGGAAAATTCCGGGAGGATCTCTACTACCGCCTCAATGTACTCACCGTCCAGTTGCCGGCACTTCGTGATCGTCGTGAGGATATTCCATTGCTTGTCGATCATTTCATCGATCAGGTTTGTTCCAGACAGGACCGTGTGCGCCCGAAGATGGATCCCAGGACCCTGTATGCCCTCTATCACAGCCCCTGGCCCGGCAATGTTCGTCAGCTTGAAAATGAGATCGAGCGTCTCGTCGCGCTTTCCGAGGGCGTCATCCTTCCGGAGACGATCTCTCCATCGGTGCTGGCCCACGGACCAGGAGTGGGAACAGGCGATAGCGAACCGATGCGAGGCACCTTGCGTGAACTCGTGGCGGAGGCTACCGAAGGGCTTGAGAGACAGGTTCTCGATGCCACGCTCGAGGAAAATGGCTGGAACAAGAGCCAGACTGCTCGACAACTTGGAGTCTCCAGGCCAACCCTGGACCAGAAAATCGACAAATATGGGCTCAAGAAGAAGTCTGACACCGATGGGGGGAAGCGTTCATGATGGGCAGGATTCGAGTCGAAGAGTGTGGTCGTCAGACCCTCGTCGAGATTTCCAGCGAACCGATCACCATCGGAAGGGATCCTGTATCCCGCATCGTGATAGAAGACCGACTGGCCTCTCGCCAGCATGGCAGGTTTTTCTGGCATGAAGACTCTCTCGTCTACGAGGATCTGTCCTCATCAAACGGAACCATGTTCGATGGTGAAAAAATCGAAAGGGTGGTTGTTTCGAACGGCGCTAGCATCTGCATCGGAGATGCGAAATTGACCGTCGAACTGGCCGAGTCTGTTGGTCATCCAGAAGACACAACCCAGATGCCGGTACCCGAGGCCTGCGATGCCATCGCGGAAGATGAGCCAGCGGGACCACGATTGTGTTTTCTTCGCGATGGGAAGAAACGATGGATCGCTGCACGCCGTACCATGGTCCTGGGGCGCGGGCAAGATGCCGATGCCATCATCGAGGATCCGAGAATCTCCGGAAAGCACGCAACCCTGACGCAACAGGGTGGTCAATGGTTCATGGTAGACCTCGGGTCAGGAAACGGAGTAGTGGTCGAGAAGCAAAAGGTGGCGAAACTCGCCCTCCATGATGGTGTCGTGTTTCGACTTGGAACTATCGAGTTCGAGGCCATCGGATTTGGCGAATCTGTTGCGTCTCCAGCAGCGGAGGGATCCCTCAGCAGGCCAAGACAGGTCGCGGCAACGGGATCCTCGGGCGACTTCTCTGTGGGCAGAAGTACTCGCGTGGATGTGGGCTCTCAGGGGTCACAAGGACTGTTCACGGTTGCGTTCATCCTGTTGCTCGGTGTGGTTCTTTATTCAGGCTACGGCCTGTTACAGGATCTGGCGACCAACCCGGACCTGGCGGTTTCAGAAGGTGACCGGCTGTCCGGCGCGGGGCACTTCGAACTGGTCCCCGTCGGCCCGATGACAGCGGGTCAATGGGTTCTGGCCCGCCCCGGCGACTCGCTCGAGATCCTCAGCGGTGAATCCGCACCACAAGGTCAAAAGTGGCTTCAAGCGCAGGGTGCGGTCGATCAGGCGGGTGTTTTTCGTGTCGAGTTCTCGCAGTTGCTAGAGGTGGGGCAATCACAGGGGCTTCGAATCACCGCTCGCCTCAAGAGCTCTGGATTCGACAGGATCGGAATCTGCGTCCGCTGGATTGACCCTCGTGCCGATGGTGACCTGGTCATCGCCGAGGATTTTTCATCTCTGAAGCAAGCCACGCAATGGAGTGGTCATGCTGCAGAATTCACTCCTCCAGTGGCGGGAAAGGGAGGCTCTGCAAGAGTTTCTCTGGTGGCACTGGGATCTGGCAGCGGTCAGTTGTCGGCGGACCAGGTGGTGGTTCGCGGAGTAGAATTGACAAGACCTTCACCTGCAACGATCACGGCAGGTGAAGCGGAACAGAGGATCGAATTTTCCATCGACGAGACCGGAGTCGGCAGCTTGATTCGGGGGCGAGGTGAGTTGATTTCCGATCTACGGATCGCGATCGGGCCTCCGCGCTTGATGCCATGGGGACAATTGCTCCCGACCAGGAAAGAGCAGATCGTCATCGGGGATGATGGGTCGCTCAGACTTGGCTTCGAACTCCAGGAAGAAGGTGAACAGGTCGTCATTCAGCAATTCGCGAGACCGATCGGATGGAGAATCGAAGCGAGCTGGGCTCCGCAACGCCCCGTTCCTCTATTACTCGTCGGGAGAGTTTCTTCGCGTCGACTGGATGCCCCGGTGCAGGTATTCAGCGGCGACAAATCAGGTACAAGTAGCGAACGCCTCGGCGATCTCGTGCCCTGTGTGGGAACGGAGATTTCCGTTGGAAAAGGCAGTGACCAGCTGGTGATTTCGTTTCGGTCGGAGATGCAGTTCTCATTGGTTCCTGACGTTTCTGGACGTGGTGGGTTGCTCATCGCAGATGCAGGCATCGTTGTTCCTGGAGATACGGTCGATATTTCAGTATCAGCCAGTAGTGAACGCGAACAGGCACGCGTGATGGCAGCGATCGCAGATGTCAATTCGTCGATTGAATCGAGAGAAGAGGGGCATGCCTTCAGGTTGGTCAAGGAGGCGAGAGCAGCATTCCCATGGCGAGCTGACCTCGGCCGTAAATTGGATCTCATCGAGCAGAGAATCCAGATCGAGGTGGACACTGCGATGGCTCAGATCGACGCAGTGCTTGACGATTCCAGACGTTACCCCGGTTCTCCGACGGATGACTATCTGGAGCGGATCTGTCGCGAAGCCATCTTCAGATTTGTCGATCTGGATCCAGCAATTCGATCTCAGGAGATTCTGACTTCTCGCGAACAGGTGGCCACCAGCGAGCAACAACTGCTTGCCGAGGGGCGAATCGACCTGCTCCTTGCCCGTGGGCGCGAGTCACTCGGGAAAGCCCGCTTCGAGATTGCCAGGTTCTACTTCCAGTGGGTTGTCGATCATCATCCAGAGACTCCAGGAGCTGCGAAAGCCCAGCAGGAACTGAAGCTCATCGATGCAAGGGGGAACTGATGTCCTACCGGGGACAGGCCACCGTTATCGAGTTGAAACCAGATCGCTGGCGTGCAGTTCATGTTCGCGGTGAGGGCCACTCGGTAGATGTGGTTGCAGTGGAAGAGTCGGTGGTTACAGGAGACGAAGCGCTAGCGAGTTGGATCAAGGAACTTGCAGCGACAGGCTTTCCCGTGACCAACACAGTGCTGATTCTCGACGCTGAGAACTCATCGCTTCGCTATCATAGTGTCCCACCGGTGCCCTCATGGCGCCTGGATCTGATCCTCCAGTACGAGATCGAGGAGATCGCCGAGAAGAGTGGTGAAGCACTCTCTGGCGGTCACATGGAATTGCAGGTTCCAGAGAGCCTGTCCGAAGACACGCTGCTACTACTGGGGGTCGGCAAGGATGCCGAGATCCAGCCGGTCATCGATGGTATTCGAGACGGCAAGGGGCAGGTGCGGATGGCGATCCCTTCCGCGATCGGTACTTTTCAGGCACATCTGACAACGGGTAAATTCGCTGAAGATGAAACGGTCTTGCTCTGTGATGTGCAGGAGACAGAAACCCAGGTCCTGGTGGTCAGAGACGAGCGATTGCTCTTCGCTCGCACTGTTCGTATCGGGCTGCAAGATATGATCAATCTGGTTGCCGAGCGTTGCTCGGCAAGTCCCTCGCAGGCGAGAAGGATGTTAGACACCTTCGCTGCAGGAGATCTGGTGTCTGGTGAGGATGCCTTATTCGGCTGCCATCGAGGCTGGATCAGTCAACTGACTCAGATGCTTCAGTCTTCCCTGACATTCTGTCAGGCACAGTTGAAGATGGAGGAATTGACAGCCGACATCGTGCGTCTGTCTGGTGTGGCGACCGATTTACTTCTCCATGGAGGTGAGTTTCAACGCTCTCTCGATTGCGACATCGATGTGATCACCTTTCCCAATTCTCCGGGTCCAGCGTGGACACTGGCTGTGGGCGCCGGGGCTGCTGCCCTGGATGGAGAAGAACGAGTTGTCGACTTGCTCCCGGAGGCAGAGAGAAAGCGCAGAACTTTTCGCGATCATACGCGCTTTCTGTGGGCGGGAGCTGCTGCGCTGGTTCTGGCACTGGGAGTCCAGTTCCTCGATGTGTCGCTTGCATCGGGGCGAGCCAGTGTAGCTTCGGAGACCATCGGCAGCTGGCGTAGCGATATTTCGACCTGGAAAGCTGCTGAAGATCAGGCTCGCGAACAGAATGATGTCTTTCGTAAACGTGAATCCAGAATCGTCCAGGAGATGGAGACAGGGCGCTTTTACGCGCGGATCCTGGACCGGCTCAGAGAGGATCTTCCAGGTGAAATCTCACTTGAACAGATTAGCCTCAGGAGGGTTGCTGGGGATTCTGGCATCGGCATCGAGATTGAGTTGATTGGTCTCGCGGATGACTCGCGTCGGAAAGGCCTGGAAGCGATCCAGGAATTTCATCGGATGATCAAGGCTATCCCGGGAGTGGAACGCGTGCGTGTGACACCAGACGACCCGAAGTCAGGCGCGTACCCCTTCAACATCCTTATTTCTCCGGTCGATTCGATGCCCGAGAGTTCTGGACGCAGTGGCCCGAGAAGAAGAATCAAGTCGCCGTTTGGAGGGAGGGGATGATGCAGGAAATATGGCAAAAAAATCGCAAGGTTCTGATTCAGGCATTGTCTGCTCTTGCGATATTTCTTGTCGCTTCCAACCTTGCGCGTGGTTACCGCTCCGAACATGAGAAGTACCTGCTTCGGTACGAGGAGGACGCTCAGGTCGTGGCTCAGGATCTGGATGAACTCGACGGCATCGTCGATGTGGAGAGAAAATCACGATCAGCGCTGGAAGCACGAAATCAGGATCTGCTGAAAAAGTTGGGGATCTCCTATTCAGCGTCTCATCAGCCATCCAGGGACGAGGCATCGGTAAGCACCGATTTCAAGCGGGCCAAGGATCTGGTCTGGAACGGATTTCGAGAGAGTGCCAACCGCAACGGTATGGTGACACCTGCAGAGATCCCTAACTTCGATGAGCGGGGTGATCTGACCCTTGAACAATGGGCGGACCGCTATCTGTTACTCGAAGTACTGGATCGTTTCGTGAAGGTTTGCCTCCAGGGTGGAATTTCTCGTATCGATCAGGTGGCTCCCGGATCCAGGATTCAGGAACCGCTCGAAGACGAGAAAAAGGTACTCGCTCGCTATCCGATCAATGTGAAGATTGTCTGTTCCCCTGAACAGTTGTCCGAACTGTTGGTCAGATTTCAACGAGATGGCGGATTTCTGTCACTGGAACCGAGCAGAGTGGTGCCAGAAAAGAATGGTGGAAATCTGGTCGAGGTCGATCTGGTGGTTGCCGGCATCGACATGGAGGATCCGAGAGAAGAGAACACTCAGAGTCGAAGAGGGACCGGTCGGTCCAGGGGAGGGTTCTGATGCGCTGGAACATCGAAAAGGGTTTCTTTGTCATCTGCCTGGGGATGTTTCTGTTGAGCTTGCTGGCGCTGGCTCAGACCTTCATTCTTGGCGATCCGCTCTCTGGAGTGGATCTCCGTAGACCCGGTTCCAGCGACGGAGGAACCGTTGGTGGGCTGGTTCGACTCGAGTGGTACGAGCCGATTCCCATCGAGGTCGCCAGAAATCCCTTCGAGACGGTCAGTGAGTGGAAACCTGCCCCCGTGAATCTGCTCGGAGTGCCCCCCGTTGGCGATCTGCCGCGGCGGGTGCCGCTCCCGGTGCTGGTCTCCAGTGATCCCAGAACCAGGCTGCGGTCAGAATTGGCTCCTCCCGAGGCGCAGGATGATGAGGAGGAGTCCCAGTGAAGAAACTATCGCTACTCCTCAGCGCACTGTTGTTCCTGGCGAGTGCAGGTCCGGTGACGGTGGAGGCCCAGGATGGAGATGATCTGGAGATCCGAGCCCTGGACCAGATCGTTTTGACCAATGGGAATCGATTCGAGGGCAGAATCCTGGCTGAGTTGAACGATCTGATCCAGTTCGAGACCGGGACCGGAAAGGTCGCTTTCCCGAGAACTGACGTGAAGCAGATCCTCTACAGAAACCCCCCGGAGAAGGTGTACGAGGCGAAACTCCGGCGCGGGTTTGATGAAGCATCGTTTGAAAGCCAGTTCGAGACCGGCCGCTGGTGCTGTGATCCAGCTGTCGGATTGATCGGCAAGGCCATCCAGCATCTCGAGGCGGCAGTGAAGATCGATCCTGCTCGCAGGGAGTCTTACCTGGTATTGCTGCCACTTTATCAGTTGAGTTCGGCCGACGATTACCCTGATCCTCAGATATTGGAGGTCTCTCAGTGTCAGACCGTACTGGCCGCAGTGCGCGCGCGCGTAGACATCGATGGCATCGATGAACTGGCAGTTTCCTCATTGATCAGGATCGGTGAACTGGAAGCCGCAGTCTTGTTGCTGACAGAACTGACCGATGGCCCCGTGACAGACCCCAACGTTGCTACGGGCCTCACAAAGTTGGTGGTACTTCTCGATTCGATGGGCAGGAATGAAGAATCTCGCAATGCCGCGATGAGACTTCGCAGCGGTGGCGGTGGGAGTGATGCAGAAGTCTTGCAACGCGAGATTCGCTGGGCAGTTCTCGATTATGCAGCAGGCACTCTCGACTCTCGTGATTCGATAGAGCAGATGGTGGATGATCTGATTGCTGGGGGGACCATCTCTGGAGAAGCCTATCTCTATCGCGGGACTGCACGACTTCTCGACGGGGATCTCGCCGACGCCGAATCTGATTTCAAGAAAGCATTTCGAGCGGGCAGTGTCGACGCGGTCGCTGCAACGACGTTTGCGCTGTCATTCGCGCGCCAGGGCCACTTCGAGAAGGCACTGGACTTGCTGGCCTCAGCATCGGCAGGCACCCAGGTCGAGGTGGATTGGCGACTGGTTGAGGCCTACGTCCTCGAATCACAGGGGGAGACCGAATCTGCGCTGGAGTTGTATCAGGAAGCGAGCCTTCAAGATGAGGTGCCCTGGCAAGCCCGTTTGCTCGCCATCGAGGCGAGGCGAAGGGCCGAGAGCCAGTGGGATCCCACTGGCGATGTGCAGAAGGTGCTCCGAGCCGACTTGCTGACTCCCGCTGCTTTCGCCGAGTGTTCACTGGTACTGGGAGATCATGCATTGGCCCGGGGTAGGCACGCGGAAGCGAGGCGCTGGCTCGAATACGCCATCGCCAGTGGTCTCGACGGTCCCGATGTGATGTTGCGACTGGCGCTGGCTCAGCGAGGCCCCGGGGGCGATCCAGAGCGAGCGCGTGAGGCGCTGAACCGGGTCACAAGCGAGCAACCCAAGAGTCCGGATGGCTGGAACGTTCTGGCTGAGTTGCTTCATTCCGGTGGAGACCTTGCAGCCGCCAGATCCGCCCTCGAGCAGACCCTTTCACTCTTCCCCGAGAAAATGAGAGAGTCCTGGGATCCAGAGGCCCCCGCTCCGTTGCGCTGGGCGATGCGGGCCTTGCGCAGAATCGATCGAGCTCTGGGGGAAGAGTACTGGTTCGATGATTTCGAACGGGATGGTAATTCCTCGCTACAGAACAACTGGCGTGAAGAGGAAGCCTACGGGATCTCGATTTCGATTCTCGATGGCGCCGCCTTGCTCGATGGCATTCAGAAGCATCAACCGGATCGTCTCACCACGATGAAACGAGAAATACTGACTCCTCGCCTGACGGGAATTCGAACGACTTTGCGCCTTCTTGCTGGCGGACCAGGAACGAGGGTTGCATTCCGGATCGAGGATCAATCCGGCGGTGGAGTCGTGTATTTCCGCGATCCCGATGGAACCCTTGGTTTTGCCGTACTCGGTGGCAAGGAAATTGAGATGGTGCGTACCGATGATTCCGAGATGGCAGAGGAGTACGACCTCATCGCATCGGTATGGCCGAACGACGAGCGTGCGCATCAACTGGAGATTGTATTCACGGACGATGGGAAAGAAGGTGCTGAACTGTGGTTCGACGGCATTCGCGTGGCTCGCGGTATCTCGTACCGACCCGCTCGGAAGTCTGGACTGACGGCTGGATTTTCTGGCCAGGCACCTCTCGATGAGCACTACAAGTTGGCGGTGATGGAGTTCGAGGTATTTCGCCGCAAGGCGAAGGTGGTGCGTGAAAGAGAGTTCTAGATGAAGTGCTCCCGCGAGTCAGGCTTCACCCTGATCGAATTGCTGGTAGTCATCGCGATCATCGGGGTGCTGGCAGGAATGGGCACCACGATGCTCGGCTATGCGACGAAGCGGAGCGCCATCGGTCTGGCAGAGCAGGAGATCCAGAGACTCATCCTGGGAATCGAAACCTATCAGCTCGATTTCGGAGACTTTCCTCCCACATCGATGGAGGAAGAGTACGAGATTTCCGGGAACGGTCTCGACGAGGGAATCGAGAGCCTGGTCGCACACCTGGCCAGTCGATCGCGGGGCCGCAGTTACTTCGAATTCAAGGAACAGTACCTGGAGAATCTCGATGGAGACAGACTGACCGACGCAAACCTGGTCGAACAGATGCGCTGGGTGTTCGGAGATGACCAGTTGCGAGAGTATGTCGATCCCTGGGGGGTTCCATATGTCTACATCCACAACAGGGACTACGTTCGTGAATACTCGGTCAGCCAGGAAAACGGACCACTCAAAATCTCGGCAGGGACATCGAAGAAAACAGCCACTTTTCATGAGCCATTGCGCTTTCAGATCTGGTCTGCCGGACCCGATGGGCTCCACCAGGCAGGCGCGGGAGACGATGTCACACCATGGTGAAATCAGGCAGTAGAACCACGAGTGGCGTGACCCTGATCGAACTCCTTGTGGTGCTCTCGATACTGTCGTCACTGCTGGCGATGTCTGTCACCGTTTTTCGATCCTTTGGCGACGCACAGACTCTCGAGATCACTGCCAGCAGGGTGTCGACCACCGTCAGAGCCGCTCGAAACTGGTCGATATCTTCAGGAATGCCGAGTCGTGTTCTGGTCGACCCCGAACTGCAGAAGGTCACGGCGTTTGGCTTCCAGCTGGTCGCTGCCTGGGATTTCGAGGATTTCGAGGGCTTCTCCGATGAACAGTTCCTGGATCGCGGTACCGTGACGGTTGGGGCCTATCGGCAGCGAGCTGAACTGGTCGGGCAAGTCAAGAGTTGCCCCGGTTCGATTGGCAAGGGGGCGCTCTTTGTCGATGACGGAGCTGCTTTTCGCGCCAGTAACTTGCCCAGCTACCAGGGTAGCAACGGTGTATCTGTCGAGGCCTGGGTCAACTTCTGGAAACCTCCCTGGCAGGCTCGCGATGGGATTGAACCCGATGGAGGGTTCTCGGATCCACGTCGAGAGATGAGACTGGCAGTGCTGGGAATCCCTCACGCCTTCGAACTGGGGCTGCTGGGTGACGGTGCAGTCTACATGGAGATCGGTGATTCCGAGCGAGCCATCGAGGGCGAGTACATCCGTGTTCAGACCGAGGGGGCTATCGTCATTCCTGACCGCTGGGTCCACCTGAGGGCTACCTTCGATGGCATCCAGATCGTCCTTGAGGTCGACGGTGTCGAACACGAGTGGGTTCCGGCTGGATTCGAATTTATCGAACAATGGCCACCATTACCCAGCGCCGTGCCACATAGCGATTCGGATCTCTGGATCAGCCATCCGGATCGGTTTTTTCTTGGAGCCATCGATCAGATTGTGCTGAGGGTTGCGACCAGTCCTGAAGTTGTGGAATTGCCAGTGGGTATCGAACTGCTCGGACCTTCTACGTTGATTCACCTCGATAGTCGCGGTGCTCTCGATCCGTTGCACCATAACCTTCCGGTGGTGATCCACATCGCAGAGGTGGGAGATTTCAGTGAGGCAGAAATTGCCGATGGGACCGCAGTCGCAGGTGAGGGCTTCCGGGAACGGATGGAAAGAGAGCGACGGGAGCGCCAGCATCGGGATGAATCCATCGAGCAGGCATTTGGTGACCCGATCGCTGACCTGATGAATCATCTGGAGAGCTGGAATTCCGATCCTTCCGAACTGCAGGAGGGAGAAGAGCCTCCGGTTCAGATTCCGCTGGCTCCAGGTATCCACTTCGGTCTCGGTGATGTGGACGGCATCTCCGTGCTCAGGCTACACAATGTGGTCATCGATCTGACGGGAGCGATCCGTGGTTAGCGGTAGCCCGACACAACAACGTGGCATGGCCTTGTTGATGGTCATCCTGGTGCTGGCTGCACTGGCTGCCATCGGAACTCCCTTCGTGATCTCGATGAGATTACAAGAAATGGGAGCAGCACGTTCGGTATCCCAGCAGAAAGCCCGCCTCGGCGCCAGGAGTGCCCGTAGCCATGCTCTCAGTCACCTCTTTGATACTCACCACAGTCGAGAGAGAGACAACTGGACTCCGGGATCCGCTGCTCCGGACCTGATCGACGGACTCGATGAACTCGATGTGGTATTCCCGGCGAATTTCAACACCACTGCGGTGGCTGGAAGTGGTCCTGATGTCTATCAGGTACGGGGAGATTCTCGCCTTGTTCTTGACGCACGAGTCACCGACGAGCAAGGCAAGGTCAACATCAACACCTCGATGCCAAATCTGATCGGAAATCTGCTGGCCGGAAGTCATCTGTCAGAGGCGATAGGTTACGAGCAAGACCTCGGCGAGTTGCCCATCGATGACACATCGTCATTTCCTGCAGATGATGATCCAGAAACTATCGATGGGGTTGTCGTCATTCTCAATCCGATATTTTTCACGGTGGAGGCGATCTCTTACACGGGGAAGACAGAAACTGCGCTCACCGGCATCTTTCGAGGCCAGTATCTGTCGGGAACCTGGGAGCACCAGAAGGGCTGGCCAGTCTTTGACCTCCGTGGATTGAAGGTGTTTCTGCACCGTCTGGCCAACCTCTCAGATGGAGAGATCGCTACCTTCCGTACACCCATCGGGATTCGCCAGATAGCTGACTGGTCGGTGGTCCCTTACTTCCTGCAGACCCTCGCCGTGGTCGGCCTCAACTTCGATAACATGGCCGAGTGGGGGCTGACTCCGGAAATGCTGGTCCGTGCCGGCCTCGATCCCGCCATGCTCCAGAAAGATGCAGAGGAGGTCGACGAGGCCGAGTATCGCAAGGCGCGATCGATGCTGCTCAAGAACAATATTCCGAAAGAGGTCGTGGACCTCGTCGAATCAGTGCGTGGCAAGGCGGCGGTGATCGAGGCTGCGAAACTCGCAAAGGATGTTTTCAATCTGGACAAGGCGCGAGGCAATGCGTTCAAAGGGGTTTATCTGACCTTCATTGCACCGGAGTTGAAGAAGATAAAGACACGCTCCAAGAGTTACTTCCCCAGCGCCATTCTCGCTTATCAGGAAATCTTCGACATGCCGGGAATGGAGACGTTTTCCGCCTCCGAGTTCGAGCAGATTCGCGACTATATCACGACCACATCGACGCAACCGAGGGCGTGGTCCCAGGAACAGATGGTCGAGGGGGAGATCACCAACAATGCGCTGCTGGGGGTGCCTCAGATGCGGCTGCCTCGCTACGATTTCTTCAATCCTGGTACGGTGGTCAGGATTCGAAGTATCGATGATCCCTCCAAGGTCGAATACGGTCTAGCTGCGGGAGCATTCCCGACACCACGAAGAGGATTCCGCGGCATGGGTGCAGGAGCGATCTTCCAGGGGGGAGTGATCCTCAAGGAACCGCTCAGGTATGAATGGGCCGAACGAGAAGCTCTGGTCAGCGCAGCATTACGGCATCCGATCAACATCAACACCGCTCCACGCAAGGTGATCGAGGCGGTCCTCACGGGACTGACTACCGACCGCTTTCAACCACGATTCAATTCGGTCACCGTCTCGGAAGCGAAGGCACTGACGGATCTGCTCATCGACGCGATGCCCATCATGGGATTTGCTGACTTTCGTCAGGTGGTTGAGAATGCACAGTTGAGCGGAGTGCTTGATGGCCGCGATTCCGAGGCGATCCTGATCAACGCGCTCAATCCGAATCAGCCTCGCCTGTCGATATCGACGACCGGATTCTGTTACTCCACATCCGAGATCTACACCGTCGAGTCCACAGGAGTTTCACGAAATGCAGCGGGGACACCTGAGGCCACTGTCAGGCTTCGAGAGGTGATCGAAGTGGCCCCTCCTGATGCGCTTTCACTGAGGCTTCAAACACAGGAGGACTGGGCATCTCTGTTTGCCACTCGTGATCCTGGCGAGGGGACATTCACTCGATTCAACAGCACTTTCGTGCCGGGCCGAGCTTCCAATCTGGTCATCAGCGGGCCGATTCCGCTCAATCGACGCAAGTTCACCGGCGCTTCCCTGGATCAGGGGACGCTTCGAGGGGAAACGATCTCGAACGAGATAGATGCGGGTAACTACGGGTTCGGTCGAGTCGGTCAGCTGGAGGTGGAGCACTTCAGGGAGACGATCGAGGGGTATGAGCTGGAAGAAGGCCCCTGGGGGCGTTCGATAGTTCTTCAGCAAGGTACCGAACAGAGTGGACGCCGGGGGGGGCCATTTCGTGAGCCGCAGGTCATCCCGTCACCTGACCTGGACTCGAACAACGACGCTCTCTCGACAGTACCTGCAATGGTCGATTTCTGGTACAGACCGCGCTGGGGTTCCAGGAGTGGAAATCGAATCATCTTCGATTCGGTGAGTCCAACCCTGGATCGCCATCGCGATCGCATCCGCCTCTACTTCTCTGGCGATACCCAGGAGCTGGTGCTGCAGGTCTTCGATGACACGGGATCTGCCATCGCATGGAGTTCCGAGGTATTGCCTGCTGCAGAGGTGCGACATGAGGTCTCCACCGTCACCTTTGCGGATGACACCTGGTACCACATCTCAGCCGGCTGGAGATCGACAAGACCAGGAGATCTGATCCTGATGATCGACCGTCGCCCCGTCGGTCGGCAATCATGGCTCTCTCGTCTCAGTGGTTCCCTTGCATTCACAGGCAACAGGGTCTCCCTCGTCGATAGCGACATGGCAGCGAAATTCCCTCCGAGTGGCACGCTGCTCGTCGGTTCCGAGGCGGTCGACTATTCCGGTCGAGATGGTTCTTCCTTCATGATCCAGCCACCAGGGCCAGGAGGGTATCCGCCGATCGGTCGGGGAGCGCGCGGCACGGTACGATCCTCTCATCCTGCAGGGACTCCTGTTCGGTTGCTGGGTTACTCGTTGCCTCTGGCGAATTCCGATGACCGTCTCGGAGTTGCCGATTCCGGAAATCGGATCATCATCGGTCCGGGCGGAGCATCACTGGCGCTGGATATGTTACCGACGCAACAGATTCGTTCCTTCAACCCCAGCAACGGAGCCATCGAACTGGGGCCAGCGACCTTTGCCCGAGCCAGTACCGACGGTGGCTTCGCCGTGCCGGGACTGATCAGCACCATGGAACTGGAACCCTTCGGCCCCAATTCCATCTCGTTGCTGGTTCAAACTCAGGGCAGCCATCCATTCGAACTGGGATTCCCACAACATGGCTACATCAAGATCCGGCAGTACACTCGCAATGAGAACGGGGCGATGCCGCAGGTCGGGTCTGAGTTTGCCAAGTATTCGAGCATCACACCGGGTCCCGTTCCCGGGTTATATCGATTTACCGGCATGGGCAGGGCACTGCTCAATACTCAGCCCACCGATGGAACCAGTGCAAATCCGGGAGACACCCGACTGGTCGTGTTCGGTGTCTCCATCGAGTCCGATGTCACCAATCTGGATGTCGCATACGCCCCCTCGGGGGTGATCCAGGTCGATCGGCCACCCGGGGTGCTTGCTGGAGGGGTGCTGCAGGATGTCGAGTGGATTCGTTACACACAGATTGCGGAGGGCAAGTATTTCATCTGTGATCGTGATATTGCCGATTCATTCCGGGGTTACACCGGAGATCGCTTCATCAATACCGCCGATGCATTTCGACGAAACCGACCGATCTGGGATGAGAATGGTGTTGTCAGCCATCTCGCCGGGCAAGAGGTGACTCAGGTCGTTCGTTCGGTTGGAGCCGGTGCTGGATTTGGTGATCAGGTCATCCTCGGCGATGGCTACGGTGATCCGAGCACGCGCTTGCGGGAAGACACACCGCTCAGGGTTCGCAAGGTCCGGGAGACGGACAGTGGCACCTATGTCAGTTTCTACTGGCCGCCAGAGGGAGTGTATCTTCCGGGGCAGGATCCCAGGATCCGGCGCTTTCCCAGCGGGGGATTGCCCTCGACAGCATCGGGGCAGATCCTTTTTGGCGCTTCCATGATCTCTGGCGACGGTATCGACGCTCCCGGAACCATCGATGAGGTGCGCTTCAGTCGGATCGACTCCAGTGATGTCGATACCTACGCCTTTCCCATACGTCCCAACGGAAGTTACCAGACCGTTGCGATTCAGGCCTCACCTGGACTCCCAGCCGGTGTTCGCACCGAGGTTCTTCGGAGCGGATTCACCGCTCAGGATTCAGAGGAACCAGGCGGTGGCATCGACCGCATCGGGCTACTGGCTCGTTCAAAACTGGTGGTTGTGGCCACTGCTGCTGCGCCCGAAGGAGCTGGAGGAGTGGCCACCGCAGGATCCGCTCGACAGTTCTCACGGGGCGACCCACGCTCCTTCGGCATGGGGAAGCGTGAGGGGCTTCTGCAGATCGATGAAGAAGTGATGCATTACACTTTCGATCCAGGATCGGTCGAGGACGATATCGTGGTTCAATTGATCCAGGACCTGCCTCGTGATCCCTACCTCGATGAAAACGCGCTCGCCGATGGTCAGGTGATTCCATATGATCCCAATCGCGATCTTCGGGTCGAGGTGATCAACAGTATCTCGGTAGACTCCACCATGAACTTACCTGCCAACGGTGGCTTTCTCGAGATGATCACGGGTTCCACCAACGAGGTCATCTACTACGAGCAAGCTTCCAATGGTGTCCTGAGGAATGTCCTCAGGGGCCAGCTGGGTTCTCCCGTCGGAGGCTATGTCTACCAGTGGAGTTATCTAGATGCGCAGGGGGCCACCCAGGTGGTCACCAATACCCATCGCCTGAGGTTGCTGCCGACGCGCCATATCGACATCTTGACGCGGGGAATGCTCTCCACTGGTCGTCAAATCAGCGAACTGGGCCATGAGCCGCTGGTGCCGATTCCCTGCATCCCCGTGGTTCGACTCGCCGGGCAGGTGGCAGAGAGCGGTCTGACTCTCGCCACCCTTGGATTGCCCGGCAGCGAGGATTCCAACAGCGGTCCCATCGGATTCAGTGGCGGCGAGGGATATCTGCTGGTCGACGATGGAATCGTGACCACGCCGGATGAGATCATCGCCCATACCGGAACCGTCGGCGGCGGATTTGGCCTTTTCCGCGACGATCGCAGCGGTCGAGGGATCTTCAGGGGGCGCTTCGGTACCGACATGAGGGTTCATCCGCGGGGGATTCCTGTGATCGAACTGGTCGCTCGTCACCACGACCGTTATCAACCACTGGTCGAGTCGAAAGATTTGCAGTACTTCGAGCGTGCATGGACGATGCCGGGAACGATGTGGGATCGCATCTACTGGGAGATTGAAGAGTCGAGAAGTCGTGCCACTCTTGGCACTGTCAGGGTGCTGGCCAGATTCAATGGCGCTCCTGGATGGGATTCCGAACCGACCAATTCTCCCGGTGGATTGTATCTGTTCGATAATCCGGATGACCTCAACCACCTGGCCCAGTATGGAGATTCGATAGAGCTTCGAATCCACTACCTGCATCGCAAGGGCGCCTATGGTCAGCAGCGCCAGCAAGGACTCTGGAATGATGAGTGGAAGCACCTTCCTGTACTGAGAACACTGGGGATCGACCACCGCAAGGAGTGGAGAATTCTCCATCATGAGGAGTACCCCTACTGATGGGACGTCAACAGGGTCTGACACTGATAGAGATCCTCGTGGCACTGGGCATCTTCGTGATGCTCGGAAGCGGCCTCGTGATGTTTTTGCGCGATGGCATCTCAACGTGGCAGATCGGTGAATCGAGGAGAGAGGGGATCGAGCGGGCAGAAGCGATCCTGGAGCCGATGTGTGCCGATCTGAGGTCGCTCTTCACACAACCGGATCCCGGGCCAGGCGGCGGCTATGTCGATGTGTTGCTGCTGTGTGACCGCGATGCAAATCGTCGATCCCGGCTTCGAATGGTCAGCGTGCTCGATGAGGAGACCCGTAATCCCATCAGCCGGATTGCAGGGTCACTGACCGGGGGACTCGCAGATATCGACTACCGCAACGATTCGATGGAGGCTCGACTCGGGATTCTGAGAGCGCCAGGAGGTCTTTGCGAGGTGTCCTACTCGATGGGGCCGGAGCAGGCTTCGGAGGTGCTCTGGAGGGGCTTCAAGAGTCCCATCGGCGGTGAGGGATCCCTCTTCGAGGACGCCAATCTGGCTCCGGATGTGGACGGGACACCGATGCGAAGCCGTCCCGTGGCGGACGGTGTGCTGTACCTCCAATGGTCCTTCTGGGGTGGAGATCGTCGCCATTGGGACCGAGGAGAGCCGCAAGCACCGATCACCTTCTGGGATTCCACCCGGGGCATCGTGGAGCCCGATCGGGATTCGGGAATCAGCTGGGATGCCGGCAGCCGCGACGATCCGACCGATGATGTGTTTCCCGATACTGTCGAGGTTCTGCTGGTATTGAGGCCGGCTCGGTCGTTGGCGCTGGGTCGGCTGACGGTAGATCTGGATGAAAGGAGTCGGACCATTCCGGTCGATTCCACGGCCCAGTACCCGATGGGAGCCGACAAATACATCCGTATCGATTCGGAGTGGATCCGGGTCGGAAGGATCGAATCCGATGCATTTCACGGGTGCGATCGAGGTGTACGCGGATCTTTAGCGACCACACATCAGAGACTTCGACCGGTGGTCCACGGCTCTACTTACCACAAGACGGTTCGCATTCCGGGTTATCGCGATCCTGGGGGTGCACGATGACTTCGAACCGAAGCCAATCAGGGTTCACCCTGCTTGAGGTAGTGGTGGCACTGGGGATCCTGACAGTGGGTGTCAGCGCCGCGATATCACTCTTTGCTGCAGGGACCGCTTCTCATCGTCGTGCTGTAGATAAGATCCGCGCCATCGAGATCTCCGAGTTGGTGTTGGCTTCACTGGAGGGAGCGATCCGGGATGGGGCGACCGTCACGGATCTGGTCAACAGTCCGCCCTGGAATCCTCAGGTGGAGCGGTGGCCTGGAATAGCAGTGGAGGTTCGTTACGGCACCATCTCCAAGCAGCAGGCTCGTGACAAGTTGCTCGTGAATGTCAAGCAAGGGCGCGATGGCGCCAGGGATGTCAGTTATCGCACCATCTCAAGCGAAGATTATATCGATGAGTTGCTGGTCGAGATCCATGTGATGTGGATTTCCAGAGGTCAGGGGAGTGAGGAAGTATTCCGTCAGATCGTGCCACGGATGAGAAGTATCCGGCTGCCGATACCCTGAGTTTCATGAATTCAGACGCTGACGACCGCGCGCTCGATCAATTCCACAGGAGATGCTCCGGATCCGCTTTTCAGTTGCCAATCCATCTCGATGAGAGTTTCGATGATCTTGTTGGTGCGTGGAGCATCGCAACTCTGATATTGCTTGCGAATCCTCGGCAGGAATGGCCGAGCAATTCCAGCCTCCTCGAGGATCTCCTTCTGGCCACCTCCCCTGGCGACGATTTCATGGACGGCTCGAAGTTCTCTGGCACGTTTGAGTGACAGCGCCAGAAACTGGAGAAGCAATCGCTGCGGATCCCTGACTCGTTGGTTCTTCTCATCGAGTGCACCACTGGTGACGATATCCGCCAGCACCCGGAGAGACCTGGATCGATCTTGTTCGAACCAGGAATCGACCAGGTCGAAGGCGGATCCATCTCCACCGGAAGGGGAATTGTCGACGATGATCTTCTCATCAACGTCCTGAATCTGATTCGCATCGCAGACCGTAGAGATTCTCTCTATGGCTCCTGCAAGTTGATCCATCAAGGGGCCGATCCGATCGATGAGGATCTGTGCCATCTGGGGCTTCACTTCGAGTGATTGTTTCTTGAAACGATGCACCACCCACGAGTTCATCTCATGATCCCAGGGCCTTGCATCCGGCTGCCATGGTGGAGGACGGTGATAGGGTCGATCTGCAGAGATCCACAACCCGTGTTTTAGCAGCGCTTTTGCCACTTTCGAGCGCCCGTCCATCGAATCGGTGGTGAGTATCAGGCAGGAACCCTGCGGAGCCTGTTTCGTGAACTGAACCCAGGAATCCGGATCGGATTTTAGCCAACCCTGAGCATCCTGGATGATGACCACGGGACTGCTGCTGAAGAGACCAGGTGTTCTCAGATCATCGAAGATCTCGCGGATCTGATTTTCATCTGCCGCTCGGTTGCCCTGGTAGCGGATCACCGAATCTGCAGCGGGCACACCTCCTGGAATCGATCGCAGCAGCAGTTCGATCGCCTCACGACGCAGCAGATCTTCCTTGCCCACCACGATGTTGACCGGGGGAGTTCCCTTCGCCAGACGTGCTGCCAGGGCGGATACCGTGACCTTTTGATCGGATGCTCGATTTCTGGATGAAGTGGCCATACCGCAGTCTCCTTGGCTGCCACTAGGATTTCAACTGATGCCTCTTGAACAATCTGAATAGGTACGGTATTCAGGGCAGCGACAGGATTGATCCGGACTGGTCCGGATCGGAAGTGTGGTGAGATTCCACCGCGGTGCCGCCGCTGTAACCGGGGACAACCCCTGCAACTCCAGGTATCACCTGGAACGCCACTACGGAGTGCCGTGGGAAGGCGCAGGGAGAGGACGATCCGGAAGTCAGAAGACCTCCTGTCCCTGATTCCCGGTTGGGATCAGGTCTCCGAGCAGAAAGGTTCGTCCGTGCGTCTGAATCCCCTCTCCCGTATCTGGCCGCCTCCGGTCACCATCGCCAACCCATCGCACAAGATGGCGATCTGTCTGCTGAGCCTGTTGCTGCATTCGCAATTGCCGGCGATGGCTGCCGATCCTGTTGCCGTTGTGACCACCGTGATCCCGGGAGCTGTCGTCGATTCCCACCCGTATTCGGTGATCATCGACGATGACCACCAATTCGGCTATGTCGCCGTGTGCGGGGACGTCGCACCATTTGGGGAGTCAGTCGATGCTTTCAGTGCCCGACAGGTGGTCGAGTTCGATGCCAGAACGCTAGAAGTCTCACGGATTTTCGAGGTCGGGTATTACCCAAGCGACCTGTTGTTGCTCGATGGTGATCTCTGGGTGAGTTGTTCGACCGTGAGTGTATTGTTTCGGATCGATCTGGCTTCAGGTCTTGTGGACTCGATTCCGATCACGGACAGCAATGGAGCTGATATTGGATACCCGTCGGGGCTAGCGCCAGGATTCAATGGTGAGATCCTGGTCGCCTCGAATGGCGGTAGTTTCGACGGATCGGATGAGAACGTGCTGGCCATCGACCCTGTCACCGAACAGGTGGTGCAGAGGTACCAGATCGCCGGGGGAATTTCGGTGCTCGCTGCTCTCGATGATGGAAGCTTGCTGGTGCCGATCGGATTTCCTGGTGATGATTTTACAGCCGCCCCGCTGCTCAGATGGATCGACCCGATCGTTGGATCGACGATTTCGGAACTCGAACTCGATGTCGATACTTCAGACTTTCCGGCACCCAGCGATCTGGAAATCCTCGACGATGGAACCGCACTGTTGACCATCTTCGGAGGTAGTTCCTCTGTCTACAGGATCGATCTGGCGACCAGAAGTCTTTACACGACCTACCCGCTCGAATCTGGTGAAACGGTTCAGACTTCAGTATGTCAGGGTTCCGGGGGAACATTTCTGGTCGCCGAGTACTTTGCGAACACGGTATCCAGGTACAGCCTTGGCAGTGGTGCCTGGATCGAATCACTGGAAGGGTGTTCGCTTCCGAACAGGATCGCCAGGTCCGGCGGAAGGATATTCACTGCTCAGCAGGGGCTGGAACTTGTCACGGTCCACGCGGGCATCGATTCCTTCATCCGCTGTGATATCAACAGGGATCAGCAGATCGATGTGGCAGATCCCATCTTGTTACTGGGATACCTGTTTCTGGGTGCTTCCATCTCGTGTCTCGATGCCGCTGATTTCAGTGATGATGGAGAACTCGATCTTTCCGATGCCATCGGATTGCTGTCTTTCCTCTTTTCACAGGGTACCTCTCCAGCATACCCTTACCCCGTTGCTGGAGACGATCTGTACGAGGACAGTCTGGACTGTGTCGGATAGCACGGTTCGAACCGATCTTGGATCCAGAAAGGATCTTGTATGAGCGACAGAAGAGTGAACCTCCTCGGCCTGTGTGGCGCATTGATTCTCTTTCCCACGCTGATTCTGGCTCAGGGAACCTGGTACGGGGATCAAGACGCACTCTGGAAGCAGCAAGATGGGGTGTCGCAGCCGCTGGTTGAACTCGCGACCGATCTCCGTGCCATCGCTCGAACGGCAGCGGGAGGCGGCTGGATTGCCATCGATGGTCAGAGTGAGGTGATCCATGTTGATTCCGATGGAGTGATCCTGGAAGTCGTGGACACCGACGTCGGGGTTCAATCCCTGGCCATCGATTCGCTGGGAAGGGTGTGGGGGACACGGCCCGGTCTCGATGATGTCATCGTCATCTCTGCTGGTGAGGGAGTCGTGGCAACTCATGCTGTTGGATTGGTACCTTACGGAATCTCGATCGACGGCCTCGATCGAGTCTGGGTCAGTTGCTCCTACGGAAATGTGGTTCAAATCCTCGATTCCGATGGCGACCTGGTGCAGGAACATGCTGTCGGATTCTTCCCGACCGGAATCACAGCGGCTCGAGACGGTGGAATTTGGCTCGCCGAGAAGGAAGGTCTGCGAAGACTCTCTTCCGACGGTGTGACGATCTGGAGTGGTGTGGCCGGAGTGTTTCCCATCGGAGTCACGACCGATCTCCTCGGACGAGCATGGTTTTCTTGCCAGTCGAGCCATCAGGTGGTCGTGGTCGGGGCCGAGGGCGTGGAGAACATCATAGATGTGCCTCTTCGTCCCCTTGGAATCAGCGGTAATGGCGACGGAACCGTCACGGTTCTCTGTAGAGACGGCTCCGTCGTTGTCCAGCTGGATTCGACGGGCCAGATCATCGATCAGGAACTGGTAGAGACACCGATTGGCAGTGGCGACCTGTCGGGGTTGAGTCGGGCTCTGGTGGTGGATCCGCTGGGAGATGTTGACGGCGACGGCGTTTCAAATCAGGTAGAGGCGCAACTCGGATTCAATCCTCTCGATATCGCATCCACCCCTACAGTATTCATCCGCGGAGATGCGAATCGTGACGGAGTTGTCGATCTATCCGATGGTATCGAAGCCCTGCTGGTGATCTTTGGCATCACGAACAGCACCTGCCTGGAAGCTCTCGATGTCGATGACGATGCCCGATTGACGCTGGCGGATCCGATCAGGATCTTTGACCATCTGTTCGGAGGGGGGCCCGCTCCAGGGGCGCCCTATCCAGAATACGGTCCAGATCCTGCTCCAACAGAAGGCTTTCCCTGCACTCCCTGAGATCTTCTGGCACCTTGTTGGCGAGCGGGGTTGCAATCCGTTGGGCGTCCATTCATGATGCGTGAGTCCTGTTCCTCTTCGGGGGAACTTCTCGACGATCCTCGATCGGGGATCGCACTGGCGCCCTGTGATCCGTCTCCTGAGAGGGATGAATTTTGGGACGCATTTCTACAGATGAACTGACCTCCCCCTCCTCAAGTCAGGAACAGGGTAGTGTCGGTACCCCGAATCGAAGGGGGATATGAATGGATAGCAAGGTCGATCCGGAGCACCAGATCGCCGTTTTCGTGGACCTTGACAACATCGCTATTGGTGTCAAGGAAGCCAAACTCACCAGCCTGGACATTAAAAGGGTACTCGACCGACTGGTCGAGAAGGGGAAGATCACGGTCAAGAAGGCCTATGCCGACTGGTCCAACTGGACCCAGTACAAGCGACCATTTCACGAGTGCGCCATCGAATTGATCGACATTCCTCAGAGAAAGATGTCCGGAAAGAACAGCGCAGATATCAAGATGGTTGTCGATGCGCTGGAACTTTCTTACGCGAAGCCTCATGTCGACACCTTTGTGCTGATATCAGGAGACAGCGACTTTTCGCCACTGGTTTCTCAACTGCGTGAGAATAACAAGAAGATCATCGGGTTGGGCGTGAAGCACTCCTCGAGCAACTTGCTCATCGATAATTGTGATGAGTTCATCTTCTATGAGGATCTAGTCAGGACCAGGAAAAAGCGCGCTCGAAAGACAGCAAAGAAGGTGACCAGGAAATTGACCAAGGATCAGGACTCTGCCTTCGCGCTACTGATCAGTTCCATCGCCGCTTTGCAGCGCGAAAACTACGAGTTGATCTGGGCGTCGATGGTCAAGCAGACGATGAAGAGAAAGCAGCCAACATTCAGCGAGGAGTATCACGGATACACTCACTTTTCGAAATTGTTGGTGGATGCAGAGAAGCATCAGTTGATCAAGGTGCACAAGGATAAGAGAAGTGGCACCTACATCATCGATGAATTGTTAGAGGACTATATCTAGCATCGGTCAAGAAGGTCCTCTGGCTGGCAGGGGACCTTCAATGTCTTTCCTGATGCCAATGCGAAGGCGATCAACTCGCCGCCATAAACGCACCCCGCGTCGATGCTGATGTGGAGGCGATGTCGGTGCAATCCGAGCGAGGCCCAGTGCCCCGAAACGGTCGCATCGTCTTCCGTCTTGCGACCAGCCACCTCGAACCAGGGAGTCACATCCTCTGGAAAGGAGTCGGGGGAGCCGGTCATCCCATCAGCCAGTGAATTGTCGTGTCGGACGCCTCTGATTCGAGTCAGAACAGCTGCTGTGAAACTGTCATCGCAAGAATCTTCCTGGTACCAGGCCCAGTCGCCCGATTGAATCCTGACTGATAGGTGTTCGGCGCGTTCGAGCACTTCTGGCACGCTCCAATCGGGGTGAACTCCGGCATGGGTGATGAGGTGGGAGCGATATGCGTCGCTACTTTCAAGCCTGGCCAACGGTCTGCTGGCGAGCCACTCGGGCCAGTTCCAGGACAGGGTGTCGGCGAGTGCGGCGTCGAGTCCATCGTTGGCACGGGCGACTGCGTGGTCGTGATACCGTGCCAGCAGATGCAGATCGTGATTGCCCAGGATCACCTGTGCAGCATCACCGAGAGCATGCACCGTCTCCAAGACTGCAAGGCTCTCGCGGCCCTTTCCGACCAGATCACCGACAAACAGATACCGAGCACTCCCGCCGTCCCGGCGGATTTCTTCTAGCATCCTTTGCAAGGTCTCGTGGCAGCCATGGACATCCCCGATCACCCAGGTCTCGGTGTTCTCGGATTCGGTGATCTCTGAATCTGACCGCGGGTCACTCAATGCGCCTCCATCGTCGTTGTGGCCACTCATGCTGCACTGCCAGCATGACAGGGTATTTGAACGCGTGAAGTCACGAGCAAACAGAGAGGTATGGAGAGACCCTCGAGAATAATACAAGCACCGGGAGTGGCCCCTCCCGGTGCTGATTTGAATGACCCTGGCACGATTCGAACGTGCGACACCCGGCTTCGGAGGCCGGTGCTCTATCCACTGAGCTACAGGGCCCTGGTGACAGGAGGATCGGGTCTCAGGGCCAGAGCGCCATGATTCCCGACCCGTTTTCTAGCAGATACGGTCGCTGGAATCCAGACGCACTGGTTCCCCGACGGTAGTTCCTGCACAATCATTCCCCATGGCTTCCCTCCCTTCCACCATCCGTTTGTTTCTGGGACTGGCTGGCGTGATGGTGATGGGCCCCTGGTTCCTGCGTGACTCCGGCAGTTCAGAATTGCTGATCGTCACTTTCAATGTCGTAGCGCTCACCGTGACATCGCTCATCGACAGTTCTGTGAGATTTCGCACCGGGCTCTGGCGCGGGACCGTGCCTGGCTTGCTGGTCTTTGGCATATGCATCGGAGCATTCGCCTCCTCAAGCGAGGTGATGATCATCCTGGCATCGGTTCTCGCTGTTGGCTTCTCGATGCTCGAGGGGCTCTCCTTTCTGCTCGATAGGATTCGACGCGGAGGAGTTGCGGTGATTCTGTTCTTCCTTCTCGTTCCGGTGTTGGTCGGATCCATATTGCTGATGCTTCCTCGCTGTCAGGCTGGCGACGATCCGCTGAACTATTCTGACTCCCTGTTCACGGCTGTCAGTGCCGTGACAGTCACGGGACTCACCGTCATCGACGTCGGTTCTCGTTTTTCAACTGAGGGGCAATGGGTGTTGCTGGGCTTGATACAACTGGGCGGACTGGGTGTCGTGAGCCTGTTCGCGATCTTTGCCCTGGTGCTGGGCAATGGACTGGGTATCCGGCAAGGGCGAGCATTGCGCGACGCCCTGGATGGGATGGGTAGCGGAGAGATCCGAGGACTCTTGATGACCATCGTGGTCTCTACTCTCGCCATCGAGTTGATCGGAGCACTGCTTCTACACCTTTCGGGAGGATCCAGTGCGTCCTTCATCAGTTCGTTGTTTCATTCGGTCAGTGCCTTTTGTAATGCTGGATTTTCTCTGCAGGAGAACTCCTTGCAGGGTTGGAGTGCCATCTCGCAGGGGGTGATGGCGATCTTGATCTTGCTGGGAGGAATCGGTTTTCCGGTCCTGCTCGACCTCTGGAGAAGATATGGCCGGCGTGAGACCTCGAGATTGCAGCTGCAGTCCAGATTGAACATCTCGGTCAGTGTTCTGCTTCTCCTGGGAGGCGCATTTCTGCTTTTTCTCACCGGGGCAGGAGCAGATAGTTGGTTCTGGTCAGTGACCGCAAGGACTGCAGGGTTCAACACCTCCTCAATCCATGGCTTGCCCCTATCAAGTACCTTGATCGTGATGTTCCTGATGTATATAGGCGCTTCACCTGGCTCGACCGGGGGCGGCTTGAAGACCTCGACCCTGGGAGTCCTTTTCCTGGCGACTCGCGCCGAGGTACAGGGTTTGGGGCAGGTGGTTGCCTGGAAGCGACTGATTCCGGACACGGTGATCCGTACTGCCGCGGTACTGACACTCGTTGGCACCATGATGTGGTTGGTGCTGGTACTGTGTCTGCTCAGTGTGGAATCCACTGGTAGCCCTGAGGCTAATTTTGGATTCATCGACTACGCCTTCGAGGTGACGAGTGCTCTGGCAACGGTCGGTTTATCAAGAGGTGTGACTTCAGAAGTCACCGAAACCGGCAAGATCATCCTGGAGGTGGCGATGATCTTTGGCAGGCTGGGACCACTGGCACTGGTGCTTGCGATGGCTTCGATCTCGCCACTGGCGAGCAGGGGTGAACGTCCGACGGGGCGGGTCATGCTTGGCTAAGATCGCATCTGGACCGGTCAGGAGCGGCTACAATTCCTCGAGGCGATCCTTCGAACCGAGCAGGTACACCTCGTCAGACGCCTTGAAGGGCTCCTCGAGGGACGGCGAAAAATCGGCAACGGTTTGTCCTTCTCGGCAGACGCAGATGAGATTCACTACGTGGTTTTGACGAATCCCGATCTCGGCGATGCTCCTGCCTACCCAGTGTTCGGGAACAGCAATCTTCACGATGGCTTGATCTGCTGCCAGGGGTACTGAGTCGACAGAATGGGGCACAGTCAACCTGAGGGCCATGTGCTCCGCTGCTTTTTGCTCCGGTGAGAAAATTTCCGTGGCGCCCAGTTTTTCGAGGATATTGCTGGCGGTGTCACCATGGCTCCGCACGAAAATTTCCTGAATACCCAGTTCCTTCGCAATCGTGGTCAAGAGAATGCCAGGCAGAGGTGTTTCTCCGATGCAGACCACCAGCACCTCGACGCCATCCAGATGGTCGCGGACAGCCTCCTCGTCGAGAATGTCAAGGGTCATGGCATCGTCGCAGTACTCCGAGACATCCTGGATTTTCCGAGAGTCCTTATCGATGGCGAGAACCTCGACTTTTCGATGGGAAAGATCGCGAACGAGTGATGACCCGAACTGTCCCAGTCCAATTACAGCAATCCGTTTATTTTTCATCGATGGCTCCCTCGTTCAAAAACCAGTGCTCTTGACGATGTCCAGTTTCAAAAGGCGTAGTTCGCGGCTGATTTGAAGGTATCGAGTTCTGGATCGATAGACCTGTGTACCGTAGGCATCGAGCCAGGATTGCCAGTTGTCCACTTCCTCGATGACCCGAGTCCGTTGCTCGGTTGGAAATCCGTCGCGAAGAAGTTGCCGGACGGATTTGCGCCACTGAGTCAATTGGAGCGGTGTTTTCCCTCCAGCAACGGCAGCGTGTTCAGTGGTGTTCTCAATTGACCTGTTTCGGATCAACTGCTCCAGTGGCCTGGCTCTGGCAGCAGGAAGCAACTGGAGCAGAACCTCGGGACCTCCTTGCTGTAACCAGCGTCGCCACCGCGTGTCATCGATGGATCTGGCCATGGAGAGGTCATCGAGGATATCGAGAGTATCGGCGATCCCGCCACCCACGAGCATCCGGGCCTCGCCAGCGTCGGGTGGGACCCGGGTGGCGAGGATTTCAGATGCAGGGATCCGAACCACCTGGCCAGCGGGCAAAACCACTTCGGCGTAACCTGATCGGAAATGCACGGATCTGTGGGCGAGTAAGGAACCTCCTTGCAGGCGCAGAAACCGGACCGGCTCCGCCGAAGCAGTTCGGTGATCCTTCAATCGCAGCAGTTCACGCTGACAGATCCACTCGATGCGGAGAGTTTCTTCCGCTTCTGTTCGAGGCCTCGGATCATCGATACCCGGGGCAGGAGCGACATGCGACCACGATTTCAGCTGTGCCGAGAGTCGTTGAATCTGCGCAACGGTCCATGCAGGTGCCATCGGATCCTGCTGCATCGTTGCGGGCCGAGATCCGGACGAGAGATCTACCGTCTCTTCCTCATCGCCTGGCACAGTGGGCACAATTTCTGGAGGGCGGCCATGGAGAGCCTGCAGCAGCACCAGGCTCGCCAACAGCGCGCAGATGGTCAGCAGTCTTGTCATCGGTCGACCGGATTACCTTTCTGAAAGAATTCCCGGATCAATTTCTGAGCCGGTTTCTTCGCTGGAGTGTAACTCCGGTCCTGCTCGCCGCCATCTTCATGCAGGGCGTAAAAAAAAGTTCCGGCCAGAACGGGATCGTCGGTGAAGGTGTCGATGAAGGCCTGGTAACCGCGCGTCTGCATCGCGAGATCGACACCAAAGTCTGAAACATGGTCCCAGGGGCGCTCGAGACCGTGGGTGTGAGAAGGATATCCCAGTTCGCTGAAAAATATCGGGATCCCCGATAATCGGGCCCACCGATGAATCTGGCTTCGCATGGGAAGCCAATGCGCGACCAGAGATTCTCGGTGTATTTCCGAACCATCACTCAGAGGTATGTAGCCATTGATACCGAGTGCGTCGAGATGCCTGAAAAATGAAATCTGCTGCCAATCGTCCCAGTTAGCAGAGTAACTGATCCAACCCGAGAAGATCTCGCGGACCTCATCGACGGTGTGTTGCCACTGCATCGTGTGGATCTGGAGAGAGGACAGTTCACTTCCGATGAAGAGCAGATCTGCACCTGCGCGTTCAGATAGTTGCGCAATGTTGCCCATCCACTGGCGGTAGTACCTGAACCACCTCGCGAGATTTTCAGGGTCGAGTTGCCCCCTCCAGTGCGGATCGGTGGGATCCTGAATCAGTAACAGCGGATGGATGGCGACCTTGAAGCCGAGGGACCTTGCTGATTGGATCGCACTCGATACCATCTCGCTGGAGGGGGTGCGGCGATCTGCGACTGGAAAACTGGACGTGTCGAATCGTCGCTGATAGGAGGGGAATGCGATCTGGATCCAGGTCGCTCCCATATCCGCAGCCACCTGAAGATTGCCCGGAAATCGCGACGGAGGATCCTCACCCATCAACAAGATGGTGATCCCCTCGGGATCTGGCCATGGAGTCGTGTGGCTCTGAATCGGCACGGGAGCAGCCCTGGAATTCATCAGACCTCGAGGAGCCAGCGGAGTGACTAGCAGAAGAATCAGTACAGGAGCCAGGGCCAGTAGGAATCTCGTCTGCACCGTAGAGCCTCCCTCTCCGTCTATTCCACCGATCTGAAGCCCGATCCAGGGGATGGACAGCAGCAGATCTCCAAGCCAGAATCAAGGCACGATGACAGAGCAGTCGCTTCTCCGTGGTCAGTGTTCTGCCGCTGTCAGGGTGGTGTTGGAAGCCTACAGATGGAAGGCATAAGATGTATAAGACTGGACCTGTGAACTGTATGACTCGTCACTTCATGGCGATCATTCTGCTCCTCTGCGTTCCATCCCTCGGCGGCGCCCAGGGGCTGGAACAGTTGAAGGAGAAATTTATTCAGGAGCGATCTTTTGAGGTGATCGATCGAATCTCCACGGTCCAGCAGATCGGAGAACTGGATAGCCTTGAAGCGTCGGAGTTCCTGGCAAAGATCATCCAGGATCGCACAGAGGTAACATCGATCATCGAGTCATCCGTGCGGCTCGTCGCATTGCATGGTCACTCCGTGGGACTCGAGGCGGTAGTGGAGCACGGATTCCTCATCCTGCCACTCCGCTCATACTGGGTGATCAGGGACTGCTGGGATCGAGACCTGACCCCAGGTGAGCAGCAGTACCTCGCCCGGAAGGGATTGCTGAAGGTGCCTTTCCTCAAGGTGGAAGCACAGAACATCGTGCTCACGCTTGCGACGAGGGTGACCAGTTCCACTGCTGGAGAATCCGCGGCCAAATTGCTCGGCAATCGAAAGATCCCGGCGCAAAATCAGGCGCTCATCGTTGATCTGCTTCGAATACATTCGGTCACTACGGTCAACAAGAAGCTCGGCAAGTTGTTTCGGGTCAATGATGCCAAGTTGCAATGTGCCGTGCTCAAGGCGTTGCAGCAACTGGAAGCGGAAGATCAGAGCCGTACCTTCCACAAGGCACTCAAGAGCCAGCACTGGACGGTCCGCGCCTGTTCCGTGGACATCTTC
>Ga0310120_10000123_pt1 | contig 59684 bp, 41 predicted proteins | sample CB27_AW_983_MG_FD_203506 | JGI IMG/M metagenome (GOLD analysis project Ga0310120, IMG submission 203506) | Marine microbial communities from Western Arctic Ocean, Canada - CB27_AW_983 | ecosystem: Environmental > Aquatic > Marine > Oceanic | place: Canada: Western Arctic Ocean | collected...
GTTGCTTTCGTTCGAATTTTGCTGCGTGGTCGTCGACGGGTCGGTTTGCTCGTAGCAACAAGATCATCGTAGAAAATAAATTCATCACAATTATTCATAAGTAAATCTGACGTAGAGCTCTTTACTCCAACGCCGATCACTGATTTCGCGTTCTCACGTAACTTGCTGACTAAGGGTGAGAAGTCAGAATCTCCAGAAATGATCACAAACGTGTCAATGTGCTCTTTGGTATAACAAAGGTCCAGTGCATCTACTACCATGCGAATGTCCGCCGAGTTTTTTCCTGCCTGGCGAGCGTGCGGAATCTCGATTAATTCAAACGCCGCTTCGTGCATCGTCGGCTTAAAACTCTTATACCGTTCCCAGTCGCAATAGGCCTTCTTCGCCACGATGCTGCCTTTGAGTAGGAGCCTTTCGATCACGAGTCGCACATCAAACGTCTCAATGTTCGCATCGCGCACACCGAGGGCAATGTTCTCAAAATCACAAAACAGCGCTAGATTTCCTTCACCGTTCACGTTCTAATTCCTTTTCACTTTCACCAAGAGGTTTCATTCCGCCTCGAATAGCACCTGCCGAGGTGGCACCAAAATGATCCACAAAGCAAGGGGCAATTGGTCGGCTATTGTCCATAGAAAGCCAAATTCGCAAGAGATGTCTATGCTGTTCAATTTCTCTACTGTCATCAAACGCGCTTCGTCGATGAAATGTTGTCCAATTGTTGAGCAGCAGAATATCACCAGACTCGAGACTAAGCGATACATGTAGAGACGCTTCCTCTGCGACGGCCTCAAGAACGTCTAGGGCTTCTCGCTGTGCTGAGGTCAAATTAGGAGTTTTGGCATCTTGGTCGGCTCTGTCAATCAAAACACGGAGAAAATGCGCAGCAAAAGCGCCCTCGTGCCGAGAAAACACCGGTAATTCACAGTACAGCTTCGTATTCCCCCGGTCAACTGTGTGCCGTAAGTAGGGAAACGGCTGCGACAACATTGCCAATGCCGACGGAAATCTCCTCTCAAGCTCCTCGTATAGCGTTTCCGAGCTAACCACAAACGTGTCACCACCTCTTAGTGCGGGACACAAACAAAGAAAGCCAATGACGTCACACCGGTCCGTGTGAAAACTCAGACGTTTACTCGACATCGGACCTCTAAAGCGAGGGTCCGTCGGTGCAAAACCCTCGTCTCTCACATGTAAGAGTCGTTGACCGTCCGCACTCTGCGACACCGGGGTTCCAAGAGATCGCGCCAACGCCCAGAACACCAAAGCCGATGATGACTCCCTCCAAATCGCCGTAGGTAACGCTCGCAAGAGAACCACGCCCGACCCATGTTCCAGTTCTTCCCGAACCCGTGCGAGTCGAGACTGAACCTCTGGGACAAAGATATCCGAACGGCTAAGGGTTGCTAGATCTCGGTCTCCGACTCGCTGAAGGAATTCACTAAAGCCGGAAACTTCCGCACTCGAAAATGTGTGGCACACATCCTCTCGGTCAAAAATTTCTCTCCCACGCCATACCGTCATACGCGAATTAGCCCAGCAGGATCGCTCCCTGAAACAAAACCAACAAGATTCACCACCGACGATTGAGAATGCCGTGCGCGTATACAGCATCCGCAATTACCGCAGCGAACGCACACACTACGCCGAACACGCGCTCAATCACCAGTTTTGATCGCCAACTACGATTCACCGTAAACTCAGAATGCTAGTATAGATGGTAGGCGGAAAGAACTCGCCTTTGACCTTTCCCCTGCTTTACAACAATCGAATCAACCATTGAGTATTTCACTGCTTTCTGTCTAATACATTTTGCTGGCTCTCATGATCAATACCGGCGCAACGGCGTTCGACTGATATCGATGGTACCAGCCGCCCACCTCGATCTTTGTAACGTTTTCACCGCAGACCTCTAGAAATGCGAGCCCTCCAACCCAATGCCTAATCGAACCAATTATGTCCAGTTCTCAAAGGGTCTCGTCCAATCAATCTTGCTTCTATTGCTATCTGGAACAATTACTCCAACATCGGCCAACACAATTAGTGGGCACATCCTCGACCCACAGGGCAACCCAGTTCCAAGCGCATCGCTCCGCCTGTTCAGTCGCGCCGACAGTCAGCCGCGCGAAATCACTAGTGATGCCCAGGGCCGGTATACCTTTAGAGAACTCCCATCGGGCGAGTACTTGCTCGAGGCCACAAGTGCGTCAGGCTCACTCTCTGGCGTCGCTTCTGCTACCGTCACCAACGACCTCGTGCTCGACCTTACACTGGCTATTTCGAGCATCACCGCCGAAGTGACCGTGACGGCGTCAAATTCGCCATTAGTTTTTCGAGAAGTGGCCAAGGCGATTGACGTGATTGATGCGACAGAGATCGCCGACCGGAACGAGTTATCGGTCGCTGAGACGCTCCGTGTCGTTCCTGGACTCCGTGTTCAAACAGTTAGCGGTCCGGGTAGTTTTACGACTATCCGAATGCGGGGCATGAGGAGCCACGATACTGCCGTCTTGATCGATGGAATGCGTTTTCGGGATGTCGGAAGTCCACAAGGAGACGCGACTGGATTCTTGCAAAGCATGACGACCGTGGATATTGAACAAATTGAAGTCATGCGAGGATCGGGCTCTTCGCTCTACGGGTCAAATGCTATGGCCGGCGTTGTGAACATTACCTCCAAAACAGGAGGAGGTTCTCTTCAAGGTGACCTTCTCGTAGAGGGCGGCGGTCTGGGACTATTTCGTTCCGTCCCGAGTATTCGAGGTGGTCTAGCAAATGACCGCTTGGTCTACAGCGGAGCATTATCCTACATCAATGTGACGAAGGGAGTCCGCGGAAACAATCCGTACAGAGGCGTGTCTCCACAAGGTATGGTCCGCTTCCGGATCAGCCCGACGGTTTCCGCAACCGGCCGCTTTTGGTACAGCAATGACCAAACTCAGAACCAAAGTAGTCCAGCATTTCCATCAGTCGTAGTAGAAAATTTTCCATCGGCTGGAGTCGTCTCCGCAACCGCCTTACCGACAGATGAACTGGAACGGTTCGAACAAGGTCTATCGTTCAACGCCGGCAGCGCGACCTTCATCCCAAGTCCGAATGACCCGGACAATCTAAGAGAATCTTCTTTCTTCAACGGCAGTGCTATTCTTCGACACGTCGTGTCGCCAGGCACCTCGTATCGCGTCCACTACCAGGCTGTGAACACGAATCGGGCATACACGGACGGTCCACTTGGCACTGGCTATCAACCATTTATTGAGAATAGCAGCCACTTCGATGGTCGAACCGACGCTGTGCACGCTCGCATGAATTCGACAATCGGAACCACGAATTTCTTGAGCTTTGGTTACGAATTCGAAAAAGAGCAATATTTCAGGTCTGCCTCAGGTGACGCGGCAACAGCAACGATCGACACGTTTAGCCACGCCGTATTCGCACAAGATCAGATTGAATTGCTGAACAGCCAATTGCAACTCACTGTTGGTGGTCGCTTTCAAACGTTCCAACTGCCAACTCCTCAATTCGTTGGAGGCAACCACCCATACGGAGGCGAAGTCTCTGCCACTATTCCCACAGCTCTTACCGGCGATCTGGCCCTCGCGTACATTCTCACTTCTTCCAAGACGAAATTCCGTACTCACGTCGGAAACAGCTATCGCTCTCCTTCGCCGTTTGAACGATTCGGAGGATCGTTTTCCTCTTGGTCGAACTCCTTTGATTTTTGGGGCGATCCTCGTTTGGAACCAGAGCGTTCCGTTGCGGTTGACGGTGGGATTGACCAATGGTTCTATAATGCCAGACTCCAATTCAGTGCCACCGGCTTTCACACTGTCCTTTACGAAACGATCATCTTCGACTTTGCTAATTTTCAGGCAGCGACCGATCCATTTTTTCGGTTTGGAGGCTACCGAAATTCCGGTGGCGGTCACGCGCGTGGGGTTGAGTTAAGTGCCCAAATTTCTCCAGGCCTATCGACGGACCTTAGGATGGCCTACACCTATACTGACTCTGAGTCAGACACACCGACGATTGGCAGTGACTACTTTGGAGCTCCAGGACTGTCAGATCATCTATTCACGCTCTCAGCTCGCCAGCGATTTGCTAACCGTGTCCACGTCATTTTTGACCTTTTCGCCGCAAGCGATTATTTCCTGTCGCCTTATGGCTCAAACGGTCGACGAATGGTATTCGGTGGACCCGTGAAAGGCGACCTTGTCATTCGTTACGACCTATTATCTGGAACTGCCGTTGGATTGGACCTGTACACCAAAATTGAGAATATGTTCAATCAACTCAGCTTCGAAAATGGATTCCTCGGTCCAGGACTCTGGGCTATCGGCGGTCTACGAATTCGTTATTAGCCGCGCGGCTGTGGTCAGCGTGTTTCCGTGGAGCTAGATTTAAGCTCGCCACTAGACCTAAAACGACGGCTCATCTGCAGTAGTCTCTTTATTCCCAACCACAATCCTATTCCGCTAGAGGTTAAGCCGCCTAGACAGAACTCAATGATTCCAATATCCCACAGTGGACGTGTGCTATACCAGAACGAAAAATCCAGGCTATGTAAAGCGTTAAAGAGCCACCGTTCTACACGAGCACCTCGATGCACTCGAGCCACAACTGGTCTCCTTCTGCGACCGGGCCTACATACTCAACCATGGCAGGTGACACGCCAAGAAACTGAGTCACCACACCCTGCGATTGATCGGTTCGAATTCCGAAAGAAGTTCTCCTATGTCCGCAAAAACAATGGATTCGCCCAGGCGATATGCCGGGCGATCAATAACCATGGATAACGAGAATTCCTCTGAGGCGTTTACGTCAGCCATCTGTGCAGCCTCTGCGAGTGTGAAGTTCACTCTCGACAAGTCGAGAGCAGGAAGTCTTTCTAGCCTGACCTCCGGAGTCAGCACAGGCATCCCGCCCGTGTAGATCATGACAATCCCGAACCCAAACCAAAAAACGAACACAACGCTGAGCGGAATGCCAAGGTATCGATGAGTCAGAATGACGAATTTCCGAAGCGCACTGCCCATGACATTCACACCACTCACTAGGAAAGAAGCGGCGGCGACAATCTCCTATCGCCTTCAGGTTGGAGGCGTGGCCCATCTCACCACGTCCAGATGATCATGCCTTTTGGACGGCCACAACAAGTGCCTCGACTCTTGACGCGTTCAGTAAATAGTCATAGCTGTCAGAGTCATTGGGTTTCGATTCTACTCAAAGAACAACGATAAACACGCTATTCGGAATCAATCCGCCCTCGCGCTTCATCACCCACCCAGTAAATGCTGTGGCAGTTTTGGCAGGCGTTGTAGACGACTTCCCCAATTTCGAAAACACGCTCTGGGTCTCTAGCTTCCGCTGCATCAAGCGCTATCGCGCCAGCATCCACAAGAGCCTGCGAATGCACCATCCATTGGTCGTCGTCTACCGCTCGGTCTCCAAGCATCAGCAAATTACCGGATTCGACGAGCGTCATCGCAGCCCCTATCACAGCAAGCCACTGTTCTTCTGTCTCCGGCTCCCAGTGATTCTCACCATTCTCATCCCAGACGGTTCCCACCGCAGCCCAGAGCGCATCCGCCGAGGCATCAATCATTCCGGCCATCAGGTCTCTCGTGCTATGACGCATGTCTAAGGGAGGCCCAGACGGCAATTCTTCCGCACATCCCGCTGTAAGCAACACACCGAGTAAAACCGCCACACTAATTCTTCCCATGTTCCTGACTCCGTCTATCCGACCTCACCACAATAAAATTACATGTACCAAACATCGTCCGCCCCATCTAAGTCAATGTTAATTAACCCGAGTGAACTTCGACAAGTTGTACAGATGAAAGGCCGAGCGCTTCACGTCGCTCGGCCTTCCGGACAACATGTTTCGGCAAACAAATTCTATTGCGGATGCGGCACACCAACGTCCCCGGTTGGATTACCCATCCCGACGTACTTAAACTTCTGCACTCGCTTTCCCTCGTAGGTTTCGGTGGTATACACGTTACCCTTCGAGTCAGTCGCGATGCTATGTGTTCCATAGAACTGCCCGGCCATTCGACCGCCGCTACCAAAGCTATAGATATACTCAAGCGGCTTACGACGAAGCACATGCACTTTTTCATTCATCCCGTCAGCAACGTAAGCAAACGTCTGATCGGGATCAGTCGAAAAAGAAATATCCCAAACGGCGCCTGCTCCCAAGGTCTTCGTCTGTAGATAGATTTCTTCTACAAAGGTCCCATCTTTCTCGAAGACTTGCACCCGGTTACCCGGTCGATCGCATGCGTAAACGAATCCGTCAGGAGTCGGGTCCGCACAGTGCACAGGATTCCTAAACTGTGGTGTTCCAGACGTGTCCGTGCTCACCGTACCATGCGCCGGAGCTCCGTCTGCATCATAGCGTGGCAATTCATCATCGCTCGGTTCGTTTCCGTATGCGCCCCAAAACCGCTTCAACTCACCTGTATCAGCATCGATTACAGCAACTCGCTTGTTGCCATATCCGTCAGCTAGATAGATTTCATTGGCCTCGGCATCAACGGCGACCTTTGCCACCTGCGAATACCGGGTCGTCGACAAACTATCAGGGCCCTCGTGGTCATGCTCGCCGACTTGGAGCAAAAAATCACCGGTCCGAGTGAACTTCAACACATGAGAGTCGGCCCCACCATTCCCTCCGACCCATACGTTGTCCATATGGTCGACGACAATTCCATGGTTCGAGTCAGGCCAGTCGTAGCCTTCGCCTGGACCACCCCAATGACCAACCAAGTTACCGTCCGGATCAAACTCTAGGATGGGCGGCGCCGGAAAACAACATTCCTCGGCAAACGGCGGATCGAGCGCCGCGGGCATTTCATTCGCCCCGAGATTACCACGGTGCACAATCCACACGTGGTCACGAGAATCCACGGCAACACCGATCGTAGAACCAAGAAGCCAATTGTTCGGTAATGGCTTTGGCCAGAACGGATCAACCTCAAATAATGGCGCTCCATCTCCCGTTGTCACCGGAAGCGGCGCGTCCATTGGTTCTTCCTCCACCACCATCTCTCCGCCTCCACAGGCCACAGTAAAGGCGAGCACACCGACCATACAAAAACACAAATACTTCCGGCTCATCTGTTCCTCCTGTTAATTCAAGGGTGACACTGAGTGCCCTCCCAAATCAAGTCAGAAAACGAGTTTGATTCATTATGCACTCAGTTTGATTCTTTTCACGAAGGAAATATACGCTTTTAGCGCACTCAGCAAAAGGTCCTACGGTTCTGAGACCGCAACGTCTACATAAACCGTCGTCCAGCAGCATTGGTCTCCACCACCACCGTTCCCAGAGATATCATTCGCCGTCACAGTTAGCCGAAATATTCCCGGTTCACTAAATGTCACCCGTGTCGTTACTGCACCTCCTGCGAGGGTCTCGTACTCATGCTTCTGCTGCAATTGAAACGGACGAAAACAACGCAGAGCATACTATCGCAAGCGTCAGTGTTCCTACTGGTCTCGTCATCAGAAACAACCTTTCGGAAAATCAATTTCGCCAGTTCCCTAACGGTTAATTCTGCCACTGACTCCGGCTAGGGTTGAATTATCGTAGTTTCTCGATGCTCAAAGTATTCACATCGTCAACGACCTTCGCAAACACCCGTGCAACAGCCTCCATGCCAACGGCAGGAACGAGTTCCGGGATATCTCCATCGGTGTGCTTGTGTTCAGGCGAACGAATCAGTTGAACAGAAGGCGCCTCCTGGTCGATCGCCATGATCTCACCCGTCGCCCAACTGTCCATCTCACCAATAAGACTGACACCAATCGTGGAATACACTCCAAGGACGATGTCGAACAGTCGCTGACTTCCGTTCAACCGACGAATCTCTCTAAAGCGATTTCACTTCACTTCCATCCGGATAAACCCTCAAGGTCCACTCGACACAGGCAATTTTTCTGATCGCGACACTGGTTTTACGACATATCCCTGTTGATACCAGACGTTCCTACTGATCACGTTCTTGACTCGGACGATCCCTTAATGGATTACTAGTGTCAGTTCGAGAAGCAATCAATGGCGAGAAAAGAACCAATCCTTATTGTGGGCGGGGGCATTGGGGGCTGCATCCTCGGCATAGCGCTTCTTCAACGTGGTATTCCTTTTCACATCTTTGAAAAAAGAGAGACATTAAAAGAAATCGGTACCGGACTGAGTCTCTGGCCCAACGCCACCCGAACACTGAACAACCTAGGACTTCAGGATACGATTGGATCTCTCGCCGGCCCATCTCACACCTTTGGATTATTGAGTTCCACAGGACGAGCGATCGCAAGAGACCTATGGAAAGACGTTAACGAACGGTTCGGCTCGCCACTCATCGTCGTTCATCGAGCCGAACTCTTGAGGACGTTAATGGAAAAGATCCCTCCAGAACTATTGCACCGTGGATCAGCATGCGCAGGTTTTGGGCATGACAGCGACGACGTCCTTATTCGGCTCTCCGATGGACGTGAATATCGCGGTTCGGCATTGGTTGGTGCCGACGGAATTCATTCGGCGGTTCGCAGATTTCTCAAAAGACCAACTCAAACACGGTACGCCGGCTATACGGCCTGGAGAGCCGTCGCCCCCATCCAACGGTCGGGTCTCGACCCTTCCGGCAACTGGTGCGGACTCTATCTCGGCGAGGGTACACAAATGGGTCTGGCTCCGATACGAAACGGCAGACTTTATTGGTTTGCGACCCGAAACGTTCCCGAAGGAACCCGACCCTCCTCAAGAGGGCATTTGGCTGAACTTCTTGAGAGCTTCGGACACTGGCCTGAACCAATCGTTCGAACAATCGCACATCTTCAAGAAACCGAAATTATCCGCAATGACATCATTGACCTTCCGCCAATTAAACAATGGGGCAAAGGCCGTGTAACCCTTATGGGCGATGCCGCCCATGCTGCCACTCCTGACCTTGGCCAAGGAGCTTGCATGGCTATCGAAGACGCGGCCGTCCTCGCGGCCCGTCTCTCTGAAACAGACGATTTCACATCGGCGCTTCGTGCATACGAGCGTGACCGCGTCCAACGTACGCTCCGGGTAACCGAGACATCCAGGCGTGTCGGTCAAGCGCTACAACTCAAGAATCCTGCAATTTGCCATCTTCGGGACTTCGCCCTCAGTATCGTACCGGCACGTGCGCGCATCGAAGCCCTTTCCTGGCTCCTTGATTACGATACTTCGAAGCCAATCTGTACGAGATAACCGGACAACTTCGCCATCGAAATACAAGCCCAATCGCAACCCTTTTTCATCCAGGCTCCTCCACTTCTTAAGACATTCGTCCCCACGGACTCATCTTCGCGCGCCAACGTTCCCTCACTATGCCTAATACTACGTCTGTTTGAACGCCACGCCCTGACGCGGTAGGCTTGGCGAAGATAGATAGCTCGTGCGACCAATGAGCGTGGAGTAAGACATGCAGAGACAACACCAGAACTGGATCGTCATCGTCGTAGTCGGCATGTTGGCCATGGCCGAGACTGTGGAAGGACAAGGTGGTGCGCAGGGGCGTGGCTATCCGACGGAAGACTGGCCACTCGTCGGAGGCAATTGGTCGAGCACACGATATTCGACACTCAGCGACATCTCAACGGGGACGGTCGACCGCCTGGCGGGAGCGTGGGTAACACGTCTGGACGGAGGCGCGTCCTCACGGGCGACCCCGGTCATTCAGGATGGTGTGATGTACCTCACGGGTGGGGCGAACGTGTTTGCGATTGACGCCCGGACGGGAGCATCGGTCTGGCGGTGGCAACCGGGAGCGTCCGCGGACGAAGCGCGAATGGTCCCATCATGGCAGGGTGTGGGGTTGGGCGACGGGTTGGTCTTTGTGGGCCTGCGGAGTGCTCAGGTGGCGGCGTTACGACAAGACACGGGCGAGTTGGCGTGGGTGACGTCGGTGGGCAGTGAGCCGTACCAGGCCGGCGAATCTGTGACCACTGCGCCAATGTACGCCCAAGGTCGCGTGTTTGTAGGATTGGCGAACGGCGATTCTGGTGGCCAGGGGCGAATCATCGCACTCGATGCGCAGACGGGCGAGAAGCAGTGGACCTTTTTTGTAGTTCCCCGCCCCGGAGATTTTGGACATGAGACGTGGCCGCAAGACTCGGATTCATGGAAACTTGGAGGGGGCGGCGTCTGGTTGGTTGGTACTGTCGACCCAGACCTCGGCATGGTCTATTTTGCGACTGGCAATCCGGTGCCGATGTTTGGTGGAGAGTTGCGCGAAGGCGACAATCTCTTCACGGCATCGATTATTGCACTCGACATCAAGAGCGGCGAGCGTCGGTGGCATTATCAGGTGGTGCGTCACGATGTGTGGGATGCGGACATCGCCACGCCGTTGTTGCTGTATGAGACGGAGGTCGATGGCGCCCCCCGCAAGGCATTAGCCGCAATGCGGGCCGACGGCTACCTCTTCCTGTTCGATCGGGAAACCGGCGAACCGATCGTACCGATCGAAGAACGACCGGTTCCCCAAGACGCGTTTCTGAAAACGGCATCGACGCAACCGTTCCCACTGGCGGACAGTATCCTGCCTGATTGCACCTTCTGGCGGGACCGGGTGCCACCACCGTTCCAACTCAACTGCAGCAGCTACACTCCACCATCGATCGGCCAAGACACCGTCGTCGCGCCGGGCGTGCCGATTCCGATGGTACGAGTGACACCGATGTCCTTTAGTCCAAGAACTGGTTATATCTATGCGCAAGGCCGCGCCCATGTTGGACGCGCTCGACGCTTCGAGGACCCGTGGATTTCAGACAATCGTCCCGGAGGCTATGACCGTCTCACCCTCCCTGCGTCAACCGGTATTCTTGCAGCGGTCGACGGTCGAACTGGTTTAATTGCTTGGAAAAAAGAGTTCTCAGGCGGAAGACTCGGCCTGAGTGGTCCACTCACGACGGCCGGGGATCTGATGTTTTGGGGATCAGCCGATGGTCAAGTTGAGGCCTACGACGCAAGAAGCGGCCGGCGTGTCTGGGCGCACCAAACACTCACGTCTGAGACACGACTCCGCCCGGGACCGGCTTCAACATATTCAATATCCGGCCAGCAGTACGTCGCTATTGCAATGGGCGCAGAACTGTGGGCGTTCACACTAGACGGAACAATAGAAGCCCGTAGCAGGTCGGATTCGATTCAACTGGACGATTTGACTCGATGGGTCGGTCCGCCACCAAGGGCGACGGACACAATTGAAACGGCAACGCTGCGCGAAAATCCAATCACTTGGTCAGTCGGTGGACGGCGACATGCCCTCGATGAACACGTATTTAATCCAGCGAGAACGCTAGTAAGCGCCGGGCGCCGTATACGTTTCGTCAACAATGGTGAGCTAACACACACCATCGCTGCACGTAACGGCAACTGGACGACGGGCTCACTTTCACCAGGAATGTTTGAATACGTGACCGTAGAACAAACAGGAACAACCCTATTCCACTGCGCGGACCATCCGTGGGCGATCGGAGAACTGACCGTCGTGCCGTAGGCATATTCTTAAGATCAGTTGGCCCTGTGGTGTCCAGCCACAGGCAGAGACCGGCTGCAAGGGACCCTATATTACCGACGGCTCACTGAATATCGAAATTCTAGAAACGAACGTTCAGCATGACACGAGCCATTCTCGGAAGTGATGGATGAAAATGGATATCGTCAATCCCGCCGATCGGCTCTCCGGGAAGCCTAGACGTATAGTAATAATCGATATCGGCAACATCACTGTCGAGTAAATTGAACCCTTCAAACGTGATATCGATCCCCTCTGTCAGATTAACTCCTATTTGTCCATTCCAAATAGTCGTTGCCTCAGATCGCACACTGTTATCTTCGACCAGTGGCCTCGGGCCAAAATATCGCAGTCGAATACTCCCAAAGATTCGCTGCTCCGGCGAAAACGTGATCGCACCAGCAACGACTCGATCAAGCGCACCAGGAATAAAATTCCCACTAGGATCGCCATCCGCAAAGCGGGCCTTTGAAAGTGACATGTCGAATTCGCCAGTGATCGAATCAGTCAAACGCACATAATTCGTCCACTCTATGCCGTTGCGCTCACTTGGTCGACTTGCTTCTGCAATCCCCGCGTCACCCACAAACACTAGTTCAGAATCAAACGCCAAGTGCCACCACGCCACCGTTGACTGCAACCCTGGCACAACAACTGTTCTGAGTCCGCCTTCATAGCCTGTCGCTGGCACGAGTGGCGACTCACCGACCACCGACTCACCGCTGATTGGGTCGACCCGGGTAGTCGCAGCGCGTGGGTCATTGCTATGAAAACCTCGACCGTAGTTCGCATAAAACTCTGTTGACGCCCATGGACCCAGAACCGCCGTCAGCTTCGGACTCACCAATCCCGCCGTCCCTGCCCCACTATTGGCAGGATTCTGAGCAAAGACGGCATATCGGTACCCATCACCCCGCACGCCTAATGTCGTGCGAAAATAACGAGTCCACTCAATGTCTGTCTGTCCAAATATTCCAACCGTTAACTGGTCGACACGATCATCCCGAATCGTGTTCGTTCTCATGCGCCGAACAGTATTGTAGAGACCAACAGTGGATACCGCATCGTTTCTCACTGACACACCGACCGCGTTCTCGACAGAAAATCTACCAAGGCGACCAAGTCGTCTATGAACCACTTTCCCGCCGGTCATCCATCGCAGACCCTCTTGCTCAACCTGATCACCGTTCACAGGGTCTTCCAAGAAATAGGTAAAGTTCTGGAAGAGATTCAGTCGCCCACGCAATGCGTATGCGGTCACTCGCGTCGAGTGATTTCCTGCTGAGCGAAGAAAATCCGCCGACAGTGTGTGGCGATAGGTCCGACCCGCATCACTCGAATCGATGTTCCCGTATCTCGAAATCAGCCCCTGTCGAACGGCACGCATCGGGATTTGGTCAGTCGAATTCCAATTGGCTGTATAGCCCATCCCAGTAATCGAGAACCCATTCCGCTCGTCTCCCTGGCTATAACGCACCACCCCATTCGCTTTCCGCATTTCGTCGGGTAGTTCCCATGGTCCGTTGTTCTTGCCCAACTCTAACGCTACCAAAAGATTCCCCGGACCTACTTCAGGGGACACTGCCCCCAAAACACGACCCCACCCTTGCCCCCCAATACTCACACTGAGCAAGGGTGATTCCAAACGATTAACGTAATTCACATTCGCCGATCCTGCGGCAGAAAAATCGCCATGCTCTGCGAAATATGGTCCTTTCGTATATTGGATTCCACTCACTAACTCAGGAATGAGGAGATTGATATCACTATAGCCATGTGCGTGTGCTCCCGAAGACTCGTTCGTCGGGACACCTGAGATGGTGGTGGCAAAATCTGATCCATGGTCCAAATTGAAACCCCGAAGGTAAAATTGATTGGCTTTACCCTCTCCACTGTGCTGACTCACGATCATCCCAGGAACGGATTCCAAGACTTCGCCAGGACGCATTATGGGGCGCGCTTTCAATTGCTCAGCGGTCACGGCTCCTACACTCGCAGAGGTCGCTATACCCACGAGATTTTCACGGGGATTGTCCAAATCGGCGATGTTTCGAAAAGTCCGTTCTCCCGTCACTACAACATCAGCCGTTAGAGCCAACGTCAGAACGGCATCGATAATCGTTTCCTCAGTATCACTTAGTATTATCACTTCCCGGCGATACGTTGAAAAGTTGACCAAACGCAGAGTAACAAGGACTCGTTCATGTGCCACATTCTCGAACCGAAAGTCCCCATTTTCATCGGTGACAGATAAGGTCCGTTCGTTCGTCTCAGGGACTGAAAGCTCGACACTGACCCCGGGCAGCACACCGCCCGTCTCATCTTCTAGATGACCAACGACGTCACCGTGGTGGGCTGCAACATTCACAATCCCACTAATTGACAACCCAAACGAGAACAGCAGGACGCGAAAAACACACACGTTCCACTCCTTTACGGTTCAGCAAAGCAAACTAATTAACGATGTCATGGACATCAAGCCACGACTCCAAACGACTAGCCAAAATTTATACCCTAAGTATTTTTTCGGACGAACTAAAATAATCTCTAGAATTATGCAGGCTGAGTCCCCAGGATTACACCTTAAGAAATTCTGAACAACACGTTCAGATTCACGGCGTGGGGATAGTCTCAACATCCGCGTAAATTGAGAAAGCTTATGGCCACGCAGAACGACAGGCCTTCGGAGTCTCCGAGCCACAACGTTCGGCAACGACTACTGATCGTCGAGGATGAACGCAAAGTTGCCGACGCCCTACGAGAAGGCCTTGAAGGCGAAAACTATCGGGTCATGGTGGAAGAAAATGGAGAGGCGGCCTTCTTTCGTCTCAACACTGAACAATTCGATCTTGTTCTTCTCGACCTTGGTCTACCGGCCAGAGATGGACTCGACATTCTCAAAGCCCTGCGTGACGACAACAACGAGATACCCGTGCTGATTCTGACCGCTCGCGATACGACTGCCGACCGGGTCAACGGCCTCAGGACCGGTGCCGACGACTATCTAGTCAAGCCGTTTGCGTTCGCTGAATTGCTTGCGAGAATCGAGGTGTTGCTACGTCGTGGCAAGGTAACGAGCACGCAACGACTCATTGCTGGTGACATCGAGATCGATCTGCAGACTCGACACGTCACACGGAACAGACAACTTATTGAACTCACTGCCAAGGAGTACGAGTTTCTGGTGTACCTGATGCAGCACGACCAACAGGTGGTCTCGCGAGAGACCATCGCCCGTGAGCTTTGGCCTGAAACGGTTCGCAGCACAACACTCAATAACATCATCGACGTGCACATATCGAGACTAAGACGCAAGATGGAGTGTGGCAACTTGACGAAGGTGATCCACACGGTTCGAGGAGTCGGATTCATGTTACGGGAGGAGAAACCATGAGACGATGGAGTTTCCTGAGCACACTGCGAGTTCGCCTGACAGTGTCCCACCTGATCGCCATGCTCGTGGTCACCACGGTGTACGGGGCCATAGTATCCACGTTGATTGTGCGGAACGCCTCCCAGAGTTTGGACGACCGTCTGCAAAATGATTTTCGATGGGCCTCAACTATGGCACAGCAGAATCCCGAGGGCCGACTCACCTGGTTTGAAGGCGATGAACGGCCTGAAAACAACCCCTGGCTCAGCGTCTCAAATTCGGCCGGGCAAATTGTCTACCGCACACCCGTGGCCATACGATCGCCAGTACCGGAAAGTGGCTGGCTCGCGGACAATGCCGATGGAAGCATCGCTATCGTGCCCAACGATGTTGCCCCGTTCCGGATCGTGAGCGGACAAGCGAACATCGCTGGTCAGCCGGTGATCATACAGGTCGGTCGGTCCGAGTTTTTTATGCGCGAGGAGTTGGTTGAAATCTTCTTTGTTTTGGCATTCGGTCTACCGCTGAGCGTGATCGTGACCAGTCTAGCTGGCTTCTGGCTAGCCCGCCGTTCACTCACTCCGCTCGAACGAATGACCGAGCACGCTCAGGCCATCACGGCCGATCGCCTCGACGAGCGACTGCTGGTCGACGACCCGCGTGATGAGATTGGGCGCCTCGGGAACGCCTTCAACGCGCTCCTAGACCGGCTCGAGGAATCGTTCCGGAAAGCTCGGCAATTCACATCCGATGTGTCGCACGAGCTGCGGACGCCCCTCACGGTTATCCGCAGCGTCGGCGAGGTTGGTCTTCGAGGAGACAGAGCCACAACCGACTATCGGACCCTTGTCGGCAGCATGCTGGAAGAAGTTAATCGTCTGACCGACTTGGTCGACAAATTGTTAACACTGTCGCGGTCTGATATTGGATCGCTCAAACCTAAGGTCGAGACCGTCGAACTGGGAGAACTTGCTGACAGTATCGTTTCCGATATAGAAGTCCTCGCCGCGGAGAAAAACCAGACGCTCTCGGTTGAGCGTGTGAATTCAGCTCTCTGCGTTGCCGACGCAGTCGTGTTGCGCCAGGCTCTCGTCAACATCGTGGACAACGCCATCAAGTACTCGCCCACCAACTCACAGATTCGGATCAGGACGTTCACCGTAGGTGGACACTCGTTGTTCGAAGTACAGGACCCGGGACCGGGCATCTCTCCCGATCTGCAACAGCGCATCTTCGATCGGTTCTATCGTTACGATCCCAACGCTTCGAAAAACATTGGTGTTGGCCTTGGGCTGGCCATTGCAAAATCGTCCGTCGAGGCGAACGACGGCGAGTTGGTCTGCGAGTCGGTCGCTGGCGAGGGCAGCTGCTTCCGGGTGCAGTTGCCTCGCAAATCTTCGCCTACAAAGCCTGAAGGATGTCGATGACACGTCGTTGGGTTCAGGCCGCCACATTCATCGCCGCTTATACCTTCGTGGGATGTACCTCAATCCAACCCAATAACGAGAGCCTCCTCAATTCGTTCACCGACCAGATCGCCTCCAGCACGTTCGTTACCGATCTGGTCAGAGACGGCAATGAGCTGAGATTTCATGGCCCCAATGGTAAAGGGGGAGAGGCTGCGTGGCTGGTACGTATCGAAACTGTGCTTGTCGAGCCGAACGAGTTCGATCCGGTCGCACCGTATTACGGACGCATCACGTCTGAATGGATCGCCGATGGAACGGTCGTCGAGTACTTGAACTCGATGACCGCCCTGCCTCAAGAATTTCTTGACCGAGGTGTCGCCCAAGAGTGCTGGGCGTACTGGCTGGCAGCTGAGAGACGCTGGGACTGGTAACAAAGCTTCCCCTATCTCTCCCCCGTAGCAGCATCGACACCTCCGCAGTGCTCGCGTCTTGGCGACCTAGGGGAAGCCGCTGACGCAGAAGATGGTGCAGACTGCCGTGAAGCGGGCGTCGCGTCGGGCGGGTGTGCCACACGGGGTGCATATCCTGCGACATATCATTCTGTTCGCATCTGGCCATGCGCGGCGCACCGGAAAGAGCGATTCAGGAGTTAGCCGGTCATGCCCATCTGTCCACGACGCAACGGTATATGCATCTCAGCCCGGCAGCAACAGAGGCAGCTATTCGGCTGCTCGACACTGACCCCGGGCAGTACACCGCCCGTCTCATCTTCTACATGACCAACGACGTCACCATGGTGGGCCGAAACACTCGAACTCCCTGCCACCAATGCCCCAAGAAAAATACTCGCAACTCGACAAATGAACACTTCCCTCTCCTTGTCTGTTTTCAACACCACAAGATGACGATAGAAAAGTGCCATGGAGTTCAACCCACAGCTCTGAACCACCGCCAGAATTCAAGCCATACTAAAATTGTCGGACGAAACAGAAATAACTTGATTGTTATCGCTCAAAAAACTTCCATTTTTTCTCCAATGAAAGTCCAATATTCCGATCGCCTACCCAAAGCGCTCATATGACCTCATATATCAGGTGTCCATATTGTGACGAGCAGCTTGAAGTTGCCATCGACTGGTCCCTCAAAGCACAACAGTACATAGAAGATTGCCAAGTCTGCTGCAGTCCTATGGTGCTTACTGTTGAAGTAATTTTTCTTGAAGATGGCAGCCAAGAAGCCAACGTCAGCGCTCAAACTACGGACACTTGACGTTCCGCTAGTGTACGAGGCATACCAACGCACCCAGCACCACTCTAAAAATCCTGTGTCAGCCAACTAGGTCGCGTACGCAGCAGCAGCCGCAGCACGGTCGGTATATTCCTGGAAGGAAGTAATTTTGCCTTCGGTAACCGTCCAAATATGAGCCCAGTGCGCCGCATACCGGCGTCCAGTCGCTTTAACCTGCCAGGTGTACTGGCCAAAGGCCGCCACACGATTGCCTTGCGCGACCATACCATCGACATCAAAGTTTATCGGGTCCTGCTGCCCCAGAATACCGTCAAAAACAGCGCGGACACTCGCCCGCCCCTTCCGAGCTCAGGAGAATGGAATACCGGATATCTCAGGCAACACCCACTCGACGTCTTCCGCCATAAAATCAAGAAGTCCCTCAATATCGCCGGCGCTGAACTTCTCGTACGCTGCCTCGATCACCTTCGCACTTATTCGTTTCTCTCCCAAACCCACAAGCACTCAGCTCGTTACTACCATTCCCCCTCTGCCTGCTGACGGGAGCCAACAGTTAAATGGAGGCGCCGCCCGGATTTGAACCGGGGATGGAGGTTTTGCAGACCTCTGCCTTACCACTTGGCGACGGCGCCTTTTGCCGAGAAACAGCCCCATAAAGAAAAATGGAGCGGGAAACGGGATTCGAACCCGCGACTTCAACCATGGCAAGGTTGCACTCTACCACTGAGTTACTCCCGCCCACTTCTGACACGTACCGTACCACAGGGTCCGAGACTGCTTCAAGCGCCATTTAACGCGTCGATCCCTTAATGACCACAAGCACACAAAAGGAATCCGCCGAAGTCATGACGGTACATTGCTGGTCAGAGAGAACAACAACTCAAACCGCCCACCGCTAAAACCAGATCGCGCTCGTATGCAAGAACACTCTATTTGCGATTCCATTTTGTTCCGGCCGCTGTATCTTCAAGAGCAATTCCATACCCTGCAAGTTCAGTTCGAATACGATCAGCGGCAGCGAAATCTCGGTTTCGCCTGGCCGCCCGTCGCTCCTCCACGAGCCGATCAATCTTACTGACTTCAATTGGAAGTTTAGCTTCCTCAGTTTGCCGTAATTCGATAACTCCAAGTACACGGTCAAATCGATCAAAGGTTTGGACAATGAGACGGACATCATCTACACCAATTTCGCCTAAGTCGATCGCCGCATTAACATCCCTTACAAGTTCAAAGACACAGCCCAGCGCACCAGGGACGTTAAGGTCATCGCTCAACTTCTTCGCAAACGCTTCGTTCGCCTGAGCTACACGCCTCTCCATCGAACTCGAGGTTCCACCAGCACCTACGTCATCGAGCCTTCTGAGACAGGCCATCAATCGTTTCAATGCTTCTTCTGCCTGAGAAAGGCTCTCCCATGTAAATCTAAGTTGTTTCCGGTAATGAGTCGAAAGTAAGACGTACCGAAGCGTTGATGGACGATACCCTTGATCGAGAATATCCTGAACAGAAAACACATTCCCAAGTGATTTAGACATCTTAACGTTCTTGTCCAAGAGTAGATGCTCGACATGGACCCAGAAGCGACTAAAGGGTTCGCCAGTTGCGCCCTCGGCTTGGGCGATTTCGTTTTCGTGATGAGGAAAAATCAGATCTACACCACCTGCGTGGATATCGATCGGAGAGGGCCCGAGAAAGCGAAGAGCCATAGCAGAACATTCAATATGCCATCCAGGTCTTCCCGGGCCTACCCCACAATCCCAACTCGGTTCATCGTCTCTGGTTGCCTTCCAAAGAACGAAATCTCTGGCGTCTTCTTTCGCATACTCATCACTATCGACGCGCGCACCTGACCTGATCCCCTCAGCATCCAATCTGGCCAATTTGCCATAATCCGAAAGTGTAGAAATTCTGAAGTAGATCGATCCGTCGCTTCTATAGGTATGCCCACGGTCATCGAGCGCTTTGATCATTTCGGTCATAGACTGCAAATTTTCAACATCAGTGGCGCGAGGCGATTCTTCAACGGGCTCAAGACCCAAAGTTTTCGCGTCTTTACGAAAAGCCTCAATAAAACGATCGGTATACTCGCGAAGTGAGATGTTTTCTTTCTTCGCACCAGCAATCGTTTTGTCGTCAACGTCCGTAAAATTGACAACTTGGTGCATTGTGAAACCAGCTATATGCCGAAGAGTCCGGCGCAGTACGTCCAAACAAACAAAAGTACGGAAATTACCAATGTGCCCACGCGCATATACGGTGAGTCCACAGGCGTACATCCGAACAGTGTCGTCACGAAGAGGAACGAAATCCTCAATAGATCTTGTTAAGGTGTTAAATAGACGCATACTCTCTGTCTCACGATGTTCGAAAGGATAAACTTGTCAAAGAAAAGAGGCGGACAACGTAGCAATAATAAAAAAATGCTGCGGAGATAGCCTCCGGTCGGAACCAGCTATTTGACGATATTTTGATTCCTTCACACTTCTATGGCTCCCTCTAAATCGGCCCTATAGTGAAATTCGTCCAAATAACTCCTTCGCCTGCTCGCAATCTTTAGCAATCTGACTTACAAGCGATTGCGCATTAGAAAACGCACGTTCTCCGCGGATTCGTTGAACAAACGAGACAGCGATTCGTTGACCGTACAGATCACCAACAGCTTCTGACAAGAGATGTGTTTCAACAGTTCTATCACCTGCCGATTCAAATGTGGGGCGCACGCCAATATTTGTAATCGATGGCTTAATAATTCCGTCTACTGTCACGGTGGTCGCATAAACACCATCAGTTGGCAATAATTCGTTCTCGACGTCGAGGTTCGCCGTTGGAAAACCATGTTGCTGGCCACGCCCTCGCCCCTTTACTACCTTTCCTTCTATTGCGTAATGATGACCGAACAAAGCCCCCGCTTCGTCGACAAGTCCCTCACTCACAAGACGTCGCAACCTCGTGCTGCTAACAACAAATTCCTTATACCGTACTGGTTCAACTTTTTCCGCTCGAAACCCATAGCGACCACCTAGTGATCGAAGCAGTGAAAAATTACCTCCCCGATCCCGACCAAACAGAAAGTTTGCGCCTACACACACGTTCTTGACGCCAAGCCAATTCACAAGCACATTTCGCACAAATGTTTCCGGCTCCCACTGGGACAGCTCCAGTGAAAACTTCACTACCACTACCCCATCCATTCCCGCCTCTTCTAAACCCTGAAGTTTCTGCCTCTGAGTCATCAACAATCTTGGCGCCCGATCAGGTCTCACAATCCGAGGAGGATGAGGCTCGAATGTGAGAATTACTGCTGTCCCACCATGTTCGTCCGCGCGATCTCGAACCTTTTCAAGAATCTTTAAATGACCGCGATGAAGTCCATCGAAATTCCCAAGAGCCACGGTTGTTCCCGTCCAACCTATAGGCACCGAATCACTTGGAAAATGAATAACGTCCACAGTTGTTCCGATCAAAACCAGTCGCGACACAGCATTCCGTCGCTCACTCAACCTCCGCGTTCAGTCAGGAACCTTTTTAACCAAGGAACTGACATAGACCACGTCAGGTCGACACTCTCTGTTCCTCGACAGCAATACGAAGCCCGTCGTAGGCCAACATCATCCCGTCCGGTAACATGTCACATGTCTGTTTATGCTTGAGATCATGAGTCATATGCGTAAAATACGTCCGCTCCGCACCGATTTTCAACGCTGCCTGCACCGCTTCCGCTACCGTAAAATGCGTCACATGCGGTTTATGTCGCAACGCATCCAACACAAGAACTTCAAGACCTCCGAGAAGAGACCATGAACCATCAGGAATCGCATTACAGTCAGTAAGATAAGCGAACTTTCCGATCCGAAAACCATGAACCGGAAGTGTGCCATGCATCAAGGGGATTGGTACGACAGTACATCCCCCGACCGAAAATGAACCTCCTAACAGTGACAAAGTCAGTTTCGGTAGTCCTCCACCTTTCGGCGTCGCCGGATCAAAAACATAGGAGAACATCCGCCTGACACTCTTCAAAGTGTCACCGCTGCCAATACATGGAATCGCCGAACCCTGCCTAAAGTTATAGATCCTTACATCATCGAGGCCGAGCACATGGTCAGCGTGCGCATGTGTGAGGAGAATAAGATCAACCCGCGTCAATCCGAAAGCAATCGCCTGAGCCCGAAGATCAGGCGACGCATCAATAAGAACCGACGTACCGTCATCGAGCTCCAGATGTACCGATGGGCGCCAGCGCTTGTCTCGCGAGTCGGTCGACTTGCACGTATCGCAATCACATGCAATGACCGGAACACCTGCCGAAGTCCCAGTCCCCAAGAATGTAATTTGCACAGGCTCTACGAGTTGAGGGTTTCTACTACCTGATGATAGTTCAAATCCCGGCACCAAGCGTCGAAAACTCGTCAGAAGGCAGAATGACACTAGACGTCGGTTCCGGTCGGTGCATACTATTAAAAAAGCAACACCGCCCGGCCCCAGAAAAACCCAACCCGGCACCCAAACACACAGTCAGGGTCCAGGGCTACTCAAACGGTTTTGACGGCGACGCAAGTACCTGGTTCACGAACACTATTCCTGCTAACTCGACATGCATGCGACAAACAATTTTGCTTATTCAAACCTTTCATGCTCTCGATGTTTCTGGTCGCCGAGCTACTGCTGGTTTCCCTGAGCCGCTTTTAGTTCAACGGCCCGTGCACCACCAAGCATTGCGTCCATTGAATAGTTACCCTCGTGGCACGCATATTCGAACATGGGATCAGGATTCCGCTTCATCGGGACTTCCGCTGTCCACGAACTTGTCCATGTCGCCGGGTCATTCACCGTAAATTCATAGGACAAGGTCCCAGTGTCGACAAGTGTAAAGCGTTCCACCAGCTTCATATCTTTGCTAGATCCCCTCCATGTACTGTAGGCATCGTGATCCTGAAAGTTCACTGTTTCAACGACCAAAGTGTCGCCTTCCCAATGCCCGCGTGAATCTCCCGACCACTGCCGAAGCGCCTCGCCAAGCCCTGGTCGACCATCCAGAGGAATGATTCTGGCCGTATGAACCATTTCGGTCAGCACGACGACATAATCCTCCGTCTGAAAAAACTGCATGTTCTGGTTATAACCACCTGGCGTAATAGGAGGGCCTGCATTAAATCCCATAATGCAACGGTCCGCGTTACTCAGTTCCGTGTAGGACACCGGCACTTCGACGTTAAACGAGCCTACCCTAGTTCTCCTTGCCTCTCCCGCCTCTGTCACCGAAGGAAGCCGGCCATCCACCGGCTCGTTGATCAAAGAGGTACGGCCTGTTGATGTCGTTCCTCGATCCATCCAGAAATTGTTGTAACCACCAACACTGCCACCCGCCTCCGTACGTCGAGCGTCAGCCTCCCACAGTTCAAGATTCCGGTCGACCGCTTCTTGCTCAAGGTTCGCAGCCTCTTCTTCTGTCAAGAGTGCCTGTTCAGCTAAGTCTTCCGGGCGCTGCAATGGAGTGATGGTTCGAAAATCCCAGACTCCCTGTAAATTCGGGGTACCCCACGAAGTCTTCGGGAGTTCCTGTCCGGCAGAAACAGCCGGATTAGCCACCACCGCACCCATTACAAGAATTAACATCAGCTTCAGTTTTCTACTCATCATCAACAAACCTCCCTCAGCAGTCACACTTTTTGTGGCTACCATAGCATGAGTACCGCCTAAGCGCCGAATGAGTCATTCCGAATACATTAAAATTCGCGTCGAAATCGCAAAACGGAACACGTTTTCTTTAGCAAACTCAGTCCGCTGGGAATGGCGAGCACCTATCAATAATGTAAATTGCAATCACAATTAGGTAATAATCCCGGCGACATATCTGAAGAGAAAGCAGCCGACAATGCCAAAGGTTAGCGATTCTCCAGAGACAACCTCTGGAGCGATGTTCGAATACCTATTGCGAATAATGAGAACCCTTCGTTCCCCGGAAGGATGCGCATGGGACCGCGAGCAAACCCCTATGTCACTCCGACCATTCGTGCTGGAAGAAGCATATGAAGTCATCGATGCAATTGACCGTAGTGATTTCGACGGACTCAAAAGTGAGCTCGGCGACCTATTGCTACAAGTGGTATTTCTTTCCGAGGTCGTCAAGGAAATCGGGTTATTTGAGATTCAAGACGTGATCACATCTCTTTGCGAAAAACTTGTGCGCCGACATCCACATGTCTTCGCGACTGAAAATTCAAACCGCAATTCATTAAATGCAACTGAAGTAAAACTCCAGTGGGAACGTATTAAGACAAAAGAACGAGCGGCCGCAGGAAAACCGCAAAGCCTCGTTGGAGACACACCACGGAGTATGCCGAGTTTACTACGAGCCTTTCGGCTCGGAAAACAAGCGGCCACCGTCGGCTTCGACTGGGATTCGGCCGACGCAGTAGGTGACAAAATCAACGAAGAACTAATCGAATTGCAATCGGCAAGAGCAACAGGCGAACCAACTCAGATCGAAGAAGAAATCGGCGACCTGTTGTTCACGGTGACCAACCTCGCCCGTCATCTCAAGGTGGATCCGGAAATGGCACTTCGCTCTACCAATACCAAATTCGAAAATCGATTTAAAAATCTTGAACAACAGCTCAAAAAAAAGGGCATCGCCCTCGGCGATGCCTCACCAGAAACAATGAACGAAGCGTGGGAACGCACAAAACGCTAGCCGAGAGAACGGGCATCCAAAAAACTTAGCCGATCTAATCTAAGGCCTTTTCCTTCGCTCGTTCACCTCCGAGAATATTCGTCATGCTGTAGTTCCCCTCGTGACAGGCGTATTCAAAAAGATTCTCCAGTTCATCTGCAGGAAACGCGGTAAACGGAAACTCTCCTGAAAAACTGCTCGCCCACTGCGTTGGGTCTTCGATGGTGAACTCGTAGTCAAGAGTGTCACCGCTAATGCGCGTGAACCTCTCTGTAACCGTGATCGTGTCATCCATACGTCCATTTGCAGCACGCAACAGAATTTGATCTCCACCAACAGCTGCCGCGTTCGCTTGGGTCCGCCGCAGGTTTGTCGTCTCCACAACTAATGTATCCCCATCCCAACGGCCACGTGCATCGCCATGCCATTGTCGGACAACCGTCGGCAAATGGTCATCTCTAGTCAGTGGAATAATTCGCGTGTCATGGATCATTTCCGCATATATGACGACGTAGCCAGGAACCTGCATAATCAGAAAATTATTGTTATACGCACTCGGCAGCATCGGTGGACCCGCCGACCAAACTAAACAGCGATCGTTTAGTTCAAGGTCTTCCCACGAATCGAAAGGGCCTTCCACAGGAAACGCCGCGTCATGTGCCAAACGCCTTCTGGCTCCGCCTTTGGTCAACGGTGGAATCTTTCCGTTGGGGGGGTCAACGATAAGAGAGGTTCGACCGGTTGGACGGGTTCCACCATCCAACCAAAAATTATTGTAACCGCCTACATTGCCACCCGCCACCGTCCGTCGTGGAGCTGCCACCAACAATTCGGCATTTCTCGCAAGACGAACCTGTTCCTGCTCGGCAACCTCTTCATCTGTCAGAAATGCTTTGTCTCCGAGTGCATCTGGACGCTCAAGAGGAGTGGTGGTCTTGTTCGTATAAATCCCCTGTAGATCTGGGTCGCCCCACGGAGTTCTGGCTCCGTCCTGACTGAATGCATCTACTGGCATCATTGTTGTAAGAACAACACTCAAAACGCATAAACGAAAAACAAATGGCACCATCAGCTCCTCCCCTTCAGGGTCTAATGCTCGACTCTACTTCAACTTGATACTCAACAACAGAATTTTAAATCCACTGAACAGCACGGTCGATTAACTTTTTGCCTGTAGCACCTCTACGCTCTGAACGGTTGTCGCGAATGATATTCCTGCAAAGAACATACTCTGAGTTTTTCATTTCTTGATGCACGAATAGCACTCACTGTTGCCGCAGCCCCCGTTAACGTCGTAATACACGGCACACCATGCAACATAGCAATGCGTCGCATCGTAATGTCATCAAAAAAAGATTCCCGGCCAAGTGGAGTATTAATGATCAAATGCAACTCACGATCGAGCAGTCGATCGCCGACATGCGGCCGACCTTCATTGATCTTGTACACAACTTCCACATCGAGACCGTGGGCCCGAAAATACGCGGCCGTCCCTTTCGATGCCACGAGGTCAAACCCGAGTTCGGCAAGATCTCTCGCCATTACTAAGGCATTTTCTTTATCGTCATCATTGACGCTAATGAATGCTCGGCCGCCATCAGGTAGGCGTTGACCGGCCGCAAGTTGCGCTTTCGCAAATGCAACTCCAAAATTATCTGCGACTCCCATTACCTCCCCTGTTGATTTCATTTCCGGACCTAGAATGGTGTCGGCACCCGGAAATCTGACAAAGGGAAATACGGGTGTTTTGACAAATACACCAGACACCTCCAAGTCACTGACTATTCCTTGTTCTGCCAGAGTCTTTCCAACCATTACGCGAGCTGCGACCTTGGCAAGAGGAACACCCGTAGCTTTGGACAGATACGGGACTGTCCGTGACGCGCGGGGATTCACTTCAAGTAAATAAACAGTTTCCTCTTTGATTGCGAATTGGATATTCAATAAACCGACAACCTTCAGCTCGCGTGCCAACCGTCGCGTATAGTCACGAATAATCTTCAAATGTTTCTCTGGAACGAGATACGGGGGAACGACACAAGAACTATCGCCAGAGTGGATCCCTGCTTCTTCGATATGCTCCATGATTCCGCCGATTACCACGTCTCCAGAAGAATCAGACACCGCATCAACATCCAATTCGAAGGCATCCTCCAAGAATTTGTCCACAAGTATCGGATGTTCCGGCGATGCGTCGACGGCTTCGGTCATATAACGGTCTAACGCGCCTGGGTCGTAAACGATCGCCATCGCTCGTCCACCTAGCACGTACGACGGGCGAACGACTACTGGGTATCCGATTCTGCTGGCAACCGCTCGAGCTTGTTCTCGAGACGCAGCAATACCACTGGCAGCTTGAGGAATTCCCAGATCCCACAAAAGCTGAGCAAACCGTTTACGGTCTTCTGCCAGATCTATCGAATCCGGTGACGTGCCAATAATCTTTACACCCGCTGCCTGAAGTCCTAAGGCTAGCTTGAGTGGAGTCTGGCCACCAAACTGAACAATACATGAGACCTCTCCCCCAGTAGCTTCCTCTCGACGAATCACCGCCGTTACATCTTCGTGAGTCAACGGTTCGAAGTAAAGCCGATCAACAGTGTCGTAATCGGTTGACACCGTCTCCGGATTGCAATTGATCATTACGGTCTCGTAACCCTGCTCTCGTATAGCAAACGCAGCGTGACAACAACAGTAATCAAACTCTAACCCCTGGCCAATACGATTCGGGCCACTTCCAAGAATGACCACCTTTCGCCGCTCTGTCGGATTAGCTTCACATTCTTCATCGTATGTGCCATATAGATAAGGGGTAAACGATTCGAATTCTCCCGCGCATGTATCAATTCGCTTATATGACGGTGCAATCGAGCCCTCTGAACGTTTGTCCGCGATAGCATGGGCCTGAACATCCAGTATCAACCCTAATTCTTCGTCGCCGAAACCAACACGTTTTAAATCCCTAAGTGTCTCTACTGAAAGCGAACGATATCCGACAAGCGCAGCCGTTCTCGCTAAATCCACAATCTCTGAAAATTGCGCCAAAAACCAAGGGTCTATTTTCGTTAGCTCTCCTATTCGCTCTCTCGTCCAGCCGAGTTCAAAAGCGCGAAACACAGCAGTCATCCGTTCGTCGTTAGGCGACGCAAGCCGTTGTTGCAGGTTAACTTCATCAACAGTCTCACTAGATTTTCCTGAATTAAACAGTCGACCACTGCCTCCATTCTCCAGCGAGCGCATCGCTTTAAGAAAAGCTTCCTTAAACGTCCGACCGATTCCCATCACCTCACCGACTGATTTCATTTGAGTTGTCAAAGTCCGATCAACATTTGGGAATTTCTCAAATGCCCACCTCGGAACCTTCACGACAACGTAATCGATCGATGGCTCAAACGAAGCAGGAGTCAGGCGCGTGATGTCGTTTGGAATCTCGTCGAGTCGATATCCTAATGCAAGCTTCGCGGCAATTTTGGCAATGGGAAAACCAGTGGCCTTTGAGGCAAGCGCCGAGGAACGCGAAACACGCGGGTTCATTTCAATCACAACCATTCGCCCATCTTCTGGGTTGACCGCAAACTGGATATTGGAACCTCCTGTCTCGACACCAACACGAGTAATAATTTGCCGGGCAGCATCACGCATACGCTGGTACTCTTTGTCAGTCAATGTGAGCGCCGGAGCTACAGTCACGCTATCGCCTGTGTGAACGCCCATTGCATCAATGTTTTCGATTGAACAAATCACAACGAAGTTATCCGCCGAGTCGCGCATCACTTCAAGTTCAAACTCTTTCCAACCAATGAGGGATTCCTCGATTAAGACTTCATGAACCGGACTTAGCTCAATTCCACGAAGCGCCAATTCTCGAAATTCTTCAATGTTGTAGGCAATTCCTCCGCCCACTCCACCGAGTGTAAAAGAGGGACGAATAATGGATGGGAACCCGAATCGCTCAACTGCTTGCAGAGCATCGTCTAGTGAGCGAGCACACGCACTAGCAGGAACTTCAATGCCGATTGATTCCATCGCACGTCGAAACTCCAGACGATCTTCGGCAACCGTAATCGCCTCAATGGAGGCCCCTATCAAAGCAACTCCAAACTTGTCTAAAACACCATGCTCCCCTAACTGGGTGGTCAAGTTAAGAGCGGTCTGCCCACCGACAGTTGGCAGCAACGCATCCGGACGCTCTCGTTCGATTACGGAACTGGCATATTCCCAAGTCAGCGGTTCAATATATGTGCGGTCTGCTCCATCGGGATCGGTCATTATTGTGGCTGGATTACTGTTAATTAAAACGACTTCCAAACCCTCATCGCGTAATGCTTTACAAGCTTGAGTCCCAGAATAATCAAACTCACAAGCCTGTCCGATCACAATTGGACCGGAACCAACGACAAGAATACGTTTGAGATCTAAACGACGAGGCATACGGTTTGGCACTCAGATTTCTACAGGGAGGTGTGATTCTCCATCTGTTCAACAAAAGAGGAAAAAAGGTAGTCCGCATCGTGAGGACCTGGCGACGCTTCGGGATGATACTGCACTGAGGATATCGGTAAATGTTGGTGACGAAGCCCTTCTACCGTTCCGTCATAAAGATTTATGTGAGTAATCTCGACGTCTTCTGGAATTGAATCCCCATCGACGGCAAAACCGTGATTCTGTGACGTTATCTCAACTTTTCCGCTCAAAACATTCTTAACAGGATGATTAGCGCCGCGATGGCCAAATCTAAGCTTATATGTCTTGGCTCCCATCGCCAGACCTAGAACTTGATGTCCAAGACATATCCCAAAAACAGGGAGTCTTTCCGTGATCACGGCTCGCGCGTTCGACACTGCATATTCCAACGGTTCTGGGTCACCCGGACCATTACTAAAAAAGATTCCGTCCGGGCGTATTTCTAACAACTCACTCGCCGGAGCCTTGGCCGGAAATACCCGGATATCACATCCGTAACACGCCAACCGTCGCAGTATATTCTTCTTCATTCCTAAGTCATACGCTGCGATCAACAGACGCTTCGTCGACTTCCGAACGGGCCTGAGCGAAAACTGAGAATCAGTACCATCGTCAGTCCAATCAAAGGGAACTGAACACGTTACCTCGCGAACCAAGTCGCTGCCTTCCATCTTTGGTGCTCGACGTGCCAAATTGACGAGTTCTTCTGGATCCATATTCCCTGTTCGGATGACACCGCTCATAACGCCAGACGACCTCAACTGACGAGTTAGCGCACGTGTGTCAATTCCACTGATTGCAACAATGCTGTGTTCCTCAAGAAAATGTCCCAACGTGCCGGACGCCCTCCAATTGCTCGCGATCGGCGAAACATCGCGCATGACAAATCCAGACACCCATGGACGAGATGACTCCACATCGTCATCCGTAATGCCATAATTTCCAATCTGCGGACAAGTCATCGTGACGATCTGTCCGGCATATGACGGGTCAGTCAAAATCTCTTGGTAACCTGTCATACTAGTGTTGAAAACTACCTCTCCTAACGCCTGTCCAGTCGCACCAACTGACACGCCGTTAAACCGTTTACCGTTTTCGAGTACAAGCACCGCAGACATTAGCGTAGCCCCGGAATTAACGCCGCTTCAACTTGTGTTCGCTCAGCAGGAAATACATTAACCGTTGTCGCCCACGCTTCGTAGCCATCCACTTCTATTCTCACCGCGTGATCGCCTGATTCGAGATCAGAAATAAGAACTGGTGTAAAACCAACGTCAACGTCATCAACTAAAACAGTCGCCCCGGTAGGACTTGAGTTAACGAATACAGCCCCAATTCCATTAACTATCTCAAGTCTCTGAGTTGATTCTCTGGCCAATTGAGCACTCACTGCAGCTATTGTCGCCTCGCTCGAAACTACCACATCACGCGCCTGTGATTGGTACCCAGAAGCACTGATGACGACACGATGGCTTCCATATTCCACATCCCGAAGCGACAGCGGCGTCTGGCCTCTATTGATTCCATCAACGGTCACAATCGCATTTGGTGGATTCGTCTTCACCAAAATCCAGCCTCCCTGAGTTTCGAACGCCTCGTCTGCAGAATCCTCTGTACCTAGAAGTCCACGCAAAGCAGACGAAGCAGCAGGCAATGGTTCCGTGGTTGGTGTATCCAACAATAGTGCGGGCTCTGGAACCCCACCTGGCACGCTCGATTGCTCCAATAACAAAGACTCCAATTCGGATGTCGACCTACTCAAATCGTCCATCTCTGAAGCAGGAGTCAAATTGTTCTCCAGTCCGGCATCTCTGTCTAATCCGTCTATATCTGCCAAGTGTCCGTTTTGCGTCTCTATGTTCTCATTACCCCCTTCTTCACGAGTCATAGGAACCTCATTACGATCACCAAACGGTAAGTCAATGGCAAAGAACAAGGACAAAACGTACGCACCAAAAACACCCGCACTGACCGCAACTAGAACCTGTAAAGCCCCAGGCAGAGAATATCTACGGAAGATAGGACTCTCTTCAACGGAAGAATCTGAGGTATCCGGCTGATGCACGGAACCCAATTCGTCGGGTGATTTCATCTTCGAACTCAAAACAACGTCCACCGCTGACACGGAGGAGTACTCACGCACAGCATTCTCCGCCTCAGCTAACGGATCAGCCATACGAGTTCCAACGGCGGGCAATTCCGATCCGATCTTAAAATCGAATAATGGCTGGGCGTCTTTCCTAGGGCTTTTACGCTTCACATCATCGACCATCTCCGCCGACTCGGTTGAGGCTTCCACCTCGGGACTACTCTCTTCATTTGGTCGCAACGAAGTTTCATCAGCAAGAAAACCATCTCCTCCCGATCCAAGACGTTCAGAAACCTCCAGAGCATCGGCTGACCACTCAGTCCCCGATGCTATTTCGCCTTTAACAAAAGGTGCAACCGCTGACTGTTGCGGTTTCGGAACGTCACCGGTTCGTGGTTCATTTCTCGGTATAGAAACCTCTTTATGCGATTGAGAATTACCACGATTCCTAACATCGACATTCTCGCGACTGACGCTAACTCCCAACGCCGAGCTTAATGCCGAAAAAAAATGTTCAGCACTGGTCGGCCGGTTAGCAACATCGTCAGCCAATCCACTTTCAAACACTCCCTGGAGGGCCTCACTATCGCCAGTTTGTCCAACGTCAACCTGTTTGAGCCTCTCGATAATTTCTCTCCCGCCGCCAGCTATCCTTTTCCCTGTCAACAACTCATAGGCAACTGCCGCTAAAGAAAATCTATCCGCTTCGGGCGCAAATCCGTGACCAGCAATTATTTCCGGGGCTGCATACGGACGCCGAACCGGCGGCCTAAGACCAACTTCTTCAAGTGCTCGTGATACACCGAAGCCCGTCATTTTTACCCCATCCGCGGTTACAAATACGTCTCGAAGGTGAAGAGTTCCATGCAATACGGCACGCTCATGCGCAGCGTCGATCCCGCCGGCCAGTTGCGACACAAAAACCACTGCCTCCTCTATCGTCGCTGGCTGAGATTGCCTTATCGTTACATCGAGTGATTCACCGGAAACATACTGCTGTGCAAGATAGGGTGTTCCCTCTTCAAGGCCCGCCGCCAATGGTGTGGCTATTGCGGGATTCGTCAGGCCGACTTGAACCAAGCGTTGAAGAACATTCGTAAGCGCGTCTGCTTGCTCGGGTGTCAAATCTAGGTCAAACGCTTTGACAGCAACCAAGCGGTCGTGCTGCGGATCGTAAGTTCTGAACACCGGCCCAAGGACGCCCACGCCAAGTTGATGCATGATTCGGAAGGGACCGAATGCACTTGGGGCAGAAAAAGAACTGGCGTCCTCGCGTGTCAGTGCTGGTGTCTCCGGTTGGTTGAGCGATAGTACCACGAACTTGGCAGGGTTTCAATCTATGCACGTGGAAAAGCCCAAGACCTTGACAGTCAATACTCCGTTTGAAAAAGTAACTAGCCAGTGCCCTTCGACAGCTCAGCAGTAAGCGCCACTGCACAGATAGACTCAGTCGATCTCCATCGACTTCCTTGGGCCAGCAAACTCTACCGCGACTACACCAACAACTACGGCGGACTAGAAACGTTCTACTCTGGATCGCCAACCGACAAAAAAGACTGGGCAAACATCATCGACAAACGTCGAAGAATGCGCCCTACAACAAAAGTCGCTTCAGCACTCTCAGCACAGTTGGCAGGGCGCGGGGCACCACTTGAATCACGTAAGGCCGCCAAAAGTCTCGCCGAACCTGAGACCGTTGCTATTGTCACGGGCCAACAAGCTGGTCTATTTGGTGGTCCATTATTTACCCTACTGAAAGCGATAACTGCGATCAAATTAGCAAGACAAGTTGCAGATGAACACGACACCAACGTCGTACCGATCTTCTGGGTAGATGCGGAAGATCACGATCTCGACGAGATTAGTAAATGCCAATTGCTCGATCAAAATCTTGAACTCAAATCAATCACTCTCACCACAACTTCAAAACGGCGAACGACCGCTTCATCAGTTCGTCTTGAGGCCTCCTGTCACGAAACACTAGCCGGGCTCAACGAGCTTTTGCCTCGAACCGAGTTCACATCACAACTACTTACAGATCTATCAGACATCTATACCGAAGGAACTCGTATTGTCGACGCATTCGCTCAATGGCTCGACAAGCTCCTCGGCCCTTTCGGTCTAGTTGTTTTCGATGCATCAGATCCCGCCGTAAAACCACTTGTTCAATCCGTGTTTGTAGACGAGTTAAAGATGCCTGGTGAAACAAACCGTCAAGCGTCAGTATCCGGTGCCGCTCTCGTTTCGCGGGGCTACCACTCGCAGGTAACACCCGCAGAAGACACCACTGCCCTTTTTCATATTAATGACACCCGACAGTTGATTCATGTCAGCGGCGATGACTTTTTGATTGAGGATCGAACAATTGATGCGAATGCCTTATTGAGTGAGGCTAATTCACACCCTGAGCATTTCAGCCCAAACGTTCTTTTGCGACCAATCATTCAAGATACGCTGTTTCCGACTGTGGCCTACGTTTCCGGTCCCAGCGAATTGGCTTACCTCGGTCAGCTCCGCAAGGTCTATGAGCGATTCAGAATTCCGATGCCCCTTATATATCCAAGGACAAGTGCAACCCTCGTTGACCGAGCGACCCTTAAATTCCTTAATCGCTACGAACTAGACTTCGAAGACCTCCAACCTAGAGACGACTCCGCCATCAACCGAATACTTACGTCACGACTTCCGGCGGAAATCGATGTGGCTATCAATGCCACTGACGCATCCATTGACAAACAGCTTTCTGTGCTTGAGTCAGCTGTGGCTGCAATCGACCCAACCCTTACTGGCGTTGTCAAATCAACTAGAAATCGAATGAAACGAGATCTCGGCACCCTAAAGACCAAGATTCTGCAAGGAGCAAAACGACGTGAGGAAACTATGCGTCGGCAGTATGATCGCGCCCGTGTTCAGTCCTTTCCCGGAGGACAACCGCAGGAACGGAATTTAAGCACCGTTTATTTTGTGAACCGCTACGGGCCTATCTTTATCGAACGACTGCTAGCCACGCTGCCGACCAATCCTGGGCGACATTGGCTAATCAACATCTAAATAGTAACGGCCAAGAAACCATCCAACGTCAACTATCATTGTCACGGACTTCCCGCACTTCAAGGTTTCCAGTAGTGTTGAAATAGTCGAGTCCAATTACCGAAATCTATTCAGTAACCCAAAACAATGAACCAAAAATGTATCTGCAGTTCTGAATCTCAACATCGTCTTCACAGCAAATTTATGAGCGTTATTGGATACGATCTGAATCAAACAAAGAAAGCACTCATACTTTTTCGACCGTGTGTTCTCTGCTCAAACTCGATAGACAACGTTCGACTAGGCAGGAGAACCTGCATAGTCCATTAAGATTGAAGATATACTTCCGGGAAGGCAGACAAAATTTCTGGGACACATATTTGCGAAAGTATCTTCTCTGCGTTGGATTCTTGGCGAACCTTGCGGTCATCGCATGTGGTCCGTCTAATTCTCAGGACTCGTCGACAGTGGCCACTACAAACAGTGGACCACTACCGGAAATCATTGCCTACGTGAACGGAAACACAATTGAACGAGCCGAATTCGAACGTGCAATTAGATCAGCTGAAAACCAAGCAAGACAAGCAGTCCCACCTCAACTCCGTGATGACGTCTATCGACAAGTTTTAGATCGGTTGATCAACTTTCACTTGCTATTGGGCGAGTCTCAAGTTCGCGGCCTACTTGTCGAAAACAAACAGGTCATCGAGGAAATCAAGCGAATACAAAGCGAGTTAGGTTCTGAAACAACACTAGAATCCCAACTCTCTCAATGGCAATCGGACATAGACGAACTTCGAAAGGAAACTCGCAACGATTTACTTGTTTCTCGAGTCATCGATAGCGAAATCAAAGGAACATTTCAGTTTGATGAAACTTCTGTTCGAACGTTCTACGACCAACACCGTGAACAATTTCAAGAAGGCGCGGCCGTTAGAGCTAGGCATATTTTGATCGCTACCCCCCCCAATGCCAACGATGAGACCGTAAGAGCTGCAAAAGTACATGCCGATTCAATCCTCCTTGAAGCATTGAGGGAAGGAGCCGACTTTCCCGCTCTGGCAATCAAATACTCTTCGGACGCAGCCTCCGCGCAAAAAGGTGGGGACTTGGGATTCATCACGAAAGGTCGCACTGTTCCTTCCTTCGAGGAAGCTTTATTCAAACTCGATCCAGAAGAAATAAGTGAAGTCGTTAAATCGCCCTTCGGATTTCATGTCATTAAAGCCATCAATCGGCGTGAGCAACAGTCGATACCTTTTGAAGAAGCGAGTAGCAACATTCGATCACTACTCATCCGGCAAGCCCGAGAAAATCTTATCGACGACTTTATTTCTCAACTTCGAGCATCGGCCACAATTGAGATTTTCCTATGAACGAAGAAGTGTTTCAGGCCGTTAGTGAAACGCTGCAACGCGGAGAGCCCGCCGCGTTAGTAACGATCATCCGAACTCAAGGTTCGACTCCGCAGCGAGTCGGTGCAAAGATGCTGGTATTTGCTGATGGACGTGCTGTTGGCACAATCGGAGGCGGTTGTTATGAGAACGACGCGTCAGGCAAAGCCCGCCACGCCATCGAAACACACAAGCCTCTCGTTGAGAAATACGAACTATCAGACGACATCGCAGAAGAGTCAGGCTTAATCTGCGGAGGACAGATGGAGGTCTATATTGAACCCTTGGAAGCATCTCCGCATCTCTATCTGATCGGTGGAGGACATGTTGCCTATCATCTTGGTCAATTGGCTACAGGGGCTGGATTCAAGATCCACGTGCTCGACGACAGAGAAAAATTTGCCAGCATGGAACGATTCCCGGATGCCTTCGAAGTTGCGGTCGAAAACATTCCAGATTGGTTGAACAAAGCAGATATTCCAACAAATGCGTATGTAGTTATTCTTACACGCGGCCATCGTTATGACCTTGACGCACTACGAGAGTTGGCGACTCGAGACCTACGCTATCTCGGACTTATTGGTAGCCGTGCGAAAGTAGCGCGACTCTACGAAACGCTCACCAACGAAGGCCTCCCGCTGCAAAACACAGCCTGCATTCATGCACCGGTTGGCTTAGACATCGGAGCAGTAACACCACAAGAGATTGCCGTTAGCATCCTCGCAGAGCTAATCGCGGTAAAGTACGGAAAACTCAATGCTGGGGAACTAGCTGTAAACTCATTGCGTTGGGTTCAGAAATCCACCAATACCAAGCATGCCGTTGCGAGTGATTAGTTTTCGGGGTTCACTCCTTAAGAGAATTCTGTAATCGGCTGGTATAATGAAAAGCACGCGCACATGACACCACTCTCGGCCAAGCATGATGTCGCAACAGATGACCTACCAAAGCGATCTAAGAACATCCTCGCTGTACTCGTGAAGCACTATATCGACACAGGGGAACCTGTATCCTCGCTCTGGTTAGCAGAGCATGGTGGTATTAAGCTTTCGTCCGCGTCCGTTCGTAACATTATGTGCGACCTTGAAGAACGTGGATACGTCAATCAACCGCATAAATCTGCGGGGCGCATACCGACCGACCACGGCTACAGATGCTTCGTTGATTCCATTCTGCAGTGCCGACAAGAGCCGCATAAGACTTCAGCAGTAGAAGCTCGTCTTCGTCAAGCAGGCACAGTCGATGACATCCTCTCGAACGTGTCCCATGAGCTCTCGGTAGCATCTCACCATCTTGGATTTGCTTTTCTGCCACAAACATCGACTGAAAATCTCGAACGAATAGACTTTGTTCCCGTTGACGGCACCAGGATTCTCGTCGTCGTCAGTACTCAAGGCGGTCAGATAGCGCATAAATCAATTGATCTCAAAAAAACAATCGATCAAAAATCGCTAACGCTCGGGGCCAACTACCTAAATCGTGAGTTTTCCGGCCGACCTTTACGGGAAGTTCGATCGTCCATTATTTCCATGCTTCGGCAGGACCGAATGCTTTATGACGAGCTTCTCTCTAGCGCGCTGAGATTAGCTAGTTCTACTCTTGAAGAGATAGTCCCGCAGACCAAATTGTTCTTTGAAGGCGCTGGCTTCCTCGCTGAAGAGGTGTCAGATCATGATGACCGTGTGCCTCTTGGGACTCTGAGATCGCTGCTTTCTATGATCGAACGCAAGGAACTTTTGGTCCGGTTGCTCAACGAGTACATAGATGGCGCAGAACTCACGGTGGTAATAGGCACAGAACATCCGTCACCTGACATGCAGCACTTCAGTCTTGTAACTTCAACCTACTTTGATGGACAACGGACCGGCAGTATTGGCGTAATAGGACCTCGCCGAATGCGCTACTCTCGAACAATCGCGGTGGTTGATCGAGTTTCTCAGGCAGTGAGCCGTGTCCTTCTTTCTCAGACCACTTCATCGAGCCATAGCCATGGAAAAGGTATCCAAAAAGTCTAATAATCCAATCACCGACAAAGAAGCAACTGGTTTGAGTTCCACTCCAGAACCGGCGATCGGCGAAACCTCTCCCCTCGAAGGAGAACCGCATGAAGAAACGACCGTTGATTTGGAACCGGACACTCCAGTTGTCAACGCAGAGCCGAGTTTGGGAGAGAACACCCGGTCAGAATCAGAACTAGAATTGTTGGTCGCGGCATCAAAAAGGGACGAGTACTATGACCTTCTGCAGAGAGTGAAAGCTGATTTCGAGAACTATCGAAAACGGATTGAACGCGAGCGCGTCGAGCTAGCCACGAGAGCCGCAAAGGACCTAATCGAAGATCTGCTTCCTCTCATCGATGACCTTAAACTAGCGATTCGGGCTGCATCTTTAGACCCAGCAAACTCTGCCCATCGTGAAGGGATCGAATTGATCTATCGCCGGCTACTAGAGCTCCTTGGCAAACGGGGGTTAACGGCCATCGTCGCAGAAGGACACGATTTCGACCCGAACCTCCATGACGCAATGACGCATGAGAAAAGTGAGCGTCATCGCAACGGTGAAGTTATCGAAGATCTGAGAACGGGTTACATGCTAGGCAATCAACTCTTGAGAGCCACCTGGGTAAAGGTAGCGAAAAGTGAGTAAGCGCGACTTTTACGAAGTTCTCGGCGTCACACGCACAGCAGACGAGCAGCAACTCAAAAGCGCGTACCGCAAGCTAGCACTGAAATATCATCCAGATCGTAATCCTGGAGACCGAACCGCGGAAGAACGCTTCAAGGAGGCGGCCGAAGCCTACGCCATTCTTGCGGACGCAGACAAACGGGCGCGCTATGACCAATTTGGCCACGCAGGGGTAACCGGCAGTGGAGGTAGTCCGCAGGGCTTCGACCCCAATGACATTTTCAGTAGTCTCGGTGACCTTTTTGGATTTGGCGGTAGCCATCGACGAGGTGGACCTATCCGCGGTTCAGACCTACGCTACGACCTCGAAGTTGAATTTGACGAAGCAGCGACAGGCACAGAAACTACCCTAAAACTTCCAAGAGAGGAATCTTGCAGTAGCTGTAACGGCTCAGGCGCGGCCACAGGCACTTCGCCCGAAGATTGTTCCCAATGTCTTGGGCAGGGGCAAGTGCGTTTCCAACAGGGATTCCTTACAGTCGCTCGAACCTGCAGCACTTGCGGTGGGTCAGGAAAAGTCATTCGGTCTCCATGCAGCCTCTGCAGCGGGCGTGGCAGTATCGAGAGACATCGAAAACTAACCGTCAAGATTCCCGCCGGCATTGCTTCGGGTCAACGTCTTCGTATACACGGCGAAGGAGAACACGGACACTCCGGGGGACAACCCGGTGACCTTTATGTTGTCATACACGTGAAAGAGCATGAGTTCTTCCAACGCGACGGCGACGATTTGCAGTGTGCAGTGCTAGTCAGCTATCCAATGCTCGTCCTAGGCGGAACCATCTCTGTTCCGACATTACGGGACAACGAAACGGTACACATCCCTAAAAGCACATCTCCGGATTCACGACTTCGTGTCCGCGGAAAAGGGCTACCACACGTTTCCGGACGTGGCTTCGGAGATTTGTATGTCACAGTCAAGGTTGAAGTCCCGGAATCGCTTTCAACGGAGCAACGACAATTGATCGAAGATTTGAATAAGACGATGCCAACTGGACCTTTTAAGCCAATCAGATTGAACTCGGACGAACAAGACGATCGGTCATTCGTTGATCGAGTTAAGGATATCTTTGGGTAGTGACAGGCCGGCCGTAGACATCACGCTTTTCGGTCGCCAACTCTCGTCGGCAACCTTGCGACTTGAACTTCTCCTAGACGATCTTGCACCTGTAGCACTAGAAGACCTCAATCCCACAGTCACACGTGTGTATTTCGATTCAGAGCATAAACGAAATATGGCGATCACAGTCATTGGAGATACATTCGGCGGCAATGATATCTCAGCAAGTAAAGTCGACGTCCCGGATGAGAATTGGGCCGAACGTTCTCAAGCCAACTTGCGGGCTACTCAGGTCGATAATTTGGTCATTGCGCCACCGTGGGATATTCCTGCGGACGAACCCTCTAGCCAACGCACGCTTATCATTATTCGACCTTCGATGGGTTTCGGAACCGGACATCATTCTTCAACACGATTATGTCTCAAAGCCCTCCAGAGCCTCAGAGAGGCCCTGAAGTCTACTTCACTTGTTCTGGACCTCGGCACCGGCTCAGGAATACTGTCGATAGCCGCGGTTAAACTCGGGGCGCAACGCGTAATCGCCGTCGACGATGACCCTGATGCTCTAGAGAATGCCAGAGAAAATCTCGCACTCAATAACGTAACGCACAGCATCACACTGCAACGGGCCAACTTGGCTAACATCGTTCTACCGCAAGGAAATGTCGTCACGGCAAATCTCAATGGAACTATGCTCTTAAAACATGCTCAACATTTCCTTCGCTTCGTAACACCGTCAGGTTTTCTGATTGCAAGTGGACTGACAATGGACGAGGCACATCAGGTATCGTCTGTCTTCAACCACGCAATGACTCTTGTCGCTCAACAGAGCGAGGACGACTGGACATCTCTCACGTTCCAGCGAACAGAATTACCGTAAATCCCATTGACGGATTGTTGAGAGAAGACAATGTTCAGGTTCTACGCTCCAACAGCAAATAAAGCTGGCATCAAGATCGCACTTCCGATCGAAGAAGCACATCATCTGAATCGCGTGCTCCGACTAGAAATTGGTGCGCCACTACAAGTATTCGATGGCTGTGGACACGAGCACTCGGCAACCGTAGTGGAGACCGATGGCGCCAATGTCAGCGTTCTCACCGGAGCCGCGATATTGCCGGCAACAGAACCTTTGGTTCACATCACCCTTGCCATGTCACTGCTCAAAGGGCGAAAAATGGACTCGGTCGTAAGGGACGCTACGATGCTCGGAATATCTAAACTTCAGCCATTAGTGACAACGCACACGGAGTCTCCCAATATTCTGCTTGGGCGAAGTGCGAAGAATTTGAACCGCTGGACTCGAGTCGCAGTGTCTTCAACCAAACAGTGCGGACGTTCTATTATTCCACATATCGAAGCTCCTCTGAGTTTCGAGCATTTCATTAACTCACATGGATCATCGGATGAATTGCGAGCGTTGTTTGTGGAGCCCGAGCTAAGAGGCAACAGTCAGTCTCTTGAGACAATGCATACTCTGTCAAAAGAACCGGCACCGCGGTTTGCGGTAATCACTATTGGACCTGAAGGGGGCTGGACGAGTGGCGAACTCGACATGGCAAGAAATCACGGTTTCCGTTTATGGACATTAGGCAGCCGAACATTTCGTTCCGACGTGCTCCCTGTCGCTATTCTTTCGGTCCTGAATTTTATTTGGAGTGACTACTAGAATTTCTCGTCTCAAATACAGCTACCACTCCGGCGAAGTTCAAGACTCGATATACTGGACCTTTGAATGTTATTCCAAGGGCAAACTCTCGGTAAGTACAAAATCCTCGCTCCCCTTGGCAGCGGCGGCTTCGGCGTTGTTTACCTAGCCAAGGATACGTGGATCGACAAAGAAGTTGCCATTAAAGTTCCGCACAAACAAGACTTGAATTTCAGCGAACACCTCAGGGAACCTCGACTTCTAGCAGCGTTAGACCATCCCAACATTGTTTCGATTACCACTGCTGAAAAAGAAGCAAGCATATTTTTTATTGTGATGGAATATGTCGAAGGCAAGACGCTTGAAGATGTAATCGCAAGCGACGGAGCTCTCGACACAGAAAAAATTATCGAGTATTCAACCCAAATCGCGATGGCGGTAAACCACGCTCACGATCAAGGCGTTATCCACCGAGATTTAAGACCACCGAACGTGCTCGTATCGGAATCTGGAATTCTGAAAGTTGCTGACTTCGGCACGTCACGTTTTCTCGAAATTGCAGCACATGGAACGACAGTAATTGGAAGCCCGCCCTACATGGCTCCCGAGCAATTCGATGGCAAAGCGGTCTTCGCATCTGACATCTATTCGCTTGGAGTAACCATGTACCAAATGGCGACTGGGGTTCTACCCTACGACACACCTACGCCAAGTGAACTCGAAAAACTTCGGACCGGAAAATTAGTTCGACCGCCCAGGCTTAGAAACCCAAGACTACCAAAAATACTTAATGACGTGATCATGAAGGCGATGGCACCAATGCTGACAGATCGCTATCAACAAGCCCGCGGCCTACTTCATGATCTCGAAAGTACACGTCGCGCTGCACGCCCCCCCCATACAAACTCGACTACAGCTAGACTTTCCGAACGCCCCGGAACCATACAGCAGGGCATCACGGAAAAGCGTCGAGCAGAAGCCGCCCAAACCCCTCGCTTCTGCTGGCAATGTCACAAACCTCTTCATGCACGCACGGACCGATGCCCCTTCTGCGACGAACAACAATAATCATTTGGGTTGCGGCTACACTTGCAAACCACTAGAAACGGCCGCTACACTCAACTGTCAACTGTCATATTGTCACGTAGCACTAATTCGCAAGGTTGGATATGAGTTTTGGGCAGGGTCTTATCTGGAAAAACGGAAAGCTCATTAATTGGGCAGACGCCACCATCCATATCGCCTCACACGTCGTTCATTACGGAAGTGGGGTCTTCGAGGGTGCTCGATGTTATAGCACCCCGTCTGGCGCAGCAGTATTTCGGCTGTCAGCCCATGTGCGCCGACTTTTCGATTCGGCCAAAATCTATCGAATGGACCATGGACTTCAGCATGATGACTTCGAAAACGCGATTCTCGAAACCATCAAAGCCAACCACTTTCGAGAATGTTACATTCGTCCACTGCTCTATCGTGGATACGACGCCCTCGGAGTAAATCCGTTCTCCTGCCCGGTAGAATCTGCAATTCTCGTCTGGAAATGGGGCGCATATCTCGGCGACGATGCCCTTGAACACGGTGTAGACGTTCATGTTAGCTCGTGGGGCCGAGGCGCACCGAACCGATTTCCATCGGTTGCAAAATCAACAGCAAATTATGCCAACTCGCAGTTGATCAAGATGGAAGCAACCCTCAACGGCTTTGCTGAGGGCATCGCTTTAGACCCCAATGGATATGTGAGTGAAGGTAGCGGACAGAATATTTTTCTAGTTCGTGACAATGTGATCACCACACCTCCCTTGGCGAGTTCTATCCTTCCAGGAATAACTCGAGACGTCGTAATAACGTTAGCTAGGGAACTCGGCTATTCCATCCACGAAGAAGTGATTCCGCGCGAAGCGATGTATATCGCTGATGAGCTTTTCTTCACGGGGACAGCGGCTGAGATTTCACCGATCCGATCTGTTGACAAAATCCTGATTGGCAACGGAAGCCGTGGGCCAGTAACAGCAACGATTCAAAGCCGCTTTTTTGATGTGATTGAAGGTCGTGTACCAGACACCCACAACTGGCTAACCTACGTCTACCCTGGCGATGGGCCGTCTCACTAGGGTGCGGGTTGGAATTGGACTCATATGAGAGCATTAGATACTGAACGTGTACGGTCGAATTAGTGCTACAAATTTCCATAATGCAACACACCGATCACAGAGGCTCAAAAGCAACCAACCCCTCGAGGCCAATAAAGAATCAACAACCCAGTCGGCTCGATTTTGACGCCTACAAAGCCGGGCTAACGCTATTAGCCAGACGAGAATTGAGCGCCGCCCAACTTCGCACTCGATTACTTCAAAAAACAATGGAACCGAAGGCCATTGAACTCGCCATACTTCGACTGAAGAAGGAAGGTGCACTAGATGATCATCGGATGGCGATGGCATACACGCGTCAGTCCATTAACCTCAAGCAGCGAGGACCAAATCGTGTCGCACAAGAACTTGAGGCTAGAGGTGTTGATCGTGGGACAGCACTTTCCGCAATCAAGGCAGTATTTACCGATTACGACACCAAAGCAGTTCTCGAACATGCACTGAAGAGACGACTCACGGGAAGCATTCCGAATAGGAGCGAATTCAAAAGGCTATATCAGTATTTGATTCGTCAGGGTTTCGACCCCGACTTGATCGTCAACACACTTCGCACCAAGTCCAGATCCGAAACTCTACCCAGCAAAGCGGAGTCGGAGAACTAATTCTGCATCACGTCTTCCTGGCGAAGGCAGCAGTAACTCAAGAGGCCACGTGTAACGATGAACGAAATGACTTCTTCGGAAATCAGGCAGAGCTTTCTTGACTATTTTTCTAGGCTTGGTCACCAAGTCGTCCAAAGTTCTCCCCTTGTTCCAGAAAACGACCCGACCCTCTTATTTACCAACGCTGGAATGAATCAGTTCAAGAGCACATTCCTTGGCAGCGAACGACGAGATTACCGTCGGGCAACCACAGCACAAAAATGCATGCGCGTGAGTGGAAAGCACAACGATTTGAACAACGTTGGACCATCACTTCGACACCATACTTTCTTCGAGATGCTCGGAAATTTCTCATTTGGTGACTATTTCAAGAAAGACGCTATTCCGTTCGCTTGGAACTTGTTGACTAAGATTTGGGATCTACCACCGGAACGGCTATTTGCCACCGTGTTCAGAGGAGAAGCCGCTATCCCTCGAGATGAAGAGGCCTACACAATATGGAAGGACTTGGTCCCGGCTGACCATATCGCTGAAATGGATATGGCCGAGAATTTTTGGTCGATGGGTGACACAGGTCCGTGTGGACGTTGCTCTGAAATCCATTACCACCGTGGGGACCACCTACCCTGCGAAGCACCAAGTTGCGAAGGAATAAATTGCTCTTGTGATCGATATGTCGAAATCTGGAACAATGTCTTCATGGAGTTTCAACGTTTGCCTGACGGTAGTCTGAAACCACTTCCTGCTCCATCTATAGACACTGGCATGGGTTTAGAGCGAATTGTGGCCATTTTGCAGAACAAATTTTCAAACTACGATACTGACCTTTTCAGCCCGCTACTAACAGCGATAAGCGAACGCGCTCACACAACCTACGGTCCGCCCTCTGGCAGGGATTCCACGGAGACAAACGATATTTCTCTTCGCGTTATTGCTGACCACCTCCGTGCAATGACATTCTTGATCGCGGACGGGGTCATCCCTTCAAACGAGTGGCGAGGTTACGTTCTACGGAAGATTATGCGCCGCGCTATGAGACACGGTAAACGCCTCGGAATCACAGAACCTTTTCTTTTCGAATTAGTGCACGTTGTCGTCAAGGAAATGGAGCGTGCCTATCCAGAACTCTCGACCAGTCAAGACACAGTAGCAAAGCTCGTTCGGAGGGAAGAAGAGCAATTCGATAAAGTTCTTGCTGATGGACTTCCGCTCTTAGAGAACACCTTAGCGGAGGCCGTGACTCACTCTATGACCATCGCCGGTGATGACGCGTTCAAGCTTTACGACACCTATGGTTTGCCGCTCGATTTCATTGAAGATATCGCGGGAGAAAGGTCGCTATCCATTGATAAAGCAGGATTCGAACAAGCCATGGAACGTCAGCGGAAACGGTCTAGAAATACACGTTCTTTTTCCACTGGCACAGAAGCGAAGTTCACGTATCGGTCAAAAGATTCACAGCAGATGTTAGAGGCCTTGGGCGAGCTCTTTGATGGTTATGACACAACGATTTCCAGTGCGGCCTCAGTATTAGCGATATTCGACGGTGGCCGTCAACAAATAGAACTACTGTCTGAGGGACTGACGGGATTCATAATCCTCGACCGTACTCCTTTCTATGTCGAATCTGGCGGACAAGTTTCGGACGTTGGACGAGTATCGGTAACCGTTGGACTTGGAGAGGCTACGGTTCAAGCGATGACCCGTCTGGCTCCAACGGGTCCACGTGTGCACCAAGTTCTCGTCACTAAAGGCCGTCTTGCAGCAAACGATGTCGTTACTGCAGAAATCGATCAAGTGTTTCGAAATGCCACGCAACGAAATCACACAGCGACTCATCTTTTGCACGCAGCCCTTCGTTCCGTCATCGGCACTCACGTCAAGCAAGCGGGCTCCTTAGTGTCTCAAGATCGACTTCGATTCGACTTTACCCACACCGAACCCGTGACGCAGAAACAGATAGAAGACATCGAACAGATTGTGAACAGTAATATTTACTGTAACCGTCCCGTCAAAACGCAAACGAAATTAACAAAGGAAGCAATTGCCGATGGTGCGATGGCACTATTTGGAGAGAAATACGGTGAGCGTGTACGCGTCGTATCTATTCCGGAACTCTCCACGGAACTGTGCGGTGGCACTCATTGCCGTGCAACAGGAGAAATTGGCCCGTTTGTGATTATCCAAGAAAGCGGTGTTGCATCTGGAATCCGTCGTATCGAAGCATTTACTGGGAATCATGCTGTTGAACTAATCCAGCAACGCCGGAATATCCTAGATGGTGTCCACCGGCTCCTAGGAGCAACTCCTGACAATATCATCCCGGCGGTGAAGAAGTTACAGGGAGCAGCAAAACGACTCGCCCGTGAAGTTGAAGGATTGAAGGTTAAGGCTGCTATCAACACTTTGCCCATGTCGACCCAAGGACACACAGTTGACGCGCAAGGCGCACAGTTAGTTACCCGGCAAGTAAAAGGTTTAGAGAAAGGAGCGCTCCGTGCTCTCGCCGATTCCCTTCGCGATAATCTCGCGAGTGGTGTAGTCATCGTCGCATCAGAGAACAAAGGCAAAGTATCACTAATCGTTACATTAACCAAAGACCTAACCAAACGCGCTCATGCCGGAGATATTGCGAAGGAACTGGCTTCTATCGTCGGCGGTAAAGGTGGTGGACGCGTAGATTTCGCGCAAGCCGGAGGAACGCTTCCAGAGAACATTCCATCTTTGTTATCCAAGAGCCAGGCAATCATTCAAAAACTTCTCGGCGACACATCATAAGAGCTTTTCGTCGCGAGTGCGGTTGCAAATCTAACCAGCAAAGTAGACCCTATTCGGCTAAGCGTTTAAACCACGAGAACGTTTTCGCCTTCAAAAACAACTAATATCTCACCAATATCGGAAGGCTTCGGCAGGTCTGTCATCATGTCTGGAGTTTTTGACGAGTCACTCGAGAAAGTACGCTTAGACGTGTGGCTCGATGTCTCGTGTCTCTTTCGGACTCGTTCCGAAGCTCAAAAAGCCTGTAAAGGCGGAAAAATTGACGTCAACGGACAGAAAGCTAAACCTCAACGGAGCATTCACCCGGAAGATGTTATTTCCATTACTCGAGCTAATTCGATTAAGCAGCAAATTGTTGTGAAGCAACTTGCTGAAAGACATCTCCCAAAAGCCGAAGCCAGAACGCTCTACAACGACACAACTCCTCCTTTGTCAAACGAAGAAAAAGAATTCAGACAAATGCTACGCCGTGTCGGCCCGACTGCTACCGCTCCAAATAAACGGCAACGGCGTCAGCTCAGACAATTGAAAGGTCGATAGACAAATACAGCGTGTGCGCACTAGCGTAACAGCTACACGGCTCCCTAGCTTGAGAAGTTCTACTTGGAACACTGAAACCCGACGGACTATTGTTCGTCATATTATTCTTCTTACAGCCGATTGGTAAATGATTCCGTACACAGTACACAGACAGAATGCTTAAAGCCTTCTATTTCAAAGTTCACCGTTTCTTGACACGAGGGATCCCTGACATCAGTGCGGAACTGCTTGGAATTTATCGTGCCGCGTTCGCCTTAGGAATAGCTTTCGTCCTTTCCGAACTTACGATGAGTTACTGGGAAGCTCCTGGTTTCGTCATACCAAATCATGCATGGCTCGCAGATTGGCACGTTATCCGATGGCTTGCCAATCGCCCCGATTTAGTCGGTCTCCTCGAGAGGTTCACGTTTGTCGCTCTCATGCTTTTTGGAGTTGGACTGTGGACTCGTTGGGCTTACGGCGCTGTCGTGCTCAGTCTGACCGTTTGGACTCTTGTTCGCCTTCAGCATACTGGCACTCATCCATGGGCTGCCCTTTTCGTTGCCATTCTTGGGCTTTCAATCGTCAGATGGAGCGACGGATTCAGCCTTGACCGTCAAATTCAACGATGGCGAGGACTGATGGTAAAAACCAACTCACCGAAGCGTATTTATGGCTTCGCAATGTGGCTACCGGGTCTCGTTCTCGGCACAGCCATGTGTGGAGCATCAATCGCAAAACTTCATTCGAGTGGGTTGGCTTGGATTTCGAATGGCTCCGTCAAATATCACTTTGTATTGGACTCACTTCGGGCACCGGTAGACTGGGGCTTATGGGTCGCCACCCAACACTGGGTGGCAGTCGGATTATCCGCAGGCGCGATTCTCACGGAAGGTCTGCTCATCGTAGCCGCTTTTCTTCGGCCCGGCCCACTTCGAACACTGATTGTCATCGGCGGCTTCGCACTCCTAATGGGATTCTTTTTATTCCAGAACGAAGTATGGTTCGCTTGGTGGCTACTTTGGGCGTGCTGCTTTACGCCATGGGAACGTCTCGATCAATATTTTTTCAAGAAACGATTCAGCTCCGCAAAAATGAGACCAGTTGAATCTGACGGCATATCTCTCACCCTTGAGTCAAAAATGCCGTTGGCGTACATGTTGATAGTCTTGACGGTCATTGGTTCTCAGGCATCGGCCTCCTTATTTCAATTCGAACAAGAACCGTTATTTTCTGATTATCCAATGTACTCGAACACATATGAATCAACAGCTGACTTCGATGCAAGAGCTGACTTCGATGCTTCCTTTCGCTACCTCATTCAGAACACAGCTGGTGACCAAGATATAAGCCAACTGGTTGACGACCTCTACTTGGATGAACCTATCAGGGACGCACTTCTCGACATCCTACAGGGCCAGCCGATCGGCCTCATGCGCGACCGAATCGACTGGATCAGTGAGACCTTTTACGAACGTACAAATATGACTCTCGGAACCGTAACGTTAATGCGAGACGACCTCGAATTCGATTGGACCTCTGGCCGCATTTCCGAAAAAAGACCACGAACTTTAATTACAGTGGACACGGACGGACACCGCGTGCTTTATCCGACTCTTCCTTCAGAATTGGAACATTAGAGCGACAACTAAGAGAGTCATCAAGTAACGGCTACCTTTAGCTGAGAACTCGTCTATCTCTCACAGAGAAGTTCTCCCAACTTGAAAAATCTTCAGCCGACAATCGAAGAAGTGAAGTATGAGAAAGGCATCCAGCGCATTGGATCAACAGTAACTTTTGGTGTAACAACTCCCTTGATGACTAGAATTGTTGACACGGATGAGTCCTAAACGTCGAACCCACACCAACCTCTGGCGCACTTTGCTCGGGATAACACTAATAAGTGTCTTCCTCTTCACGCCACTAACCGAAACGCTGCTGGTACGTTGGTCGCTCAACTATCTTGAACGGCAGCATGGAATGTCCGGTTCTATTGGACAATTGGACCTTGACTTCAGAACACTTCAAGTAACGGTCGGGGACATTCGTGTTGCAACCGATATGACACCAGATTCCCCGTTCCTGCAGATCAAAGAAGTAAACATCGACTTTCCCTGGTCAATGATCTGGAGCTCATCGAGCCGAGGAACCGCTACTGTACAGGACCCAGCCGTATCGGTCGTTCGACAGACTGACGGCTCATGGAACCTACCGGATAGCGTCGACTCCTCAGACAACGAAAATCAGAATGCGATGGATTCCCATCAGCGTTTAGTGCTCGGCAATCAATTACTGCAAAATGACGATTTATCGAGCCTCGAGCCGGCTGACACAGAACAGTCCTCCAGTCTATCTTTACCCCTGCTACTACTCAGAGTGAATCGGCTCACCACAACATGGCTTGATGCGAGCAATGGAAATTCCGTCACCGTGGCACCTATATCCTTCGAGCTGACTGGCAACGATGGAGTGATCACCGGACCTCTTGTTATGGACGGCGAAGCGATAGTGTCATACGGGGATAAAAGCACCCTAGTAACCCTCACAGATGGAAATATCCAATTAAGTGGAACAGCTCTTGATGTGCAACAGTTAACTCTCGACGCACCCGAAGGGCAATTTGCCATCAGTGGAGGAATAAGTGACCTAGTCACCAACCCGACACTCGACCTTTCCTATAACCTACGGTTGAGCCTAGCCGAGTCAAGCCCCTGGCTGTCTAATCAACCAGCCGTCGGAACACTAACTGCATCTGGAACTGTAACTGGGCCGGTCGGGACACTCATCGCAACGGCACAAGTAAACAGTCCGACGATCAAATGGAGCGACTTTGAAGTCAATGACACACGCCTAGCGGTTCATTTCACGCCAAACGAATTGGTTCTAGAAGCCCTTCAAGCGACCATTGCCAACGGTGCTCTTGAAGCTGAAGGCCACTTCAACCTCGACGGAACGAACACCAATCGACTCTCAATTCGGTGGGATGACGTCGAGATGGACGAACTTAGCAACAATTTAGGTCTCACCCTACCGGAGCGAATCAAGACAACCGCCGAAGGATTTCTTGATGCGACTTGGACTGAGTCCAACGGTAGTGATCTAACAGTAAGCGCTCGAAACCAATTCGGCGACGAAGCTGGCCTACACATCCAATCGCGAGCGGGACAATGGTGGTTGTCTATCGACGAGTCACTTGCCAAAGTGATCCGTGTATCTGGAACGGTTGGCGTGCAACTGAGCACATCCCTTGGCGAGTCTCCAGTCACAGGGTCTATCAGGCTACAGTGCAACGATATGTCTCGTTGCAGCACTTTCGTCCAACCTTGGCATTCAAGGTCTTCTTCTGCACCGCTGAAGGGGTCAATAACACTGGACTTCGTTCTCAACGGGACTCTCGGCACACCTCAAGTAACCGGGAAGATGGCAACATCTTCTCTCAACCTGAATGGGACTACTCCGACGAATGCCTCGGCACTATTCACAATAGATTCGACCGCTATTACAGTCGACCATTTCACCGTGAATTTCGGTCCGAATCAATTCACGAGTCACGGGCGATTCTTTTGGCTAAGTGAGATCGTCGATATTGAAGCAAGCGCTCAATTCGGACAACTAGCAGAATTCCAACCGCTATTCCCGGCTGGATGGTTTCCTGCTGGTCTTGGCCGCGCTAATGTAACTGTAAAGGGTCCTTTGGGTAGTCTAAGAGGACGCGCACATCTTCAATTTCAGACAGTGGAAATCATTGGGCAACAATTCGATTCTGTAACGATTGACCTGTCAAGCGAGCGTTCTACAATTGTTCTCAACAAACTCCGACTCCTTCGAGACAGGTATGAGGCGAAAGCCACCGGCTGGTATGACACCGAGGGTGCTACATTTTCCGGCTCCTTCGAGACGGCCGCTTTTCCGATCACCTCCAGACAAAACGACTCTGACGTCGGCATCCCAATTGCCGCGCAACTTTCAATGTCTCTCAATATGCATGGCAGTATTGACGACCCTAACGTCAAAGCCTCGGTACGCCTAACCGACACGATGTGGTCAGACTACATGGTTGGCCTCATCGACGTGCACCTTCACACCAGTGACCAGACTGCGACGGCAACGGCCTCTTTTGCCGACGCTAATACAGTCATCAAAGGAACATTTGACTTTGACAACGAGCAAAATTTCGAAGTCACAGCCGTCACCAAAGACGCAGATGTTTCAACTATTTTTTCTGACGTCGAATGGCTCTCAGGAACTGTCGCGGGTGAAGTACTCGCCCGTGGTTCGTTACAAGACCTTAGGAATACGAGCCTTCAGGTAGAGCTTTCTCGTCTCTCAGGTTCCGTAGGCGATGTAAACATCGAAATTGCCAGGCCGGCTTCAATTACTTATGAATCTGAAACACTTGAAGTCAATGACTTTGACGTCACACTCGGAAGCACTCGAGTGAAAGTGAACGGAGCTCTAACCTCTGAGGACGACCGATCCTTAACGGCTCAAATCGCAGGAAACGTCGAAGACTTCGGAAACGTGATTAACAATGTCATTAATCCGAATTCGTCTTTGTCAGCAATCACCTCGTCTGGAACATTGTCGCTGCTACTCACCGGGACAGGGAAGCTCGACAACATCGACATTGTCGGAAATATAGACCTTGCAAGAGCAGAGGTGGCTCTTGCAAATATGGATTCATTCACGGACATCTCCCTTTCAGCGAGCATCAGAGATAAAACCCTTTTCGTGGAACAGATTCAAGGACACTGGGCTGGAGCAACACTCGAAGCGTCAACATCAGTTCCATTCGAGGTCGCATTCCCATCACTTCCGCTTACGTTCCAGAGCTTAGTTGCCGAAAGCAACCGATCGGCTCATATTCATGCTGAAATCCAATCACTGACTCCCGAGGCACTGGCGAATTTCGTTGACTCCTCTGTTCTCAGCCAGATAACAGGCAAAGCGTCATTGGCCATTGACCTCGAACTACCTCGACCTTCGTGGAAGGATGTACATGGATCGTTAACATTGACCAATGCGGCGTTTCTCATCGCTGGCATTCCAATCTCTCAAGTCCGTCCGACAGCGATCAATCTCGCCAACGGTCAAGCGACAGTGGAGTCTTTTACTTGGGGTAATGAACTGGACAGGATCAACGTGGATGGGGTCATCGGTTTTGAAGGAACGCCAACCGTTAACCTAGGCATAGACGGCACATTAGACCTTCGTGCAGTGAGCGCTTTCCTCCCGGCCGTCGAAACATCTGGCACCGCACGTATCCTTGCACAGATTTCCCAAGAAACGGACTCGTCAGACATCCAAGGCAGGATCGATCTCGCGAATGCGGAACTTCGAGTTGAAGACCCGAGTATTGTCGTTTCTGGTCTCGACGGAACGTTGGCGCTTACGGGAGACACTATCGCCGTCGAAACCCTCAGAGGCAACATCAACGGTGGTCGTTTTAATGTTTCTGGTAGTTGGAGTTTTGATGGCAACAGAGATACCGACACGTTGTCTTTCACAAGCGAAGGAGTCCCCCTAGAGATCCCGCGCGGCTTTCGCAGCGAAACTGAGGTCTCAATGCAACTTTCGAGCGCGGAAGACGCTCTGGAACTTTCCGGTACCGCCACAATTCTTCGTGGCGAATACAAGGAACCCTTATCACTCGCCGACGGTCTACTAAGCACATTGAGACCGCAAGCTCAAACTGCAGGTGTCGAGAGGCCCTCGAACAGCCAACAAACATCACGCCCGATCGAACTCGACGTCCGGATCATAGCGGCAGAAAGTATTTTTCTCGACAACAACTACGTTTCTGGAGAGATCTCAACTGACATTCACGTCGGTGGCACCGTCGCGGTCCCAACAGTGACCGGACGTCTCGAGATTAACGACGGATCCGTCGCACGCCTCGGGAACCGTGTGTACGAGATCGAAAGCGGTGCAGTAGACCTTATTGATCCAAACGGCATAGAACCTATTCTTACTCTCGTAGCACGAACACGTGCTGGAAACTATGACGTTCGGTTTAGTGCCAACGGCGGCATCGACGATCTGACAACCGAACTGCGGTCCGACCCGCCGTTATCTGAAGCGGATATCGCATCGGTCCTGATTAGTGGTCGACCTCTCGACCAAACTAGTGTCACGTCAGCAACAGGAATGCCCGAACAGGTAATTGGATTTCTGTCTACGGAATTTCTCGGTCAAGTTAGCAACAATGTCGGGCTTGACGTCGAAGTCAATACTAGTGCACCCGGTTTCGGTAGTAGCGTCTTGTTCGACTCTGCTTTGATCGCTAACGAACTCAACCCAGGAGCAAGACTTACCGTCGCTCGCGACCTCAGCGAACAAGTGCAACTTATCTTTTCGAGAAGCCTCAGAGACAGCGATCTAGCGTGGATCGTCGACTACAGACCAAGAAATGACGTGGAAGTCAGATCGTTGTTCTACGACGAACGAGAGCGTGCATACGAATTTCGCCATGCCCTTTCGTTCGGTGCTCCACCAAACATGCTCACGCGACCTCCCCACAATTCAATACGACAGACAATCTCAAGAATATCGTTTGAAGGAACTCCAGGATTTCCTTCAACCGAGCTCGAGAATCTCCTCGCACTACGACCTGGGGATCTGTTCGATTTTGGCGAATGGCAAGACGACCGCAAACAACTAGAAGACTTTTACCTCGCTAATGGATTGCACGAAGCGATTATCCGCACGCAACGAATTGACAGTCAGAACCAAAACTTGGTGTCTCTCGTCTACGACATTACCCGAGGACCTCATACCTCTCTTAAAACGACGGGATTTGAACTACCTGCCATGGTTACGAATGACCTCGAAAGGGTCTGGCAACACGCGGTCTTTGATAATTTTCTAGTCCAAGAGCTTTCAAATCGAATCACTCGATATCTTTTTGCGGAAGGATATATCACGGCCGAGGCAGCTGTGACGATCAATAGAAACGATCAAAGCGACCACGTTCAAGTCACAATCGAGATCGAACCAGGCTCACACATTTCTAAACGTACTCTTGTGTTTTATGGACTCACGAACGACGAAGAGCATACCGTTCGTGAATTTGTAGCTTCTCGAGGTCTCAACAAAATCGCCTGGACTGACCAAAGTGCATTCGTAACCACCATCGAGAACTGGTATCGCGAACGAGGCTGGCTAGAAACAGTCGTTACCTCTGAACCCATAACCGTCAAGAACGGCGTCGCTCATTTACCGATTCACCTCCGCACCGGAAGACGTTACCAAATAGGAACCATCACTCTAGCAGGCTTCAGTACAAAATCAGAATCAGAGCTCAAAACATTAGTTTCTCTCAGCCCAGGCGACGCGTACTCGAGCCCAGCGCTGTCCGATGCGAAGGACGCAATTGAAACAAGTTATTTCGAATCAGGATTCGCCAATGCACGCGTTGCTGTAACTAGCACGCGGAACAATGTAAATTTGTCAGTCGACATCGAAATCGACATTCATGAAGGACTAGAGCATCTGATCGACGACATCACCATCGAAGGTGGCTCTCGTACCAACCCGGATATCATCACAAGTGCTCTGCTTCTTGAACAGGGAGAAGCAGTGACTCCCTCAACGTGGACTCTCGCGAGGAAACGTCTCTATGACACAGGACTGTTCCGGTCCGTCAACCTGGAGCCAAGTGTCCTCACGAGTAAGACCTCGGACGGATACTTACCCGTTTCAGCGAAGGTAACACTGGAAGAATGGCCCTCTTACCGAATTCGCTACGGGCTTCGATTGGTTGACACCCTGCATCCGCTCAATGAAACTCGTCGGCTGCGCCTAGGCGCAGCTGCAGATATAAGCCGTCAGAACTTACTCGGTCGTGGGCTAACCGTCGGACTATCATCCAGAGCTGACATCGACTCTCAAGTGGTCAGAGCCTTCCTAACCATTCCTCGGCTTTTCGGCCGCACGTTCGAAACCAACCTCTTCGCTTCCCGTCAGCGGAATGCTCTGGGTTCGTCCAATGCCGATATCGTCACAAATACCATGACACTTACCGCCGAACAACGGGTGCGCCCACTTCGAAACGTTACGCTTTCTTATAGCGCCAATCTTGACAAGACACGAACTCTCGACCGGCTGTCCAACCCGCAGTGGCGATCAGAGACTCGCGCATCCATTGCTCGTTTCGACGGCAATATTCTTTACGACAGTCGGAACAATCCATTCGACGCTAATCGCGGCACGTTTCATTCATCTAACTTGGAGTTCGGTCTCGAATTCGGAGGTCTCGTTAAGTTCACCAAATACAGAGGGCAACACTATTGGTATCTTCCCATCGGACCGCTCGTGCTCGCATCCGCCGGTCGGATAGGACTCGCAACAGGCCTCGGAAGCGAGCTACTACCCTTTCAGCGATTTTTTGCCGGTGGTGGAAACACCGTGCGCGGCTATATTCAGGACGGGCTTGGACCGGTAAATGTTTTCAACCGAAAAATCGGTGGAAACGGTCTCATGATCTTGAACCAAGAAATTCGTATTCCGGTCGCCTGGCGATTCCATGCAGTCGGGTTTTTGGACGCCGGCAACGTATTCGATCGAATCAGCAGTATTTCACTCAGGTCACTCAAGGTAAGCGCCGGCATCGGGCTTCGAGTTGAGAGTCCTATTGGTCTCGTCCGTCTGGATTATGGATTCCCCTTCGAACGATTCGAACACGAACCAGCCGGCCGGTTTTTCTTCTCTCTCGGCCAAGCCTTTTAGCCTGACGCGAATACCTCTATCGGCGGTAAGCGCCCGGACGGCCGTTCTCAACAACAAACGACGCCAGATTCGAAATCGGACTTCCCGGTCGCGTCACAAAATCGAGTACACGATAATCAGAAACATACTCACGGCGATTTATGTCACAACGCACGTAACCTCGTTGAGCATTAAAGAATTTTACCCACGGATTGTCAGACAACATCGCATCGACTCCGTCTCGCGAATTAGAACCGTCACCGCCTGAACTAATCGACGTGCCAATGAATTCCGTCCCAACTATCGGACCGTCAGAATCCTGATAATCAACCTTCAGGTCTCCAACCCAGTTACTGTGAATGTCGCCAGTTAGAACAATCGGATTATTTGGTTGCCTAGTTGCCAAAAACTCCATCAACCGTCTCCGAGCAACCTCATAGCCAGACCAGACGTCCATTCCATACGACTCCTCATCGCCCGTCGCCCAGTCAACGCGAGTCATCTGGACTTGTTGCGGAATAACATTCCACATCGTCTCAGATTGGTCCAAACCGGTTGTCAACCAGCGTTCCTGGGCCGGCCCAAGCAATGTCGCCGCTGGGTCATACGTGCCATCACAGACGCTTACTCTACCGTCGCCGCATGGTTGGTTCGTTCGATATTGTCTGGTGTCGAGCACAAAACATGAGGCCAGGTCACCCCAAGCAAAGCCTCGATAAAGCTCAAGGTTTGCACCAGTTGGCAATGAACGCCGCCTCAGCGGCATGTGTTCATAATACGCCTGATACGCTGCCGCTCGGCGCCGAAGAAACAATTCAGACGGAAGTTCATCTTCAGAAATGTCAGCTGCATAATTGTTGTCAACTTCATGATCGTCCCAAGTAACAACCCATGGAAACGCCGCATGCGCAGCCTGAAGGTCCAAGTCACTTCTGTAGAGAGCGTAACGGTTGCGGTAATCCTCGAGCAGCTCGATTTCATCACCGACATGCGTGCGCACCCGCCCATCGCGTCCGGCGTACTCGTAGATGTAATCGCCCAAATGAAAGACAAGATCGAGGTCATCCTCCGCCATGTGCTTGTATGCCGTGAAATAGCCCTGCTCGAAGTGTTGACACGAAGCAAACGCAAATCTGAGTCGATCGGCACGTATACCTTGCCCAGGGAGTGTCCGAGTCCGACCGACGGTGCTAACTTCACTGGAAAATCGAAAGCGGTACCAGTACCATCGCGCTGGTTCAAGTCCCTGCACCTCCACATGGACGCTGTGCCCAAGTGCTGAAGTGGCAATCGTGGTTCCACTCTGAACGACGTCTTGCATTCGCTCATCTCGAGCCACTTCCCACCCAACCTCCAAGTCGTCCGGTGGCATACCTCCCCCATTCAGAGGGTCGACAGCAAGTCGCGTCCAAAGGACTACACCATCAGATGTTGGATCACCGGAGGCTACCCCGAGAGAGAAAGGAATCCGTTGCGTCAAGGACGCAGACAGCACGTCCCGTTCCATTCCTGCCAGACCAAGTACCGTTAGACCGGCTTTCAGGATAGTTCGTCTATCCATATCTCGTAACTCTTGTGGGGCAAAATTGCGGTAGTAAGCCATCTAACTCTCCTCTGCATCAGGGCGCGAAGGCCAGCACCTGCTAGACATCACTCGAACACAATCCGATGTTCCAAAAACTCGGTCGGCTACTCACCAAGATCTGTTCCAAGGACCAGATTGTTGCGACCGTTTTAACTAGCGCGCAATCGAGCTTAAACCAATATACACAGAGAAAGGGACGTGACAAACCATGTTTTCAGGATAGGATGCCACTAGCACGAAACCAAAACACCGACAACCAACACTGAAGTTTTGGAGTGACACCATGAGACAACACGTTGTCTGTACGCTCGTGATAATGGTGCTGTTCGGATCAATACCGATTTTGCCCCAAGACGGCGCAACTGGCGGACAGTGGCCAACCTATGGCGGAGACCATGGAAGCACCAAATACTCGTCGCTAGACCAAATCAACGGGGAAACCGTCAAGAACCTTAAAGTCGTTTGGCAATGGAATTCCCCCGACAACGAAATAGTCACCGAACATCGTGCTGATCTTCCCATACTGCCATTTTCGTTTAAGGCAACGCCGATCATGGTCGAGGGCGTTCTGTACATAAAGACCTCCATGAGTCAGGCGGCCGCCATCGACGCAAAAACCGGCGAGACATTGTGGGTTTTCGACCCGGGCACCTGGGAAGGACAATCGCCAGCAAATACGGGATTCAATTCACGAGGAGTGGCATATTGGTCTGATGGCCTCAACTCCCGTATTTTCTTGCCAACAGGTGACGCATATCTGTATGCCCTCGACGCACGAACAGGACGTCCAGTCGCCGACTTTGGAGCCGATGGTGCCATCGACGCAACCCAAGGACTTCGACGCCCCATTCCTCGTCGCGACTATCAACTGATGTCAGCGCCAATCGTCGTTGGGGATGTAGTCGTGATCGGGTCGGTAGTATTCGACGGACCACGTTACCAATTGGCACCCCCAGGAGACATCCGCGGGTTCGACGTGAGAACCGGAGAAGAATTATGGGAATTTCACACCATTCCCCAGCCTGGCGAGTTTGGCAATGACACTTGGGAAAATGACTCATGGCGTGACACGGGTGCGGCAAACGCGTGGGGCATGCTCACAGCTGACCCGGAACTTGGATTTGTTTACGTGCCCACTGGCACGCCGACGAACGATTGGTACGGAGGCCACAGACCCGGAGACAATCTATTTGCAGAAAGCATTGTATGTCTTGATGCCAAAACCGGGGAGAAAGTCTGGCACTTTCAATTTGTTCATCACGGACTCTGGGATTACGACGCCACAGCAGCACCATTGCTGGTCGATCTTGTGGTCGACGGGCGCTTAGTAAAAGCCGTCGCTGTGGTAACCAAGCAGGGTTACACCTACGTCTTTAACAGAGTAACCGGAAAGCCGCTCTGGCCGATAGAAGAACGCCCCGCGCCGCCGTCGCCAGTTCCAGGAGAATACACATCTCCCACGCAACCACACCCGACGAAGCCACCGGCTTTCGATAGGCAGGGAGTAACCGTTGACGACCTAGTCGACTTCACACCAGAAATCAGGAATGAAGCGATAGAAATCCTGAATGGCTTTGTCTATGGGCCTCTATTCCAACCACCTATCGTGGCAGAAGACGATTCCAAAGGAACGATCTTGATGCCCGGGGCAGGAGGCGGTGCAAATTGGTCGGGAGCAGCAGTCGACCCCACCACCGGCTGGTTGTACGTACCCTCCCATACACGGCCACATGCCATCCAACTTGTTCAACCGGACCCCACGCGATCAGATTTTCAATATATCAGGGGAGGAGGGGCAAGGATCCGTGGACCTCAGGGACTGCCACTGTTCAAGCCACCTTACTCCAGACTCAGTGCTTTCAATTTGAACGCCGGCACAAAGGAATGGATGGTTCCACTAGGTGACGGACCTCGTCAACAAGTGATTGACCTCGGGATCCCTGACCCAGGACCACTGGGAGGAGGTTCGTACACAGGACCACTCTTAACAAAAACGTTGCTTTTCCTCGGTCTTCGTGGCAGTGATGCTCCCGATCTTGATTTTGGAAACAGTACAGCGACGAGACCTGGAAGCAGCAAACCGCCCGTTCTGAATGTCTACGACAAAGCGACGGGGACCATCCTGCATTCAATGGTACTGAATGTTCCCCCGACAGGAACACCGATGACGTATGAACTCGACGGCACCCAATTTATCGTGTTCGCGTATGGCACACGTAACGACGCAGGTATGGTTGCTCTGTCCGTTCAGTAACTCTACGAACACGCACGAAACCGACAGCATGTACCATCCCTAATCCCCGTCGGTACTCGAGCACCAATTCCCATTCACGATGTTTGCTACCGCAGGAACGATCGGAGTCTCATTGTTGTCAGTGCTCGTGACACTTACTCTTCCAGCAGATGTCCTAGATTTGAGGTGCACAAGGCAATCGGCATCGAGAAAACTTAGGCACTCTCTAATACTCACGCCCCTTTGTCGAAATTCGCAACCTCACTTACCATTACAAACGTAGGGGCGAGTTTCTTACCCATGACATGGAGGCATGAGAATACGCACACGTACGAAGAGAAGTGTAAAATATGAAAAAGAGGGTGAGAGAAACTCGTGCTCGGCTCGTATCGGGCGCCCGTAGCTCAGCTGGATAGAGCGCCTGCCTCCGGAGCAGGAGGTCGCAGGTTCGAATCCTGCCGGGCGCGCCATCGTCGAGTC
>Ga0310120_10000124_pt1 | contig 59657 bp, 38 predicted proteins | sample CB27_AW_983_MG_FD_203506 | JGI IMG/M metagenome (GOLD analysis project Ga0310120, IMG submission 203506) | Marine microbial communities from Western Arctic Ocean, Canada - CB27_AW_983 | ecosystem: Environmental > Aquatic > Marine > Oceanic | place: Canada: Western Arctic Ocean | collected...
TGCTGACCTACCGGCGTGTGGATGAAGAAAACCGGGTCGAAGTCCGAATCACCATGACCGCAGAGGACCTGGCCGGAGAGCTGTCCGAGGCGGTGAGTGATCTGTCCGACGCGAGCGGCGAGTAGCTCGGCCGATGACGGATCGTTCTGGTCGGCGTGTGCCTGCGCAGAAGCGTCCGGGGCAAGCACGCCCAGAAGCCCGCACAACCGCGTTACAGGATGCCCGCAGATTTGACGTCGATCCCCTTGAGGGCCATTTTCAGTGCGTCCACATTGGGAGCGACCGCGAATGCCGCGGCCCGATCGATCAAACCGTCGTCGATCAGTTGCTTGAGGCTCATCGTGAAGTCCTGCATCCCCTCGGCCTCGCCGATGCGGATTGCGTCGGGCAGTTTTTGGTCTTCGCCTTCGAGGATCAGCTTCTTGACGATCGGGCTGAACAGCATGATCTCGACGGCTGGCACCCGCTCGACGCCCGGCTTGATGGATTTCAGCAACTTCTGCGAGACGATGCCTTTCGTGTTGAACGCAATCGCGCTGCGCATCGCGTCATGCATGTCCTGCGGAAACAGATCGAGGATACGACCGATGCACGTTGCCGCGCTGGAAGCGTGAATCGTCCCATACACGAGGTGGCCCGTTTCCGCCGCGTGAATGGCGGTCAGGAACGTTTCCTCGTCACGCATTTCGCCGACCAGCATGACATCGGGGTCTTCCCGCACGGCGTGCTTCATGGCGATGCTGAAATCCTTGACATCCTCGCCAATCTCCCGCTGGTTGATCACCGATTTTTCCTCGGAGTAGATGAACTCGATCGGATCCTCCAGCGTCAGAATGTGTTTGTGGTACTTGCGGTTGATGTAGTTCAGCATCGACGCGATCGTTGTCGATTTGCCTGAACCGGTGACGCCGGCCAGCAACACCAATCCCTGGTCATAGTTGCACAAATGTTCCATTGACGGCGGCAGGTAAAGGCCCTCGAAGTCGGGAACAAAGTCGTTGATTCTCCGAGCCACCATGCCAATGTTTCCCAACTGGGTGAGCAGGTTGACCCGGAATCGCCATATCGTCCCATCCACATCGCAGGAATAGCTGAAGTCAGCACCGCCATCCTCGAAAAAGATCTTCCGGTTCCGCGAGTCCATCATGGGAACCAGCAAGTGCACCATCTGTTCGGAGCTGACCGGGGGCAGGTTCATGGCCCTCACCTCGCCCCTGGTGCGAATCATCGGCGGGCTGCCAACCTTCATGTGAAGATCGCTTCCCTCCAGCTTGACCAGCGCACGGAATATCCTGTCGATTTCGAGTTCATTTTCGTGAACAGCGAGACGATCGAGCAGATAAGCACTCAAGTCATCATCGTTGTTTGAGTGTTCCGCAGCGGTGACTTCTTCAGCTTTCGTATCCGACATTCGCCATTCTCCGGTAGCGGTGCGCGTTCGCGCAGCCACGGGCTGTTTCAACCGCGCGCCGAAGCTGTCTATCGGCGCTGAAAACGTGCACGCAGCTGCCAACTCCTGGGACAGTGCAACAACCCGGTTGGCAACGCCACTCCCGAGAAGCATCGATGAGAAGCATCGATGAGAAGCATCGTGGCCGAGCGTGTGCGAAGCAAATGGAGCTGGGACGGGCGCATTGTAATCCACAACTGGTTCGCATTCCACAAACCGACATCTCGAATGCGGGGGCCGTGGTTCGAGCCTGGCGGATTGAACACCGGGGCCCGACTGGGGAGACTGGGGAGTGATGGTTGGTGAAGGCCGATGACCGGAGACACGTGATGAGACTGTTGCCGTTGCTGCTGCTGGCGGTGATGGCCGGTTGCGGCGCTCCGGAGCCTGCAATGGAACCGGTTTCCGGTCCCAACGCCGACCAGGTATCCGGTCCAGGTGTCGATCCGGCTCCCGATCCGGATGTCGATCCGGATGTCGATCCGGATGTCGATCCGGATGTCGGGTTCGGGCTTCGCATCGATTTCGATGACGACAAGGGCACCGTCTCGGTCATTCGTGACGGCAACGAAGAACCGATTCTCACGCAGAACGCGCGGCCTGATTTCCGCCCGTACATCCACCCCATCGTCGCTCCCGATGGCAACGGCATTCTCACCGAGTACAGCCCCGGCCATCACAAGCACCAGACCGGGCTTTACTGGGGCTTCACCCGCGTCAACGGTCGCGACTACTTCCACCACCCCGCAGGCGACTACTGGAAGCGGAAGTCGGTGACCGTACTCAAAGACAAGGGCCCTTCGGTGCAATGGCGAACGGTCTACGATCTGCTTGATGCTCAGCAGGCCCCCATCCTGACCGAAAGCCAGACGTGGGAAATGCGAGCGATTGACAGCGAGTATCTTCTCGAACTCACGTGGAACGGAACCGCGCAAACCGATGTCACCATCGATCGGTACAACTACGGCGGCCTCTTCCTGCGGATGCCCTGGAAGAGGGGCATAGCCGGTGAGGTCGTCAACGCATCGGGCCGCCGAAATGGCGAGGCCGAAGGCCGCCGCGACGCCTGGGTCGACGTCGGAGTCCAGGTGGCCGGACGTGACGACCTGGCACACATCGCCATTTTCGATCACCCGGGCAACAAGGGGTTTCCGCAACCGTGGCGGGTCGACGGCCAGTTGGGTGTCGGTCCGGTCCGTGCTCGTCTCGGCGCGTGGAAGATTGCTGAAGGAACAAGTGAGACGATCCGGCACCAGTTCTTCGTTTACACCGGAGACCGAAACGACCGCAGGCTCAACCAAAAGTGGAGCGAATTCACCGGCCTGGCCGAGCGACCGGAGGTTGGAACCTCCGCCGCTGCGGATCGCCCGAATTCGCAGGAACCGGACCGGCTTGCACTTCTGGTGAAGACGCTTGGCGAGACGGAAGATTCTGCCATTCGCAGTGCATTGATGAGTGGCATGCTGGATGGGCTGGCCGGAAGACGAAATGTCGCCCCCCCGGCGAGGTGGGCGGAGTTGAGTGCCAGGTTGGCCAAGAGTGACGATGCGGGCGTCCGCGGACTGTCGCAGCAGCTTTCACAGGTTTTCGGGGACAGGAACGCGTCGGCGCAGGCAATCGCCACGGTGAAGGATCGGTCTCAGAGTGTCACGTCACGACGATTGGCGTTGCGTTCGCTGTTGAATCTCCAGAACCAGGACGCCTCGGACCTGCTGGAATCGTTGCTGGATGAACCCGCTCTGACCCTCGACGCCATTCGCGGGTATGCGACGGTCGAGAACGCGACAGCGCCCGCGGTGTTGCTGGGGCGTTTCGAGAAAATGCCGCCCGAACAGCGGCGTGCGGTGGTCGAGACTCTGGCGATGCGGAGACGTTATGCACTGAGCCTGGTCAACGCGGTCAAACAAAAGACGGTATCTCGAGACGAGATTCCGGCTCACGTCGCGCGTTCGCTCAACAACCTCCTGGGCGATCAATTCGTGAAGGTGTTCGGCGAAGTGAAGCCGGTTGCCAAGGACCGCCAGAAGCTGATCGCCAGGTACACGAAGATGCTCACACCCGCCGCGATCGACAAGGCGGATGCCTCTCGCGGCCGAGCCGTTTTCAAGAAGACATGTGCATCATGCCACCTGCTTTACGGTGATGGCGGAAGGATCGGCCCGGACCTGACCGGGTCCAATCGCGCCAACCTCGCCTACATCCTCTTGAACAGCGTTGATCCCAGCTACGACGTTCCGGACGCATACAAGATGGTCACGATCGTGACGGTGGACGGCCGCGTGCTCAACGGGATTGTTGCGGAAGAGGACGGGATCCGCGTGGTACTGAAAACAGTCGAGCAGCCCAGGGTTGTCGTCGCCAAGGAGGACATCGATGTGCGGAAGGTGTCGCCCAAGTCGATGATGCCTGACGGACAGTTCGAGAAGATGAAGCCGCAGGAAATCACCGACCTGATCAAGTACCTGGGGACGCTTGAGCAAGTGGAGATTGCCCGATGAACGAAACGCGCGTCTTCAGCAGATGGCGGAGCCTGTCGGTTTTCGTTCTGGCGATTTCGATTCTTCCACTGGCAGAGGCCCAGGAGTCACGAAACAAGCTCCCCAAACGGCAGCACAAGAGCAGCAACGCGCCGTTCCTGAAACCTGCGGAAGCTGTCAGGACAATGTCGATTCCGAAGGGTTTCGATGTTTCCGTCTTCGCGGCCGAGCCGGACATTGCAGAACCGATCGCCTTCTGCTTTGACGACCGTGGACGGCTGTGGGTCGCCGAGAACCTCAATTACCGGACACGTCGCCAGCACACCGGCGACAAGGTCAGCCGGATCCAGATCCTGGAAGATGCCGACAGCGACGGTGTCTTCGACAGCAAGAAGACGTTTACTGACAAGTTGACGTTCACGTCGGGACTCGCCTGTGGATTTGGCGGGGTGTTCGTCGGATCGCCGCCCAACCTGACCTTCATTCCCGATGCCAATGGTGACGACAAGCCGGATGGCCCACCACAGGTTCTGCTCGATGGCTGGGGCATCAACGATCGGCACGAGACGCTCAACAGTTTCATCTGGGGTCCTGACGGCTGGCTTTACGGTTGTCACGGCGTGTTCACGCACTCTCGTGTCGGCAAGCCGGGTGACAACGACGCAAAGCGGCAGTTTATCGACGGGGGAATCTGGCGCTATCACCCGACGCGGAAGACGTTCGAGATCTTTGCACGCGGGTTATCCAACCCCTGGGGATTCGACTTCAACGATCACGGCCAGGCGGCAGCCACCTGCTGTGTCATCCCGCACCTGTTCCACATCGTCCAGGGAGGCGTGTATCACAAGCAGAGCCGGCCTCACGTGAATCCGTACGTCTATGACGACATCAAGACGATTCGCGATCACACGCATCTGTCGGCTCACGGCGGAGCACGCTTCTATCTCGCCGACACTTTCCCGACGAAATACCGCAACCGGCTGTTCATGTGCAACATTCATGAGCACGCCGTCCTGACCGATGTGCTCGAGCCCAGCGGTTCCAGTTTCATCGGCAAGCATGGCGATGACTTCATGCCGACCAATGACCTGGCCTGGGTCGGATTCAGCGTCGAAATCGGCCCCGACGGCGGCGTGTACATCCTGGACTGGCACGATACCGATGTCTGCGGCAATGCGGTGAAGTTCCCCAACAGCGGTCGCGTGTACCGCATCATGCCGCAGGGCGCAAAGGCAATTTCTCGCCCCAATCTGAGGGCGCTATCCGACACCCAACTGGTCGCACTGCAGACGCATGCCAACGACTGGTACGTTCGGCAGTCACGCCTGTTGCTGCAGGCCCGTGCTGCGGACGGCACGCTGGACAAGTCGCTGGTTCACTCGCACCTGCAAGACCTGTTTCAGTCGGTTCCCGGCACGCCGAAACGGCTGCGGGCCCTGTGGGCTCTGCAGGTCACCGGATGCCTGGATCAAGACCGCCTGGCGGCGTTGCTGGGACATTCGGACGAGTATGTCCGCAGCTGGGCGATTCAGTTTCTGTGCGATGCCAGTCGGGTGAACGCGTTTCAGGACGCGAGCAAATCCATGCATTCGCCGGTTGACCAGTCGGTCCTCGATCGGTTCGCGGTCATGGCCAACAACGAACGATCTCCGGTCGTGCGTCTCTACCTCTCTTCGGCGGTGCAGCGGTTGCCGTTCGCAGACCGCTGGCCTGTCCTCAAGGGACTTGCCTCTCACGCAACAGACGCTGCCGACAAGAACCTGCCGCGGATGTACTGGTTCGGCCTGGAACCGATGGTTCCCGGTCATCCAGGTCAGTCGTTGCGACTTGCCGTCGAAGGGAAGATCCCGGTACTCCAGAAGTTCGTCGCCCGACGGATGGTCACCGGAGACGCTGCGGTTGCCGTCAAGCGTCCGCGACGACAAGTGAAGCAGGATCCCGAATGGCAATGGACGATCCAGAAAGTGGCTCCCGGGTTCAAGGTCTGCAATGTCGGGGAAGGCGGAGTGGTGCATCACCGGGTGTTCCGCAACGCGACCGCGGTTCAGACACATCCCCTGAACCGCAGAACACCCAGCAGCCTCGTCCGCGAATTTCGGGTCCCCGAGAACAAGAAGACGAGGCTGAACATGCGGGTCAGTCATCACCCTCACGGGGACTGGCAACTCAGAGTCGTGGTTGCCGGTGAGGTCATTGCCGAGAAGATCATCGGGTCCAGTTCGGTGTCCGACGATGAGTGGCTTGATGTCACGGTCGATCTGACCAGGTTCGCCGGGCGCAGGATCAGGCTCTCGATCGAAAATCGTCCCAACGACTGGCGCAACGAGTGGGCCTACTGGAACCGGGTCTCGGTCGTCAGCGAGTGATCGTCGTCAAAGTGCCCGGCCGCCGTTTCACGTGAAGTTCGTGAACGTCATGAACCGGAAATCGGGGCCGGTCACTCCCGGTGACGGATCGCTGTACGCCTCTTGTTTTCGTTCCATCGTGAGGATAGATTGACCGCGAACCAGTAACGCCGGGACCGGCCGCAGAGTGCCTTCTTTCCCGGCGTTTGCGTCGTAGAGACCAACCGAGAAGCCTCAAAAAGTGAGCACTCCGACAAGATGGACGTGCGCGCTGACCGCCTGTGCCATCGGTGTGATCTACCTGGTCTGGCCGTGGGTTTTTCGGCCGCGCGGATCGATTGTTGCGGTAACTGGCGTATCGGTGCGCGGAGTGCTGCCCGGGGAGTTCGAGAGCCACGAGCGTCTGATTCTGTGCTGGGACGAGGATGTGTCACGGCTGGCGACCCAGCGGGGCGTCAAGAACCACCAGCGAACGGCCATGTCGATCGCCGTGAAGGCCGCCCAGCATGCCGTTCTGACCGAGGTGGTGAAGTCGACCTGGGACAAGCTGCCGGTCACGGTTCTGGTACAGCACGATGCCTCGCGAAAACAGGCTGAAGAGGCGTTCGCGGATGAGGGAGTTCCCGCGGGTTCGGTGGAGTTCGAGGAGGTTCCCTTTGACACCGTCTGGGTCCGGAACTTCGGCCCGCTCGGGGTTCGCAGATCGGCTAACGAGCAGTCATCCAAACCGCTTTGGGTGCTGGCTGACAACCAGTTTCGACACCGGGATCAAGACAACCGGTTTGCGAAAATTCTGGCCGAGTCGTTTCAGGTGCCGGTACTGGAGATCCCGCTGTTTCTGTCGGGCAACGTGCTGAGTAACGGGGACGGCTTGCTGGTGACGACCGAACATGTCGCCGAAATGAACCGCCGGCGTGGCTACAGCCGAATGGAACTGAGTCGGATTCTGGGAGAGTGTTTCGGGGCGAGCCAGGTTGTGTTCCTGGAGGATCCGCGTCAGGAGCCCAATGCGCATGTCGACATGTTCTGCGTCTTCACGTCGGCGGATACGATCCTGATCGGTGAACATACCGGCCAGTACGACCAGATTGACGCCGCGATCTACGACCGGAACGCGGAGTTGCTCGAGCAGGTTCGCACTCCGAACGGTCCACTGAAAGTCGTGCGAATCCCAATGCCGGCCCGCCGGCATCACGACATCTGGGGGGGCACGTACACCAACGTGGTGTTCCTCAACAAGGTTCTCCTGGTGCCCACCTACCGCGAGATCGAAGCGGATCTGCAGGAGAAGGCGTTTGACGTTTTTCGTCAAGCGCTGCCCGGCTGGCAGATTGTCGGCATTGACTGCAGCCCGATGATCATCAACGGGAGTGCACTGCATTGCGTCACCATGCCGATTTTTCAATGGCCGGCTGCCGCAAGCCGTGTTGTGCTTCCCTGAGGTTGCAGTTGCGCTGCCGGGGACATGATCACACGCGGCTGATGTCACCTCACCCGGGTTGAGATCCCGGCCTGGCCGTTGTGGGCGATAACGTCGTGGTGATCTTCCGCCGGGTGATCGTTGAGAGACTGACGCAACGGCTGTTACCATCGGTGTGAAAGTCAACGGATCGGCTCTCGGCGGTTGGGTGACTTCGAGGAATACCGCATGAGTCACGTCGGCCTGTTCGACCAGAATTCGCGAGGATCTCTTCGCAAAGCCGGCGTGGTTCTCGGGAGTCTGCTGGTGCTTGGCGTTTCCGCCTGGCCCACGATGGTTGCCGCCGCCGATCCCGTCGAACAGCAGCACTGGTCGTACCGTCCGATTGTTCGTCCGGATGTGCCACGAACCGGTCGTGACGGCCGGGCCAGGAACGCGATCGACTCGTTTGTGTTCCGGCGGCTGGAAGCGGAGGGAATCGCCCCATCGTCGATGGCCAGTCGCGAGACATTGATCCGCCGCGTGACACTCGACCTGATCGGGTTGCCGCCGACTCCGCAGCAGGTCACGGAGTTTCTCAACGACATGCGACCGGGTGCCTACGAGCGGATTGTCGACCGTCTGTTGGCTTCTCCGCACTATGGGGAACGCTGGGCGCGGCCGTGGCTCGACGTGGCCCACTACGCCGACAGCGACGGTTACCTGACCGACCAGCTGCGGCCGGTTGCGTGGAGATTTCGGCATTGGGTCGTCGAGGCGCTCAACCGCGACATGCCCTTCGATCGGTTCACGATCGAGCAGCTGGCCGGCGACCTGCTGCCGGGGGCGACGACCCAACAGAAGATCGCGACGGGGTTTCTTCGCCAGACCCTGAGCAATCGGGAGGGTGGAGCCGACGTCGAGGAGTTTCGGGTGATGCAGGTCAAGCACCGGGTCGCCACCGTCGGCACGGTGTGGCTCGGGTCGACGGTCGGCTGCTCGGCGTGTCACGACCACAAGTTTGATCCGATCACCCAACGCGAGTTCTACGAACTCTACGCGTTCTTCAACTCGGCCGACGAAGTGAACATCGACGCCCCGTTGCCGGGTGAACTGGAGCCGTACCGGGAGAAGCGGCCCGAGTACGATCGTCGACGTCGGGAATTGATCGATCCGCGATCCGCGGAGATCGAGAAACTGCAGCGGCGGTGGGAATTGCGGCTGCTGGAAGCCAACGCGAATCCGGGACAGGACTATCGCTGGGACCGGCGATGGGAAATCCTGGGACTGATCTGGAGACAGGGGCTGGGCGAGGGGCAACTGGAAGGGCAGGAGATCGTCAAGCTGGCGCCGGCCAGGCGGTCCCGATCGCAACGCGAGCAGCTGTTCGAGTACTTCCTGAGGTTCGGAGCCGATATCGATTCGCAGCGTTTCAGTGAACTGGGCCTGGGCCAGATCAAAAGCGGCATCGACACGCTGAACCGGGAACTGCCGCGGCTGAGCCGCGCGGCGACCGTCCGCGAAACACAGAACCTCCGTAAGACCTTTTTCCAGAACCGGGGAGTCTACAATGATCGTGGGCCGGTGGTTGAGCCCGGCACGCCGGGTTTCCTGCCGCCGATCAGCAAGCCGCCGCAGCGCAACCGCCTGGCCCTGGCCCGGTGGCTTGTCTCTCGAAACAACCCACTGACGTCACGCGTCACTGTGAACCGGGTCTGGCAGGAGTTCTTCGGTCGCGGCCTGGTCCTGACCTCCGAAGACTTCGGCATCCAGGGAGAGCGACCGACTCATCCCGAGCTGCTCGACTGGCTGGCCGGCCGGTTCATGGGCCAGGGCTGGAGCACGAAATGGCTGCACCGGCAGATTGTCTGTTCGGCCGTTTACCGGCAGTCATCCCGTGTCCGGCCGGAACTTCGGGAACGCGATCCGGACAACAGGCTGCTGGCACGGCAGTCGAGCCTGCGGCTGACGGCCGAAGCGATCCGTGACAGCGCGTTGGCGGCCAGCGGCCTGCTTTCCAGGAGTCTCGGTGGCCCCAGTGTCCGTCCTCCGCAATCGGCGAGCACGGTGATGGGAGGTTTCGGCACGAGCGGCTGGAAGGTGAGTGCAGGAGACGGTCGCTATCGCCGAGCGCTCTACATCTTCATCAAGCGGGCCACGCCGTTTCCCCAGCTGGCGACCTTCGACGCTCCGAACGCTCGCGACTCCTGCACCCATCGCGAGCGTTCCAACACGCCTTTGCAGGCGTTGACGTTGCTGAATGACCCGCTGTTCTTCGAAGCCGCCAGGGCCCTGGCCCGACAGGTGCTTCGTGAAATCGACGGCGGTGCTGATCAACGAATCGACCACGTGTTCCGGACCTGTACCGCGAGGCTGCCCAGTGATCTCGAGCGACGTGAACTGGTCGCCGGTCATCGGCGATTGGCCACGGTGCTTCGGCGGGACCCAAAGGCGGTTGCCGAACTCGTGCCGGAAAAGATCGAGGGCCTCGATCCCGTCGAGGTGGGTGCGTGGACCGGTGTCTGCAGCGTGGTGTTGAACCTGCACGAGTTCATTACGCGGGATTGAATCATGACTGCCGAAGAACTCCTCGCCATCCAGGATCGTCGCCGGTTCCTGCGCGACGGCACCTGTGGGATCGGCACGGTCGCGTTGTCGGGGTTGTTGGCCGAGGACGGTTTGGTGGCCCAGGCCGCCGGAGAGAGTGACTCGTTTCTGCCGCGGGAACCGCACCACGCGGCGACGGCCAGGAACGTGATCTTCCTCAACATGTCCGGTGGACCCAGTCAGCTGGATCTCTTCGACCCCAAGCCCCGGTTGCAGCAACTGCACCGCAAGCCGGTCCCCGCCTCGTTTTTGGCCGGTCTGAACGATCCGGTCATCAAGGCCGGTGCCACGGTGATGGCGACGCCGCGGACGTTCTCCCGTCACGGCGAATGCGGCATGGAGTTCTCAGACCGGTTGCCTCATTTGGCCGGGCTTGCCGACGACCTGTGCATGCTGCGGGGCATGGTCACCGACACGGCGAACCACCATCCCGGCCAGTTGTTGCTCAACTGCGGCACGCCGATGTTCGGTCATCCCAGCATGGGGGCCTGGGTCAGTTACGGCCTGGGCAGCGAATCGCGGAACATGCCCGCCTTCGTGGTACTGACGTCGTATTCCAAGCCGGCCTCGCTGGTCGGACCGTCACTGTGGACGAACGGGTTTCTCTCGTCGTCCTATCGCGGTGTGGCCTTCCGCAGCAAGGGTGAACCGATCCTGCACTTGGAGAACCCGGCGGGGGTCAGCGACATGTTCCAGCGCGTCCGGGTGGACGTCGTGCGGAGACTCAATGCCCTGCGGTTGAAGGAGACCCGGGATCGGGAGATCTCCTCCCGCATTGCATCCTATGAACTGGCTTACCGGATGCAGACCGAAGCCCCCGACCTGCTGGACTTTTCCGACGAATCGGCGGCGACACTGGAAATGTACGGGTTGAATGACGAGACGACGCGGTGGTACGGGACGAATTGCCTGCTGGCCCGGCGGATGATCGAGCGGGGCGTCCGGTTTGTTCAACTGTTTCATTCCGACTGGGACCACCACCTGGATCTTGACAAGCTGCTGAAAGTCGACTGCCGGATGACCGATCGGCCGGCGGCGGCCCTGTTGACGGATCTGAAACAGCGAGGGCTGCTCGATGACACGCTGGTGGTCTGGGGAGGTGAGTTCGGGCGGACACCGATGAACGAGGTTCGCCGAGGGAATTCTCCCGGGCACCAGGGCCGTGATCATCATCCGTTCGGTTTCACGATGCTGATGGCTGGGGGTGGCGTGCGGGGCGGCCAGGTGGTCGGCGGGACCGATGACCTGGGGTATCACGCTGTCGAAGACCGGGTGCACATCCATGACCTGCAGGCTACGATCCTGCATTGCCTGGGACTGGATCACACGCGGCTGACCTACCGGCACCAGGGCCGGGATTTCCGCCTGACTGATGTGGGTGGAAACGTCGTGGAGAAGGTGCTGGCCTGATGAATCGCATTCAGCAGATTTCTCGGCCGGCGATCTCTTTGACCTCTTTGAGTAGATCGTTGCTTGGGGTGGTCGCGGCACTTGTCCTGGTTGCGGCTGCTCCCGCAACGGCCCAGGAGATCGGCTACAGCGACTGGAAGGCCCGCTGCCTGAAAACACCGTCCAACCGAACGCTCAAGGGGCGGTTTCCCGACAAGGACCAGTTGCCCCTGAAAGAGTTCCGGGTTGTGCAACAGCTGGTGGAGAAACTGTTCGGTCACATCAAGCAGGCCGAAATTGCCCGGTTGCCGAACTGGATCGGAGAGAAGCCCGACCCCGCGGAGTTCTTCGACACGCGTCGTGCCTACTTCCTGCGGTCGGCGATTCGATTCCAGCCCTTCGCACAGAAACTGGTTGCCGAACCCGGTTCGGAGATGATCTTCCACGGCGATTTTCACGGAGATATTCGCTCGTTCATTTCGACTCTCGAGTGGCTGAACCGCAGCGGCCGCATGTCGGGATTCCAGATCAAGCGGCCGAACACGTACCTGGTCTTTCTCGGCGACTACACCGACCGCGGCGCTTACGGGGTGGAGGTGATCTACACGTTGTTGCGACTGAAACTGGCCAATCCCAATCGCGTGTTTTTCGTTCGCGGGAATCACGAGGATTTTCAGTTGACGGCCAGGTACGGTTTCCTTCGAGAGGTTCGCGCCAAGTACGGCCGCACCACGACGCCGCTGTCGATCTGGCGGATGTACGATTTCCTGCCTGTCGTGATTTATGCCGGCGTCGGAAACGACTTCGTTCAGTGCAATCACGGCGGCATGGAGCCCGGCTATGATCCGCGGCCGTTGCTCAACTCGGACGGCCGACAGCGTTTCCAGATGCTGGGAGAACTGGCCCGTGCGCGCTTCCTGGCCGAGCATCCCGACTGGCTGGACAGTCCGGACGCGAAGTTGAAGCAGCTTCTCGACACAAAGATGCTGGATTTCCGCCCGCGATCGCCGACCGTGCCGCTCACGATCGGGTTCATGTGGAGTGATTACTCGGTGTTCGCCAATGACCCGGCCCTATCTTACGACCCGCGGCGGGGCGCGTTTGTCTTTGGCCGGTCGTCGACAAACTACCTGTTGGGACAGGCCAGTGCCGGGCGGGCCAAGCTCCGAGCGGTCTTTCGAGCGCACCAGCATTCCAGCGTTCCCAACGCGATGATGAACCGGCTGATCGCTTCCAACGGGAGCTTCCGGCACTGGCAGGCCACCGACGACAAACGGCGGGCCGGTGCCAGCCGCGCGGATCTGAAATCCATCGTCGAAACGGGCCGGAAGCGGCCGGTTCCCGACCGGTCCGTCTGGACGTTCAACGTGGCCCCCGACAGTGTCTACGGCGTGGGCAATTCCTACGCGTTCGACACGATTGGGATTCTGCACACCGGAAAGTCGTTCCGGGACTGGCGGCTCGAAGTCGTCAACGTGCCGGTCTCGGTGGACTGACTCGCGAACCACCGCGAGCACCTGGCCGGGAACCACGGGTCGCGAGCGGACCACGTTGTTTCATCTGTCTTTCTTCTTGCCGCCCAGCGACAGCAACCTGGTTTCTGTCCGGAAGTACATGACGCCGCCGGCGACTGCAGGTGTGGCAAAGCTCGGTTCACCCAGCGGCACCTTCGCGAGCAGTTCGTACTTCTTACCGGCCGCAACTACCGCGACCGTCCCGCGGCGATCGACACAGTAAAGTGATCCGTCGACCCATACGGGTGACCCGTAGTAGCTGCCTCCTACGCGTTCACGCCAGACGACGTCACCGGTCGCTGCCACGATGCAGGTCACGATTCCAGAATCAGACCAAAGGTACGCCAACTGATCTTTGACGATCGGTGTCGGTGTCAATGGTGCGGCTTTCTTGATCTCGTATTTGATCCGTGGCTTTGTGTCTTTGTCACCAGCTTGAACGGCATAGATCACGTCACCGGACACGCCACGACCATGGGAACCAAAAATCAAGTCGCCCGCCGTCACCGGAGATGCCACCGTACGGCTCGGAAGCAGACGGGATGTCTGCCAGTTGACCTTTCCGGTTCGAATGTCCACTCCGGTCAGACCGAAATACGAATCGAGAAATACCAGTTCCCGTCGCCCGTCTTTCAGTGTTCGAACGCAGGGCGTGGCGTAACCCGCCAGGTACGTTTTGTGTTTCACCTTCCAAACGGTCTTGCCGCTCTTTCGATCCACGGCCATCAGGAAACTGTCGTGTACTGTCTTGTCCGGGTAGGTCTTCGGCAAAACCCCGATTCGGATCATGAAGTTCGGGTCCATTTGCACGTTCGTCAACACCACCAGGTCATCGACGATGACCGGTGATGTCCCCGCGCCGTTGATCGCCGTGTGTGGCCCGAAATCTCGTTCCCAAGTGGTCTTGCCTGTGCGATCGAGTGCCAGCAGCGTGAGCTTCTGGGGGTCGGCCCATGTGACCACCACGCCGCCAGCATCCGCGGTCGGTGTCGATGAACCGTAGCTGTTGGAACCATGAAGCCGATGTTTCTTCGAAGAGAAACTCCGCTTCCAGAGGACCTTGCCACTGTCGACATCGACACAGACGACGATTCGCTCGGCGGTGCGTTTATGACCACACACCACGTAGAGCCTCTCGCCAACGATCACTGGTGAGCCGTGACCGTGTCCGGGCAGTGCGGTGGTCCAGTTGTAATCCTCTGCATTCCACCTCACCGGCACGGTCGTAGCGTGGCTGATCCCTGTGCCATTGGGACCACGAAACCGTGGCCAGTCAGTGGCGGCTGAGTTTGCTCTGCGTTTCGAGTTGTCGTTGGCCGGTGTGTCCTGTGCGGCCACACTCGTGGTGCAGGTCCCGGCAATCGCCACGGACAGGACAAAACAAAGTGCCAGTTGTTTTGCTGTGGCCACACCAGTTCGCGGCGGGCGAACAACTCCACTTGCGTCCACCTCGGACCCGGAACACGGTTGTGTCATTGGGTGAAATCCATTCCGTGGTTGTCACTCGGCGTCAGCCGGTCATCGTCCCCGTCACCACTCGGCCAAAGTCCGCCGACTCTAGCTGAACAGGTCGAAGATCGGTTCACCCGAACTGACGGGACGCGTGAAACCGTCTTTGCCGAGGCGAAGGTCCAAAGGCACGTCCATGGCGTGGTAGATTGTCGCGCCAAGATCCTGTGGACGGACCGGCCTGTCCTGGACGAATGACGCGGTCTTGTCGGACTTGCCGTAGACCTGGCCGCCCTGGATGCCACCGCCGGCGACGATAGCCGAGAAACACTTGGGCCAGTGCTGGCGTCCGGGGGTCGTCGTCCGCTGATTGATTTTTGGCGTCCGACCAAATTCTCCGACGCAGACAACCATCGTGTTCTCCAGCAGCCCGCGGTCGTCCAGGTCCTCGAGCAAAGCGGACAGGCCTTCATCGAGGCGGGGAACGCACCAGCCGAGGCCATAGGAACCGTTGCCGAAGGAGTTGCCCATTCCCATTTCACCGCCGTGCATGTCCCAACTCGAACTGGGGGCACCACCGCCGCCTTTCGGAGAGATGCCTGCCCAGCCATTGACGGTCACGAATCCAACGCCCGCCTCAACCAGTCGCCGTGCCAACAGCAGGTTCTGTCCCAGCGGGTGCATGCCGTATCGTTCCCGCACTTTCGTCGGCTCTCGATTCACCTCGAACGCCCGACGTCCATCCGGCGCGTTGGCCAGATCGAACGCTCGGCCGTGCAAGTCGTCCCAGTTGTTCAGCGCCTGGTTCCTGCTGTTCGACGGACTCAGGCTGCTCAACAACCGTTGCCGCTTGAGCATTCGGTCGGAAGGAACCGCGGGAAGCAGTTCATCCGGGGCCTTGAACCCGGGCGTGGCGGGGTTGTTCTTTGCCGACCCCACGAACAGCGGACTGTGGGCCATCCCCAGGTGGCCGCCTTTTCCGATGCCGGCAGCACAGAACACGGGATCACCGACGCACTTGATCAACCAGACATACGACGCGACCGAACGCTGGCTGGGTCGGACCTTGGACATCACCGAACCCAGGTACGGGGCATCGGCCGGTGCCTGTGCCTGACCGGCCAGGCAGTGATGCATGGCATCGAAGTGGTTGCTGATGTTCCCCACGTGGTTCATCGACCGAATCAGGCTGAAGCGGTCTGTCTGGGTTGCCAGCCGCTGATGCAACTCGGTGATCTGCATCCCGGGAACGCTGGTGGCGATGGGATTGTACGGCCCGCGAATCTCCTTCGGAGCCTCGGGCTTCAGGTCCCACGTATCCAGGTGGCTGGGTCCTCCACACAGCAGGATGAAGATGCAGGACTTCTCGGCGGCGCCGTTACCAAGCCCCTGCTTGCCGTCGACGCCGGCAGCAACGATCCCCGGGGTCCCCAGGCTCAATCCACCAACCGCGCCCGCCTGGAGGAGTTTCCGCCGAGAGAAACCGCTGTGCTCGGAGTAATGCAACTCAACCCCCACAAACCCGGTGAATGTGCCGTTGACTTTAAGCGTTTTTTCACTGCATGTCACCCCGGGTACATTCACGGCCCATTCCCATGAACGTGTCCCCCGTGAGGACTCGTGATCCAGTCACTCCGTTTTGCTACGCAACAGGTCGACGATACCCCTGTCTCAGGGCTTGGCCCAACCCCAAACCGATTCCTTTCATTACCACGCCGCAGGACCACACTCACGAAACCTGCGATTGCAATTCTACTCACCGGGACTTCTCTGTTCTCCCTAACCCATCAACTGCTTGATCGCGCCTGCTTGATCAAATTTCTTGCGGGACATTTCCAGATCCAGATCTCCGTAGTGTTTCACCGGATTGCCGTGAGCATTTAGCAGCGTGGTGTACCAGTTGCCGATGGTCTTGTGGCCCTCTGTCCCGTGGCAAGGCAAACGGATGTAACGACCTGCCATATCAAGTTTGCAGTTGTCTCCGGCCATGATGACGAAGGGCGCTTCGGTGCCCCAACTGTGATGTCCTTCGCCATTCTCCGGGAAGTACAGGATCATGGAATTGTCGAACATTGTTCCTTTGCCTTCGGGCACTGCCTTGAGACCTTCGACGATTTTCGTCACCTGCTCCATGTGGCCGATACGATTTTTTCTCTTATCTTCTCAGCCGAAATGCCGCTGTAGCCGCCGTTGTGACCTAGCTCGTGAATGGAAATGTGGTCCCCCTCATTACCCGGCAGGCCTTTGATCGGGGTAGACAGTTCATCGATGGTGTAGGTCACCACGTTTGCCAGGCCGGTGGTCAGCGCAGCGATCAGAATCTCGGTCATCGCCTGCTGCTTCTCCGGCGTGCTGGCATTAGGTCCGCCGCTTACATGAATCTTGTCCAACCTGGGAAGATACCGGGCAATAGCGTCGGACATCTTCGCTACCTTTTGATTCCGAGATTGAATCGAACTGATGTGGTTGCTGAGCTTGAGCTTCTCATGCCCTTGAAGCACCAGGGCCTTGAAAGATTCTTCTCCCTGCAAGAACTTCAACATCGCGTTGTCAGAATCCACCGCGCCTGGATTGGTGACTGATTTGAACAGCTCGTCATACGCCGTTTGGGGGTCAGCGTAGCAGTAATTGCGCTGATGCGGTGCCAGCCGCGCGGACCTGAAATCCATCGTCGAAACGGATCAGACGCGGCCGATTCCCGGCCGGTCCGTCTGGACGTTCAACGTGGCCCCCGACAGTGTCTACGGCGTGGGCAATTCCTACGCGTTCGACACGATCGGGATTCTGCACACCGGAAAGTCGTTCCGGGACTGGCGGCTCGAAGTCGTCAACGTGCCGGTCTCGGTGGACTGATTCTCGAGCCGCCCTCTGCACGGCAGGAGCTCATTTCTTCGGTTTCCGCACGTACACGTAGCATTCGAGTTCCTCGATGCTCACGTTCGGCATCCCGCGACGGGTGGTCTGGTTTCCGAGTACAGCCTTGCTGCCGGGTGTTCCGTCGATGAACAGCCGACCGGTGACCCGGCCGCTTGCGGAGTCCTGCTGGATCGTCACCGCCAGGTGATGCCACATGCCGTCGATGAGTTTTGCCGGGGAACGGGCGTTCTCGTTTTCTCCGGGCCGAACCAGGCCCAGCAGGACCCGCTGTGGTTCCGAGACCTCGACCATGTGGGTGCCCAGCATCGCGTTGGCGACGTTGGTGCTGTAGAGGGGCGAGGGGATTGGTTCGTTGGACAGTCCCCAGATCGTGTGGTTGGCCACCCGGGATGACGACTTGAACCAGCACGAGAATGTCACCGATCCGACCGCGTCGGGCATCAGCCGTTGCATGTCATCGGCGTGCACCTTGAGAGTCGCGTCGTTGGCAGAAAAGTCGCCGGCTCCCTTGCCGATCCGGGGTGCCTTCACGTCCTGGACGACTTTGGCGCCAGCCGGTCCGGTCTGACTGGCGGACTTGCCTCCCTTGGCGCTGTTCCAGCCCACGTCGTCGGGCCGCTCGAATTCGTAGAGCACCTGGAGATCCCGGGCCAGCTTCGACGATTCCGGCTTGTTCGGACCAGCAGTGCCAATTCCTGTGCCGCGGAGTCCGTTGGTGTGCACCGCTCGGATTTCTTCATCGCTGAGGATTCGCGACCAGGCGGCGAAGTCGTCGAGGGACCCGTTGAGATCCACGTTGCTGATTCCCCCCCGGTCGTCGGCCTGCACCCCCAGGACCATTTCGATGAACCGGAACGGTTTGGGTGCCGTGGCACCCTTGGCCGGGATCAACTGAACCGAGAGCGTGTTGTCGCCGAAGGTGAGCGGCTGCTTTCGTCCGGTGGTTTCCCAGTTCATGTCGATCACGAACAGGTCGAACGGCGGAAGCGTGTCTCCCTCGTAGACGTTCTGGCCGTTCTTGTCGTGCACGCGGCTGATGTAGTCGATCGGGACATCGGCATCGTTGATACGGATCTTCAGCCGATCGTCGCGGGACAGGCCGATGGCCTTGAACTGCATGGTCGTCCGCAGATTGGTGTCAGCGAAATCTTCTGCCATCCGAAAGCGGCGTCGGCCCTCGAGGACCTCGTCGGCACGGTCCAGGTAGATGTTGTCGTCGTTGGAGAACCCGGTCGGCGATTTCCGCGGCTTCTTGTAGATTGAGTAGAAGAGGTAGTGGCGGTCCCGCTGCTGGATCTCCTCGGGGTGGCTGAGTTCCCGCAGCCATCCGAGCGCTGCCGGCCAGAAGACGGCCGCACTGGACGAGGACCGGTGAGCCGTGGCCCGCCTGCTGAACGTCCGTTGGAAGTTGTATGGGGAAACGCCGTCGGCACCGAAGCCGTAGAAGTTCTGGGCCGCGGCCCGGTAGTTCGCCGGGGTCATCAGGCGATAGTGTTCGTTGGGCCCGTCCATCGAGATCATCGGGTGAATCGCCGGGTAGATCTTGCAGTCGGTCCCCTGGGCCAGCTTCACGAAATCCTCGGTCTTCATGTTGGAGTCCGAGTGGAAGAAGTCGGACGGCACGACGTAGTCGACCAGGCCCTCCTTGATCCAGGTCGCCAGGTCGAACCCCAGGTAGTCGCATTCGGAGATGTTCTGCGGCACCCGCACGCCCAGGGCCAGCCGACCGCATCCTCGTCGCCGGGCCGCTTCATCCAGCAGTTTCCGGGTCCGCCGGGTGAAGTCGGTCAGCAGGTGGGCGTTCTTCTTGCCCTGGCCGGGCTGGAACATGTGGCACCACCGCATGTAGTCGTATTCGACACCATCGACGTCGTAGGCATCGAGCACCTCCTTGGTGAAGGTCAGCATCACCTCCCGCACACCCTCGATGGCGAAGTCGTTTCCCGATCCCAGCAGCGCCCACTCAGGGTGCGCTTTCGCGGCCCCCTTGCGAGGTCCGCCGTGCCGGTCGTTCATGCGGACGTCGGCGATGAACTGCATGTCGTGGTGGTGACAGCGGTCGATCAGCACCTTCAGGCAATCCACGCCCGCTTCGTCCATCCCGGGCGGACGCCAGGGAAACAACTCGGTCACCTTCGATGACGGCACGTCACTCCAGAACGCGGTGAACAGGCAGTAGCTGATCGTGTCGACATTCGCCGCTGCTTCCTCGTCGACCAGTTCCTCGAGAATCCGCTGGCTGAACTTCGCAGCCGGTTCGGGGATCTCGCGGTTGGGAGACTCGTAGTAGTTGGTGTTGAGGATGGTTGCCCACATCGTGACGCCATCCCAGGCGTGGAGAATTCGCCGTTGCTTCTCTTCGGCCGCCGCGTTGGCAGCCGATGCCGTGGCGGTGACTTCAGCCGTGGTTCCGGCCGGAGTGTTCGCCCCGGTCTCCCGGCAGCCGGTCACGATGCCGGTGGACAACAGTGCCAGGAGGACCAGGCGGAGACTCCACGATGTCCGTTTGTGTGTCGTGTCAGGCATGGGGCATCCGTTGGATGTGGTTTCGGAGCGAGGCCGCACATTGCAGGCAGAACTGGGCCGATTCGGGCCGGTCGGCTCGGCATTGCGGATACGGCATGTTCGGGAATCCGCGTCGGGCGCGAACATCTTACGGCCAGCGACCCGGCCATGCACGTTACGTCGCAACCAGCGAACTCGCCGGAAGACCGGTTTCGAGCCCGGACCCGACTCTGTTACCTTGATTTCATCAGGACGAATGCTGCTTCAGTTGTTTTCTCGACACGAACCGGTGAGCCGAGGCCGCAAGTGATGCTCTCTTTTATCCTGGCCGAGATCGACTTCAACGCTCCGACGGCCTTCGGAATGCCGCTGGGAATGTTGATTCTGTTCCTGTGGATGATGAGCAACAACAACAAACGACGCAGTGACGACTAGTCGCCCGCACTCCGAAGCTCAACCGGCGACGCGCGGGTGCGTGCCGTTGAGGAACTCGTCGAGGTTGGTCCAACCATCGAGATCGAAGTCGGCCGGGCCATCGTCGATGTCGCCGGGATCGAGGTGATGCCGGATTTCCCACGTGTCGGACATACCGTCGTGGTCTCGGTCAGCGTAGCCTGCCGATGTTGATGACGGCGCGTATCCTCTGCCGGCCTCGACCGCGGTCGACGGCCGGTGCGTGTTATCGGGTCCCGAACCGGTCGTGATGTCTGTGAGCAGGCGTTCGTCGATAGGGTCGCGGTTGGTCACCCAGTCGCCGTTTTCATCGAGTCGGCTGGTGGCGCCGATGCCGGCCAGCGACGTGTCGGCCAGCAGGCTGCCGGCGTCGGCAACGGTGATCGGGATCTCTGCATCGGGCAAAGGGGTGAGACGCTGCAGTCGGGCCGGGAGTTCGGTTCGGGCTTCGCCGCTGCGGAGATAGTGGTCGGTGATCATCCGCCAGTTGTCAGCCGTGGCCTCGTCGAATCCGAAGTCAGGAGCCAGGTTGCCCGCGATGTGGATCTCCGCGTCGGGGTAAACCGTCTGGCCATCCGGCGTTGTCGTGGCGTGGAACAGCAACCGGTCGGAGGCGACGTTGGACTGCGGTCCCCACAGGAGGACGTTGCCGATCCAGTCGACTTGGGCATCTCGTTCGGTCGATCCGGCACGGGACTTCCAGTTGTAGATCACGTTGTTGACGATTTTGACGCCTCGGGCGACGACCCGCGGGTTGCGGTGCGTGTTGTGAACGAATGCGTTACCGTGCAGGTCGATCTCCGAGACCTGTCGCCAGCTGTCATCGTCCTTTCGACCCCCGACCAGCAAACCCATCGCGGCGCCGTGTCCGGTGTCGAGTGCTGGTCCGATCAACGAGTTCTGGATGGTGACCCTGCGGATCGGAAGTCCGTCATCCGAGTAGATGTCGATGTTCTCGTCGGTTCCCCAGCTGACAGACACGTGGTCGATGAGCACATCGGTGCTGCCACCTCGAATCCTCAGCGAGTCACCCCCGTCCCCCACCTCGCCACGTCTCAATCTCAGGTGGCGAATGATGACATTGTGGGTCGCGACGGTGACCATTCCGTGCAGTTGGCCGCCGTCCGGACCGCCGTAGGTCAGGCTCACGCCCTCGCCGGGTGCGGTCTGCCCGGCGAGGGTGAGGTCGGGGTGGGCGATCAGCAATTCGCTCAACAACGTGATCGTCCCGCCGACGCGGAACACGATGACCCGTGACCCTTCGGATTCCACCGCGGCCCGCAGGCTGCCGGGACCCTGGTCGTGGAGATTGGTCACCTCGATGACCCGGCCCCCCCGTCCACCGGTGGCCGTGGCCGCGTACCCCTCGGCTCCCGGGAATGCTGGAACCGCGATGTTGGTCAGGGCCGTCCAGTTGACCAGTTCGTTGACACCGTTGTCTTCGAGCCGATCGCGGGTCGTCGAGGGCTGGAAGAACCAGTCACGATCTGCCTCGCCCAGCAGCTCATCGCGGCGGTTGTCGTCATGTACGTTGACATCCGATCCGAGGTACACCGGCATCCGGTCGTCGGTCAGTCGGCTGATCCGGGCGAGGTAGTCGTTCGGATCGGTCCAGACAGCCAGCAGCCGCGCGAGTTGATCCGGCTGCGAATCGTAGGCCGTCACCGAACCGATGAGCAGGTCCTCGCCGGGTCCACCCCGTAGACGGTCCGCGCCGCCCCCGCCGATCATCAGGTCGCGGCCGGATCCCCCCTGGAGCAGGTCGTTTCCGGAAGATCCGACCAGTAGGTTGGCACCGGCGAATTCGACGATCCGGTCGTCACCCGAGTCGCCAAACAGGAAGTCCGCTCCGGCCTGGCCTCTCAGCCTGTCGTCGCCCGGTCCGCCACGGACAGAATCGTCGCCGGCTCCGCCCAGCAATTGGTCGTCACCGGTCCCGCCCCGCAAGTGGTCGTTGCCGCCACGGCCGTTGATCCGATCGGAACCCGAACCCCCGTCGACCACGTCCCGGCCCGAACCGCCGACGATGACGTCTCCGCCTGCATGTCCTTTGGCGCGGTTCCAACCCCCGCCCGTCAGGAGAGAGTCCCGTCCGCTGCCGCCGAACATCTTGTCGTCGTCCGCTTGACCCAGCAGAGTGTCGTTGCCGTGATTGCCGTTGAGAGTGTCGTTGCCGGGTCCGCCGCGGATTTCGTCGTGGCCGTCGCCGCCGGTGATCACGTCGTCCCCGCCACCGCCAATCAGCAGGTCATCGATCCCACTGCCCAGGATGGTGTCCGGACCGTCGTTTCCGCCGACAGACACGTGGGTCAGATTCGGGAACTCCGCGGCGCGAACGCGTCCGAGGTCGATGTTGTGTCCACCGCCGTCTACGCGCACGTCGATCGCGGTCACCGCGATCGACGACAGTTCAACCGGGTGCTCCGGTTCCGGAGAGATCGACACCCGGCCGTTCTCGGAGAAGATCTGGACCGAGTCGCCGAGGACCGCGACGAGGACCTCGGATACCGGCGTAGAGAACACGACTTCCGCGCTCAGCAGGATCCGTGGCTCCAGTTGTTGGACGCTTGAGGTGGCTGGTCGGCGGCGTGACGGTGACCGGTTGCGGAGACCCCACGTGAACAACAACCCGGCGAACCTCAGAGGCCCCCGTCGCAGGAACCGCCATCCACTCCGGATCCACGTGTCCGACAGCCACGTTGTTCTGGAGGGACTGTTCGACCGAAGGTGCGGAAGCATGCTTGTGTTGTCGTCTTTTTTTCTTCATGGATATTAGGGGGGAACAGAAAACCGGGGCACCCGTCGAAGAACGGAGCGCGAAAACCATGACTCCAAGGCCGACTCATCTCCTGCTGCTGGTGGCCGCCGGTCTGTCTGACGCCGGGGCCTGGGCCGGCGACGCAGACGTTCGGTTGCAGGTCGATGCGACAACGACGGTCTATTCGCTCGAGAAGGGGATCGGACACACGATGCCTCAGATCCGCCGGCATCCGGATGGTTCGATCTACATCAACGCTTGCCGCAACGGGCTGTTCAGGAGCTCGGACAACGGCAAGAGGTGGACGCGGATTCCGTGGCGTTTCGATCCGAACGGATTCGGCATCTCGCGTGACGGACGCCTGTGGATCGTCGATCGGCAGCCAAAGAAGGCCTCGAACGTGATCCTGATCGGTCAATCGGCCGATGGCGGACGCACGTGGAAGACCCGCGACCTGGACTGCGGGCCGTTTTCGCCCGGAGGAGCTGCCGATCCCTACACGATCGCCACGCCCCACGGAGCATTCACCAACTTCCTCGAGCAGTCCGATGGAACCCTGATGTTCTCCGTCGGCCTGCGATATCCCGACTGGGCGGATTTCAGGAACAAGGATCAGAGTCGGCCGGGTATCCGTGACGTGATGATCCGCACCAACAACGGCGGCAGGACCTGGGGCGATCCGACCGTCGTCCACCAGCACGCCACCGAGACGGACTTTGCCGTTGACCCGAAGAACCCGAAGACCGTGCTGGCGTTCACCCGGATCCAGAGACAACTGCTGCCGGGTGAGGACGGGTCGAAGGCCGGCTGCAGTTTCGGGTGGCCGTTCAAGAACGGCCTGTTGTTGAAGTCCATCGACGGTGGACGCACGTTTCGTGAGCTGGCCGGTGGGATGACCGAGTGCTACGGGCATCGCGGGTCGATTCTCTGGACAAAAAACAACACGATCATCATCACCCGAAATCGCGGATGTCGTACAATCGAGGAACGTCGAGCCCGCGGTCGCAGTGGTGCCGCCATCGAGGTGCAGATCAGCCTCGACGGTGGTCGGACGTGGGTTGTCGGCGATGCCAACGGAGCGAGTCGCCTGGACAAGGCAACCCGGTTCGTGGTGGTGCCGTTCCGGAAAGCTCACTCGTTCACGTCTCCCACCCTGGATCTCTCCAATAATCGATTCCTGACCGTTTACGTCGTCGGGCCTGGTACCGAGAAGTCGACGGGCATCAAGGTCGTCACCTGGCACATCGACGGGTCGTCATCTCGCAGTTCTCGCTGATCAACTGTCCGCCTTTAGCCTGGTCCCATGTCTCGGCACATCACCGAATGCCATCAGATCGCTTCACCGGCTTCGCCGGTGCGGACTGCGATCCGGACGGTGTGCGTTGTTTTGTCGACGATTGCGGCAATTGCCGGATCGGCAGTTGCTGCTGAGCCGAAACCGGTCACGTTCGCACGTGACATCAAGCCGGTCCTGAAGCGGTTGTGCCTGGGTTGCCACGGCCCCGCCAAGCAGGAGGGCAAGTTGCGGCTGGACACGCTCAGCCCGGACCTGGTCAAGGGTGCCGATGCCGAGACCTGGCACGACGTGCTGAACAAGTTGAATCTCGGCGAGATGCCGCCCAAGAAGGCGAAGCAACCGACCGTCGCCGAGCGTCGTGTGCTGGTGGGCTGGGTGACCGCCGAACTGCAACGCGCCGAACGGGCGGCCCGCAGCACGGGCGGCCGCGTGGTGATGCGGCGGCTGACCCGCTACGAATACAACAACACGCTGCGTGACCTGCTGGGCGTGCAACTCGACTTTGCCGATAACCTGCCGCCCGAGTCGGTCTCGCGGGACGGGTTCCAGAACAACGGCTCGGTGCTGGGTATCTCGCCGATCCAGATCGAGTACTACCTCAAGGCCGCCCGCCTGGCACTGGGCAAGGCGATCGTCACCGGGCCGCGGCCCGAGGTGATCAAGCACCACGCGATCAAGAGCGAGAAGATTCGGCGGGTCAAGGGTCCGGTGTCCAATCGCCTGGGCCCCAGTTCGCGGTTCATCGTCCGCCTGATGGAGTTCCCTCGCGAGGGTGAAGTCGTGGTCCGCGTGCGGGCCCACTCCGTCGTGCCGCCGGGGGCCGGAGTGCCACGGATGCGAATCGGCATGGGCCTGCGGGCCGACGTGCGGGCGCCTGAAAAGACGCTGGCCGAAGTCGACGTGGCCAACAGCGAGCCGCGGACGTTCACCTTCCGCGGTCGCATCGAGTCCTTCCCTCTGCCGGGTCACAACCCGAAGTTCCCCGGGCTGCAGGTCACCGTCTACAACGCCTACGAGGACGGTCGACCGACGACAAAGAAGAAGAAGAAAAAAAAGAAGAAGAAAAAGAACAAGGTCCCGGTCGAGCCCGATCCGACGCAGCCGCTGCTGGTGATCGAGTCGGTCGACTTCGAGGGTCCGGTTTTTGAGTCCTGGCCACCCGCGACCCATTCCCGGATCTTTTTCCCGACTTCCGGGCAGCCCAAGGAACGCCAGTACGCCGGGAAGATCCTGGCACGCTTCATGACCCGGGCGTTCCGGCGACCGGTCGACGAGGCCGAACTGGCCGGCAGCCTGACGCTTTACGACAAGCTGCGAGCCGGGTCGCCGTCCTTCGAGATCGCCGTCCGTGACGTGCTGTCCCTGGTGCTGGTCTCTCCCGAGTTTCTCTACCTGGTCGAACCCCGAACCGGGTCGACCTCGCGTCAGCCGTTGGACAACTTCGAACTGGCGTCACGGCTGTCGTACTTCCTGTGGAGTACGATGCCCGACGACCGCCTGTTCGAACTAGCACGCGGGGGCAGGCTCACCGACCAGGCCGTGCGGCAGGCCGAGGTCCGCCGGATGCTCAAGGACCCCAGGGCCCGGCAATTCGCCAATCACTTCACCGATCAGTGGCTCGACCTGTCGGGACTCGACCGGGTTGCCGTGAACCCCGAGTTCCACCCCACCTTTGACGATCGCCTGAAGCAGGATATGCGGGATGAGACGCGGCACTTCTTTGCCGAGATCCTGAACGCGGATCTCAGTGCCCTGAACCTGCTCAAGTCGGACTTCGCGATGCTCAACCGTCGGTTGGCCGGTCACTACGGCATCCCCCTGCCGCTGGGGGGCGACATGCAACGGGTTGAGTTGCCCGAGGGTTCGCATCGGGGGGGGCTGCTGACCCAGGGCAGTTTCCTGTTGAGCAACTCCAACGGCGAGGATTCGCATCCGATCAAGCGGGCCGTCTGGGTGCTGGACCGCCTGCTGGACGACCCGCCGGCTCCGCCGCCGCCGGACGTTCCCGACCTGGATCCGAGCCGGCCCAACCTGGCCAGGCTGTCACTGAAGCAGCAACTTGAAGTGCACCGCAAGAAGGAAGCCTGCAACAACTGCCACCGTCATATCGATCCGTGGGGCGTGGTGTTCGAGAATTTCGACGCGGTGGGGCGGTGGCGGACGGTCGTCACCGGACCTCGAAAGAAAAAACGGGCCAGGCAGCCGGTTGATGCCACGGTGACGTTGCCCGATGGTCGGCAGGTTGACGGGGTGGAGGGGATCCAGGAATACCTGGTCGAGTCCAGGAGTCAGCAGTTCGCCAGGGCCCTGGTCAAACGGTTGCTGACCTACAGCCTGGGACGGTCGTTGGAGTATTCTGACCGCAGGATGGTCGATTCCCTGACCAGGGGATTCGTAGACAGTGATTACCGGCTGGGTCGGTTGATCGTGGCGATTGCCGACAGCCGCCCGTTCCTGACGAAATAGTGGCACGAGAATACGGTCGGTCCGTGGTGTGATCACCCGGACGTGGCCCGGGAGATACGAGGGACAACTGATGACGCAGCCGTCGTGGAAGATCAGCCGTCGCACCTGCCTGCAGGGACTGGGTGTCAGCCTGGCCCTGCCGCTTCTGGACGGAATGGTCCATGGTGACCAGCAGGCCCGTCAGCGTCCCCGGCGGATGTGCTCCGTCTACTTCCCGTTCGGCGTGGCGATGCCCAAGGACGGTTCACCCGACCGCCAGTGGGGCTGGTTCCCGACCGGCATCGGTGCCGACTACCAGTTGACCAACCCGCTGCAGCCGCTCGCGTCGCTGCGGAAGCAGGTGACCGTTCTCGGCGGGCTGTCTCATCCCAACGGCCGCTCGATGGGTGGCCACGACACCGGTGACACGTTCCTGACCGGTGCCAAGTTGTCCGGCAGCAGTTTTGCCAACACGGTTTCGATCGACCAGTACGCCGCGGCGTTCGTGGGCGACCAGACCCGGTTCCCGTCGCTGACCCTCTCGAGTGATGGCGGCGTCGGCGAACCGACCCGATCGACCACGCTCTCGTTCACCCGCAGCGGCCGGCCGGTTCCCGCGTTGGCCAGCCCGCAGCAGATCTTCGACCGGCTCTTCGGCAAGGGCGACGGGTCGACCGAATCTCAGCGAAGACGTCTCGAGCAGTCCGGCAGCCTGCTGGACCTGCTGCTCGAGAACTCGCGATCTCTCAAGCGTCGGCTGGGAACCCGGGATAAGAAGAAACTGGACGACTACCTGTCGAGCGTTCGGGCCGTCGAGAAGCGGGTCCAGCAGTCCCAGCGGTGGCTGAGCATCCCCAAACCGAAGGTCGATCCGAAGTCGGTCGACCTGGACGTCGACCAGAAGGCGCCGCGCGAGTACCTGCGGGCGATGTACGACCTGCTGTTTTTGGCTTTCCAGACCGACACCACGCGGCTGGCGACGTACATGATCGGGCAGGTCGCCGGTGCGACGACGATCGCCAACGCCTTTCCGGCCTGTATCGGCCTGAAGGGCAACTGGCACGGCTTGGCTCACGGAGCCGGCAAGGCGGGCGGGGCCGAACGGCTGGGGCGATTCGACCAGTTCCTGGCCGAGCAGTTCGGCTACTTCCTGGAACGGTTGCACAAGACACCCGAGGGGGACGGAACGCTGCTGGATCACACCGTGGTTCTCTACGGCAGCAGCAACAGCCGCACGCACCAGAACCGCAACTACCCGCTGGTGCTGGCCGGCGGCACGGGGTTGGGCCTGAAGCATGGCCATTACCGGCGGTACGGGAACAATGTTCCGCTGGCGAATCTCTTTGTCACGATGCTCGATCGCATCGGCGTGCCGGTCAAGGGGTTCGCCGACAGCACGGCCGAGATGTCTGACCTGCTGGCCTGATCGGGCGGACGAGGCGGCGGGTTTTCATCGTAACTTGTGATCCGTGGTAACGCCGGGGGGCCACTTTTCGTAGAGTGTGGTTTACGGACGAGCGCGTGTTGTGCTCCGGTGTGCGTCGCCAATTCGCCGATGAATACCCCGGGGTGTTAGCGAACGCGTGGAATGGAAGAAGAAAGAGGATGCCATGATCAAGCTCCTGGGTAGCCCGCGGCAGAACTGTGACGGGGTCACGCGGCGCGAGACATTGCAGGCCGGTGGGCTGGCGATGTTGGGTGGAATGTTCGGACTGCCGGGGAACCTGGCGGCTGCCGCTGCCAACAACACCCGGCTGGATCGGCCGGGCAAGGCCAAGGGCGTGATCGTGCTGTACCTGCTGGGCGGAGCGCCCACTCAGGACATGTTCGACATGAAGCCGAACGCGCCCAGCGGGATCCGTGGCGAGTTCAGCCCGATTGTCTCGAATGTTCCCGGGATGGACGTCTGCGAACTTCTGCCCAAGCACGCCAACTGGATGAACAAGGCGGCTGTCGTCCGTTCGGTCAATCACAAGGCCGGTTGCCACAACCCGATGCCCAGCCTGACCGGTTACCCCGAACCGCTGCCCTCGATCGGTGTCAACCAGGATGGGCTGCCGCCGAGCATGGGTTCGGTCTGCGAGTTCCTGAACACCGAGAGCGGTGGCATGCCGGATTATGTCCACATGCCCTGCATGCTGGGCTGGGGACAGCACATCCGTCGTGCCGGTCCCTATGCCGGGTTCCTCGGTCGGCAGTACGATCCCCTGTTCACCGAGTGCCATCCAACGTCCAAGAAGCCGGGCACCGATTATCACCCGCAGGTGACGCTGGGGACCCCGTCGCTGCCCAATGCCAGGTTGCCCAAGGGGATCACGCTCGATCGACTCAATTCCCGAAAGAAACTCACCGAGCAGTTTGACGATGCACTTCGCCAGCCGGGTGTCTCCAGTGAATTTGATCGGGTGCAGGACGGGGCGCTGTCGCTGTTGACCTCCAACCGCATCCGCAACGCGTTTGATGTCGAGACCGAGAAGAGTGAAGTCCGTGACAAGTACGGTCGCACTCTCTTCGGCAACAGCGCGCTGATCGCGAGAAAGCTGGTCGAGGAGGGAGTGCGGTTCGTCAACGTGACCTGGGACGCGTTCTGGACTCGCCCGGCCAAGATCGATGGGACGATCTGGGATACGCACCAGAGGAACTTCGGGATCTGCCGCGACACGTTGTTGCCGCAGTACGACCTGACCTTCTCGGGGTTGATGGAAGACCTGGAGAACCGTGGCACGCTCGACGAGACGCTGGTGGTCGTGATGAGCGACATGGGCCGCACGCCCAAGATCAACAAGAACGCCGGTCGCGATCACTGGACCTTCTGTTACTCAGTGATGTTGGCCGGGGCGGGTATCCGGGGCGGTTCTGTCTACGGGGCCTCTGACGGCGAAGCCGCCTACGTGAAGGATCGCCCGGTCAGCCCCGCTGACATCTGTGCGACGATTTACGAGTGCCTCGGGATCGATCCCAACATGCACGTGCCCGACGCCGCCGGACAGCCCGTGAAGGTCAGCCTCGATGGTCGGGTGATTCGGGAAATTCTTGCCTGAACAGCGGTGTTTGGGCGGTGAAATTCGCATTGAGACGAACGGGAGTGAACGGGATGTGGCGGACGGTTGCCAGCTTGATCGCCGTGGTGCTGGTGTCGGGTCAGCAGCTTGTTGCGGCTGTGCCGACTGATGCCGCGGCCCGCCAGGTGGCCATCGGCAAGCCGGTGGCCCTGGAGGTTCTGCCCGGATCGATCTCGTTGTCCGGGCCCCGTTCCACTCAGCAGATCCTCGTGACCGGCCGGTACGCCGACGGGTCGCTGCGTGACTTGACCGGGTTCTGCCAGTGGAAGCCGGTCGATCCTGCGATGGTCGATGTCAACCGGGACGGGTTGGCCCGAGGACGTCGTGACGGTGCGACAAAGCTTGCAGTCCATGTCGCCGGACTCACGGCCACGATTTCGGTGACGGTCTCCGATGCCCGGAAAGACGTTCCGATCAGCTTTCGCCGCGAGTTCATGCCGGTGCTCAGCGTGGCCGGCTGCAGCGACATCCGCTGCCACGGGGCACCCAGCGGGAAAGACGGGTTCCGGTTGAGCCTCTGGGGATTCGATCCCGATCTCGACTTTCAGCAACTGACTCACGACGGGCTGGGCCGCCGAACCAACCAGGTCGACCCCGACAACAGCCTGATCCTCAACAAGGCGCTCTCGCAGATCTCCCATGTCGGGGGCCGGCGGTTTGCACCCGGCAGCGACTTCGCGAACCTGATGCGTGGCTGGCAGGCCGAGGGGCTGCGGGACGATCCTCGCCCGGTGACGCTGAAGTCGATGACGGTCACGCCCGGTCGACGCGTGCTGAAGGCTCCGGCCACGTGGCAACGGCTGGCCGTGCGGGCCGAGTTCTCAGATGGCCAGGTTGCCGACGTGACTCGCCTGACGACGTTTTCCAGCAGCGACATCGCCATCGCCAACGTCGATCGGACCGGGCAGGTGGATTTCAACCGCCAGGGCGAGGTGGCGATCCTGTGCCGGTTCATGGGACGGATGGAATCGGTGCGGATGATGCACATCGCCGAGCCGGCCCCGGGATACGCGTGGCCGAATCCGCCCGCAGCGAACTACGTCGACACGCACGTCTTTGCCAAGCTGAAGATGCTCCACATCGCCCCGTCGGACCCGTGTACCGACGAACAGTTCGTGCGTCGGCTGTACCTGGACCTCTGTGGCGTGCTGCCGACTCCGCAGGAAACCCTCGCGTTTCTGGAAATCAACGGTCCGGACAGACGGGCTCGACTGGTCGAGCAGTTGCTGCAGCGTCCCGAGTACGCCGACTACTGGACGAAGAAATGGTTCGATGTCCTGAGGGTGACCCGGGACGCGATCAACCTGGAGGGTTCGCAGAAGTTCCAGGCGTGGTTGCGGAATCGGATCGAGATCGACGCGCCGTTCGATGACACCGTCCGCCAGATGCTGACCTCGACCGGTCAGTCCTATCGCGACGCACCGGTGAACTTCTACTGCGTCACGATGACACCCAAGACGATCACCGACAAGCAGTTCCTGCAGAAGGACCTGGCCGAGGCGACGGCCCAGCTGTTCCTTGGTGTACGGCTGCAGTGTGCCAAGTGCCACAATCATCCCTACGAGCGGTGGACCCAGAACGATTTCCTCGGACTCGCGGCGCACTTCAACCAGGTCAAGCGGACCCGGATGGGGAAGGCGGGCCCGGGCGGCCGTGCCGAGCGGCGGCAGATCGAGATCACGATCGACAAGAAGGCCGCCGAGTTCACTCGCGATGCCGACGGTTCGGCGGTCGTGCCCAGCCTGATTGGCCAGGCCCCGAAGCCGATTCCCGCCGGCCAGGATCGTCGGCACCTGCTGGCCTCGTGGCTGACCAGGCTCGACAACCCGTATTTCGCCAAGGCGTTCGTCAACCGCGTCTGGTACCACCTCAACGGTCGTGGCATTGTCGAGCCGGTCGATGACTTCCGCGATTCCAATCCGTCGTCCAATGACGCGTTGCTCGAGGCGCTGGCTGCCGAGTTTGTTGCCAGCGGGTACCGGTTGAGGCCCTTGATCCGCAGCATCGTCAACTCGCGGACCTACCAGCTCAGCCCGATCTCCAACACCAGCAATCGCGGTGACAAGCGGTACTTCTCACACATGCACGCGCGTCCGCTGCCCGCCGAGGTGCTGTTGGACGCCGTCTGCAACGTGACGGGTGTGCCCGAGCAGTACGAGATCGCCAAGGACTACACGATCGGGTTGCCTCCCGGGACGATCAAGCTGCCGATCGGTACCCGGGCGGTGCAGTTGCCGGTCAACGACATCGTGACGTTGATCAACACGGGATCGAAGTACGTGCGGTACGAGTCTCATCCGTTCCTGCGGGCCTTCGGCCAGCCGTCGCGAACGCAGACGTGCGAGTGCGATCGCGAGCAGACCTTCGGCCGCAAGCAGGCGCTGGAATTGATCATCGGCCAGATGATGTCCAAGCGGCTGGTCGATCCCACGAACCGGTTGAGCCGGATGTTGGCCGACAAGAGTCCCGATGTCGAGATCCTCGACACGCTGTACCTGCGAGCCCTCTCTCGCAGGCCGTCGCCCAGGACCCGCACCGCGATGCTGGCCCACGTGGGCAACAGCCCCGACAAGCGGCAGGCGTGGGAAGACGTGCTCTGGACGCTGTTGAACTCGCAGGAGTTCATCTACCAGCACTAGGCACGGTGGGCACTAGCGACCGGTGACCGGCTTGCCCAGCGGCACGTCGAAGTGGTCTTCGACCTCGTGGGCGGCCATGCCCCATTCGCCCAGGACGTCCCACGAATCGAGGTGCGTTTGCATGGCGACCGATTCGAGACCACGGCCTCCGCGGGCCGCCGCGTCGGCGGAGATCCTGCCGCGGGCCAGCAGGTTGTCGTAGACCAGTTGCCATTCGTACCACGCGACGTTGCCGTAGCGTCCGGTGGTGCTGGCCGAGGTGCCCCACTTGGAGAGAACCGGGCCGTACCAGCGGGTCTTGGCCGGCACCAGGCCACCGGGATCCTTCAGCGTGAGGATGCCCTGCCTGTCGTTGGCCGAGACCAGCCGGGTGGTGCGGGCGTCGAGAGCCCGGCGGGCCGCATCGACCCGGGCCTGCAGGTAGGCGTCGGCGGTGTAGCAGGTCGGGTTGCTGTAGTATCGCCGCAGGGCCTTGCGACCACCGCGGCGATGTTCCAGCAACGCGCGGCGGACCTGGCAGATCGCGTCGTTGCGGGCCGCGTGGCTGAAGCCACCCGATGCCTCGGGGTGCTTGCCCCCGGCGCGGATTGCCTTCGCCCAGTCGTCGAGGTACCCGAGTTTGTGGGGCCAGGCGGCGGCATCGGCGGTCGACGAGTGGATGAACCCGCCGTACTTCTTCTTCATCGCGTCGGTGACCGGGTACCAGGGGATCAACTTGAAGGCGGTGACCCGGCCCCAGTTGGTCCCGTCGGGCAGGAAGGCGTCGGGCCAACCCGGCCGGTAGTGCATCGGTCGCCCCCCCTTGGCCCAGCTGTCGGCCATCAGTTTCCAAGCCTCGATCTGTTTCGGTTCGAGTTCCTTCTGCCGCATCTGCTCGTGCCAGGCGTAGGCCTTCTTCAGCAGGTCGATGTTCGCTTCGTCACCGGTCATCAGGTACAGCCAGATGAGCATCGGACCGACGGCCCGCGTCAGCGCCCGCGGGTAGGGCAACTCGATCTCATACCTCCTGGCACGGGTCGGGCGGCCGTCATCCAGGTACTGTTCGCTCCAGCCGACGACCTGGCCCTTGCCGAGGTTCGACTTGGCGATGAAGGGGCCGAGCTTGTGGAGCTTGGCGACGTACCTGGTGTCGCCTGTGATGTGGTACATCATCACCATCATCTTCAAGGGCGCGTTGGTGCCGCCGTCGTTGAACGACGTGCCGTGACGGACACCGGTGTGGGGCGTGCCGCGGCCGCTGAAGGTCCACTGGTCGGGCCAACCGCCGGTGGGACGCTGGATGGTCAGCAGGATGTCGCAGCAGCGGCGGGCCGATTCCAGGTACTTCTTCTCACCGGACACCTTGTGAGCGTAGAGCATGATCCAGAAGGGCCAGTCGTTGTACCCGTCCTGGATCCGCACGAAGTCCTCGCCGAAGTCGCCCCACTGCCAGTGCCCCTTGGGCCACTGGTTCTTGAGAATCACCTCGGCGCGGGCCAGGCCGGCCTGCAGGTACTTGCGGTCCCCGAGGATCTCGTAGGCACGGAAGTAGATGACCGCTCCCTGGCGGAGCAGATGGATGTCGCGGCCCTTGTAGGCCCCCGGCACGGTGCCGGCGTGATGCTCGAGCCACTTGCGGATGTCGGCCTCGCAGCGGCCGACCAGTTTCATGTCGATCCGCGCCAGCAGCGACTCGAGTTCCTGCTGTTTCGTCGCCCGCTGTTCGTCGGTCAGCCGACCGTAGTGTACGGTTTCGCCACCGAAGAGCTGTTGGCGTTGGTCGGTGGTCAGCCCGCCGTCGCTGAGCGCATTGTAGGAGAGGTCCTGGAAATGGCCGATTGACCTGTCGAAGACCAGTGGCTTGTCGGCTGCCCCGGCGGACGTGGTGAAAATGACCGGCCCCCCCCAGGCGACAAGTCCGGCCAGGATGGTCAGTCGGGTCGCGTGGATGGAGGTTGCGCCGGTCATCGATTCGTCCCCGGGGCCGGTCGGGCCATTTTGTCGAATTGTGTTGCGGCGGCTGCACGTTACCGAATCGCGGTTCGATCGCAATACCCATGTCCGTGCAAGACGCGCAACGCCCCTGCTTGTGTCGGTGATCTGAGGCGGTACGATTTGGCCGGCAACCGACCGTTTCCATTGCAACCGGTGAGATCATCTCTGCCGTCACGTACACGCTTCCGTTTGCCCACCTGAATCTCCGTCGAAATCCCTTCGGCGAGTTTTCGGTCGAGGAGTGGACCGCGTTGGCGGACGTGGAGGTGGCGGAATTCGACGAGTTCCTCGGCGAGCCGGGCTCGGTCGTGCAGTTCCTTGGAGAAAAGGGTTACGGCAAAACGACTCACCTGCTGGCCATCCGTTCGCGATTTCCCGGAGCCGCTTACGTGCACATTCCCGAGGGGGAACGGGCTGAGGTTCCCGATGGGAATCCGCAGTTGGTCGACGAGGCGCAGCGGCTGACCCGCAGGCAGCAGCACCGCGTGTTTCGCTCGAGCGTTCCGCTGGTGCTGGGGACGCACCGGGATTTCGGTCGCGAGTTGGCCCGGGCCGGACGACGGGTGCGGACCGTGGCGGTCAATGACCGGATGAACTCCGCACGGTTGACCCGGATTCTCAACAGTCGGATCGAGTGGGTCCGCCGAGATGACGGACCGGTGCCGAGCGTACGGCACGAGACGGCTGTGAGGATGCTCGAACGATTTGGCCCCGACGTCCGTCGGATCCAGTACGAACTCTACATGACATTTCAGGATATGAACGACGGAATCCGCGATGTCTAAGTGCGACATATCGATCACGTTCGACCAGCCCGATCGAACTTACCGGGGTGGCGACACGGTTTCCGGTGAGGTCCACGTCCAGGTCAACAAAGACATCACCAGCAACGGGATCCACTTGACCCAGCACTGGAAGACGCACGGGTACGGCAACACCGACGGCGATGATCACCACGGTGAGACGCTGGCCGAGCAAAGCCAGTTGACGGCCGGGCAGACCATGACGTTTCCGTTTTCGTTCGCCGCCGATTGCCAGCCGATGACCTACCACGGTCACCACATCAACGTCGACCATTACGTGAAGGTGGCCGTCGATGTGCCCTGGGCGTTTGACCCGAAGGCCGAGGAGGAGTTCATCCTGGTGCCGGGCAAGCGGCCCCCGGAGATGACCGGAAAGCGGGACGAGATCATCGATTTCACTTCCGAGACGTCGACGCAACTCAACGCCCGGTACAAGACGGCCCTCTACGGTTTCCTGGCCGCCATGCTCCTGATGATGGCGGTGTTCTTCCGCTGGTTGCTGCCCATTGCCCTGTTGGTCCTGGGGGGCTTCTGGGTCCGGAAAAAGATGTTGACCAGTCGTTTGGGGGAGGTGGAACTGAAGACTCCGCACCGGTTGGTTGGTGCCGGCGAGGACTGGCCGGTGGAACTGAAGTTCACGGCGAAGAAGAACTGCCAGATCAACGGGATCCAGGTGAAGATCCGCTGCCGCGAATCGGCAACATCCGGCAGCGGGACCAATCAGACCACCGGGCGACACACGGTCCTCGAAAAGGTGCATATGCTCGAAACGGCCACACAGCTGACCGCCGGCGAGCTCTTCGACAAGAGCTACAGCATTCCGTTTCCCGAGACGCGTGCGTACAGCCTGGACGAGATTTCCAACGATATCGAGTGGACGGTCGAGGTGCGTATCGACATCCCCGTGTTTCCCGACTGGACGAACAAGCAGACGGTGCAGTTGTTGCCCATCGAGTTCCTCGAGGACGCCGGAACGGGACAACCGGTGGCCGCGGCTCCCGATCCCGTTGCGGCAACCCCCGACCCTGTTGCCGCGGCTCCAGAGCCTGTCGCGGCCGAAGCCTCGACCGACTTCAGCACCAGCGACCAGCCTGCTGTTCCGGACGTCACACCCGAGCCGACCACCACTTCCTCAGCGTCCTCACCATCCTCACCGATACTCCCCCTGATCGAACAGGTCTCGGCGGCAGACAGGTTCGGGGACGAACGGGAGAGGATTGTCCAGTCGTGGGCGAACCGGGAACTGGACGTCGCGGTGGAGATCGATCGCGTGTCGTCGACATTCAGTTCGGACGCCGACGAGCCCTACCGGAATGGATGGACAATCACGGGCACCGTTGCCGGAACCGAGCAGGCGATCGAGGTGCTGATTCCCGAGAGTCGATCCATCAGCGGTCTTTCACGTGGTGATCAGTGGCAGTCCAGGATCGTGGTCTCGAAATGGGACTCGCTCTACAATCGAATCTCGGCGCTCGAGGTCCTGGGTACGTGACCTCGGCTCCTGCCTGTCACGAGTCAACTTGAACCGGAAACCCCCACCATGGCTCCTCTTCGCGTCGCGTCGTTGTTGCTGGTCTGCCTGCTGGTCATGTCCGGCTCGACCACCGCCCAGGAGAACTGGCCGCGGTTCCGCGGGGTCGATGCCAACAGCGCGGTGGCTGACGATTCCCGTTTGCCGGACACCTGGGGCAAGACGACCAATGTGAAATGGAAGACCGAGATTCCCGGGCTGGGCTGGGGCAGCCCGATCGTGTGGGGCGACCGGGTGTTCGTTTCGTCGGTCCACAGCGATGCCGACTACGAGAAGCCCAAGGCGGGACTGTACCTGGGTCGAGGGCGTCCGGTGCCGCCGGACACGATTCACCACTGGATGGTGTACTGCCTGAGCCTGAAGACGGGGACGTTGATCTGGAAGCACGAGACGCATTCGGGCAAGCCGAAGATGCCCCGGCATCCCAAGAGCAGTTACGCGGCCGAGACGCCCACGACCGACGGCAAGCGGCTGTACGTGCTCTTTGGCGACCTGGGTCTCTACTGCTACGACCTCGGTGGCAAGCTGCTGTGGACTCACCCGATCGCACCCCGCAGGACGCAGTCCGGCTACGGGGCCGCCGCGTCGCCGGTGGTCGAAGGTGGCCAGGTCATCTATGTCTACGACAACAACGATTCGTCCTACATCGAGGCTCTCGACAGTGCCACCGGGAAGTCGCGTTGGAAGGTCAAGCGTGACGAGCGGAGCACCTGGGCGACTCCGTTCGTATGGAATCACGCCGGTGGGACCGAGATCGTGGTGGCGGGCAAGAAGGAGAACCGGGCGTATTCCCCGGACGGCGAGTTGCTGTGGCATTTCGACGGCCGGATGTCGGTGCTGACAATCCCCTCGCCGTTGGTCTCCGGTGGACTGCTCTACATCACCTCCGGCTACTTCCAGGACCAGAAGCGGCCGGTGTTCGCTGTGGCACCCGGGGGGCGAGGGAACATCGCGTTGAAGACCGGCCAGACCTCCAACGAACACATCCGCTGGTCGTTGCAGAAGATGGGGCCGTACAACACGTCGCCGATCGTCTACAAGGGTCGGTACTTCACGCTGTTGGATCGCGGCATGGCCACATGCCACGACGCCGAGACGGGCAAGTTGATCCACAACCGGGTGCGGTTCCCCCGAGGAGCCTCGTTCACCTCCTCGCCGTGGGCCTACAACGGCAAGATCTTCTGCCTGGATGAACGCGGGACGACTCACGTGATCCCCGCTTCGGGCAAGTTCCGGGTCGAGCGGACCAACCCGCTGGGGGAACTCTGCCTGGCCACCCCCTCGATCGCCCAGGGCCGGTTGCTGATCCGCACCGCCGCTCACGTCTACTGTATCGGTAAGTAAGGCACGCCTCCGGGAGTCGTCACCAGATGCTTCGTCCGCTCGCAGTTCTTGCCACGGCCTGTATCCTCTCCGTACTGCTCCCGTCCCCGGTCCGCGCCGCGGGCCGTCCGAACATCGTACTGATCTTCGTCGACGACCTGGGTTGGAAGGACATCGGCTGCTACGGCAACGGGTTTGTCGAAACGCCCCGGATCGACCGCCTGGCCGCCCAGGGTCTTCGGTTCACCGATTTCTACGCCTCCGGAGCGGTCTGTTCTCCGACCCGCTGTGCCCTGCAGTCGGGGCAGAACCAGGCCCGGATCGGGATCACCGATTTCATCCCCGGTCACTGGCGGCCGTTCGAACGGGTGATCACGCCGCGGCCGACGATGGCGCTGCCGCTGGAGACGGTGACGGTCGCCGAGGCGCTCAAGGCATCCGGTTACACCACCGGCTACGTCGGCAAGTGGCACCTGGGCAACGGTCCGAGGTACCAGCCCGCTCGGCAGGGGTATGACTTTGCGGCGGTGATCAACGGTCCGCACCTGCCCGGACGCTACCGCGTGCAGGGCCGACCCGACCTGAAACCGCAGCCCGGGCAGTATCGCACCGACTTCGAAGCGGATCTCTGCATCGACTTCATCAAGAAGTCTGGAAAGAGCAAGACGCCATTCTTCCTGATGCTCTCACCCTACGCGGTCCACATTCCGCTGGGGGCGATGTCGGCCAAGGCCGAGAAGTACCGCAGGAAAGCGGCGGCGATGAACCGCAAGCTGCCGCACCCGATCTATGCGGCGATGATCGAGCACACCGACGACATGGTGGGACGGATCGTCGACGCGGTCGAGGCCGAGGGGCTGACCGACGAGACGATGATCATCTTCACCTCCGACAACGGTGGACTCTACAAGCGGTACGACTACCAGCCGGCCGCCGACGACATCGTCGCCACGCAGGCCCCGCTGAGAGGAGAAAAGGGCACGCTGTTCGAAGGCGGCGTCCGCGTTCCGCTGATCATCAAGTATCCGCCGCTGACAAGGGCGGGAACGGTCAGCCATGAGCCGACGATCAGCCACGACTTCTACCCGACGTTCGTCGACCTTGCCGGTGGCAAATTGCCGGTGAATCAGCCGATCGACGGCCACAGCCTGAAACCGCTACTCGGCAATCCGGATGCCAGGCTGGCCCGAAAGGCCCTGCACTGGCACTACCCTCACTACCACCACGACCGTCCGGCCAGCAGCATCCGCGAGCGCGACTGGAAGCTGATCGAATACCTGGACGGTTCCGGAGACATCGAGTTGTACAACCTCGCCAGCGACATCGGCGAGAAGCAGAACCTGGCGAGTGAGAAGGCGGGTCGAGCGGCCGACCTGAAGCAGAAGCTCAGGGTGTGGCGGCAGTCGGTGCTGGCCCACATGCCGCTCCCCAATCCCGGCTACGACCCCGGCAAAGCGGCCCAGTGGTGGAGCACCCGATCGGGCAAGCCGGTCCCCAGCAGCCGCCGGAAGCGGTTTCCACCGACCGAGAAGAGTCGGTGAAGCCGTTTTGCTGGATGGACCGAGGGTTCAGCGGTCGCTTGCGAACCTCAGCGAAAACAGGTTGGCATCCTGCATCCGGAATCTCAGCCGGATGGTTTTCCCGGCCAGGCTGCTGAGGTCCACCCCTGCTGACTTCCAGGCGACGGCCTGGTCGATGCGGTCGCCGATCATCTCTCGGCAATCGGCCAGCGCGAAGCCCTTGATCGGTTTTCCCTCGGCATCCTGGATTTCGACTCGCACGTTGCCGACCGCCGACGTGGCGTAGTTGATCTGCAGGGACTTGCCGCTGAAACGCAGCGGCCGGGTGACCAGGTCACCGCCGGCGTAAGGGGCCTCGATCGAAGCCAGGCCATCGGTCCGGAAGACGAACCGCCGGACATGACAACTGGTCTGGCCGTTGTGACGGGTGACCCAGACGGACATCTCGCGCGGGCTGGTCGGATGCAGGCCCCGCAGCGTGTAGTTGGAACGCGTGGTCCAGTTCTCGGCTCCCGGGCCCGGCCGCACGATGGCCTCCATGAACAACCGGTCGTAGTGAGCACTGGCCCGGGTGGTCAGCATTACCGTGTCGGCACAGTCGCCGATCAGCCATTTGAGCGGGTCGTCGACATCGCTTCGCGACGGCTTGAGCCTGGCACCCTCGGCTCGCGACAGAGCCTGGCGTGTCTGGGCCAGGCGGTTGGAGAGTGCGACGTAGATCTGTGGTGCCCGGAAGTAGGGCGTCGTCTGGTTGTTGTAGTGGTGGTCGGGGGGCAGCAGCCCCACCTTGCCGAAGGTCATCGGCCGGGGCCTGGTCCAGTTGAGCAGGTCCTTCGACGACATCCGGGCGACGGACCGGCGATTGGGATCCCGGGGATTGGGAGGGCTGACCTTGATCGCGTACCTGAGGTAGATCACGTACTGCTGTTCGACCTCCGACCAGAACATCGACTCGAACCCGTCGAAGGCGCCGTAGAGCGTGGTGTGGATGATCGGTTTGTCGCGGAGCTTGCCGAAACGGAAGCCGTCGCCGGAAACCCACGCGATCACCCGGGTTCCGCCGCGGCCCTCGATCAGCGTGAACGCCTTGAACCGTTCGGACGGCTTCACCCCCGGTCGCCGGTCCAGGAAGATCTCGGGCATCGGACCCTTGTCAGAGACCATCAGCCGTCTATCGACTGACCCGACCAGGTTGTTCTTCCGGTTGCCGTCGATTTCGACGATGCCCAGCAGCGGTTTCTTCCAGTGCACTCCGTCGTGGCTGACGGCGACCGCCAGTCGATTCGACGCGCTGTAGTAGAGCAGGAACCGCGGCTTGTCATTGGCCGGGTGGGTGTCGTGGATCACCGACACGCCGTTGTAGAAGTGCTTTTCCCAGGGCTGGTCGAGTGTCACCGAGATCTCGGCCGGGCGAGGACGGTGCAGTCGGTGACGGACCCCGTCGAGTCGATCGACCAGGAAGCGGTCGACGAACAATTCGCGACGCGAGCCGATGTCGACGGGCTTGGCCGCAGTGGCCACCGAAGCGACGAACAGGGGAACGATCAGGCAGCCGGGGAGAACGAGGCGGAGTCGTGGGATCATGGAGAAGTCTCGATTAAAGCTGCGCACCGGTCACCGGTTCGCTTGAGCTGGAAGTGGCGGGAACCAGCGGTCAGTCGGCCATCAACTTCAGCATCTGCTGTCCCAGCGAGTTGCCGAAGCGGACGAAGAACTTGCCGCTGCCCAGGTAGTGGTACGGCCGGTCGCTGCCCACGACACACCATTCGGCAAAGTGCTGGGCCCAGCCCTTCTTGTAGACCGCCAGGGAATCGAGCGAGTAGACCTCGTAACTCTCGACCGAGGCGACATTGCCTTTGAATTCGGGAGCCTTGGCCGCTTCACGCTGGGCGACCGAAACGGCGTTCTTGCCGACAGCTTCCTCGGTGATGCCGGTTCCCATCACACCGATCACAAATGGCATCTTCGGGGCCTTGTACTCCTTGCGCACGTCCTTGACGAAGGCGATCATGTTGTCCTTGTAGTTGTCGCGGAAGGCGTCTGAGAACTGGTCGTTGAAGCCCTGGAACCAGACAAACCCCGCCATCTCGTGACCGGCGGAGGCGTCGTATTCGGGATGGTGCTTTCCCAGGTCCTTCAGCACCGCGTGAACCGCCTCGTTCATCATCCGGTAGTTCAACCCGGCGTTCTTCTTGATCTCCTCGACCTTGTCTCCCTCCAGTTCCTTCTTGCTCAACTGGTACGGGCCGGCCGAAGGCGGGCGGAAGTTGTAGTGCAACGACTTGCCGCCCCAGGAGGTCTTGATCAGCAGGATGGGAGCGTCGAGTTCCTCGGCGAGCGAAAGTCCGAAGCCGAATTCCGGGCCGATCTTGTCGCGGTTGCCGCCGAATCCGACGGTGAGCGGACCCGACCGGCGACTCCTGTCGGCGATCGAGGTGATGTGGACCCGCTTGGAGACCACAAAGGCCTGCTTGATCTTGTTGGACTTCGCGGTGAACTCGGCCCCGAGCTTCTTGATCTTCGCCCGGGCCTCCGCGATCGCGTCCTCACCGGTGATCTCCTTCTTGCGGATCTTCTGGTTCAGGTCGTTGCGGGCGATCATCGTGGCGATCTGGTCGTCGACCATCGCCCGGGTCACTTTCGCGCCGTCCTTGAAGACCAGCTTCGCCAGTTCCCGGACCCCCGGCTCCTTGGCCGTGAACAGCGTGGGGATGGTGATGAAGTTGGCGTGACCGACCATGTTGGACTGGCCGGCGAGAATGAAGACCTTGAGCTTCGGCTTGGCGGCCTGTACCGAACTGGTTGCCAACAATGAGACGGCAACCAGGATCAGGGCTGCGCGTGACGTGGGGTTCTTCATGGTGATCAGTCGTCCTGGGGTTTGGGGACGTCCATCTTCGAGGCGAGTTGGCGGGAAGACAACCGACGAGGCCGGTTCCACGCTCACTGGACCGTGCGGTTGGTCCCCTCGAGTTCATTGAGCGCCCGGTTCATGACGCGGACGCGGTACTTGCCCTTGGCGTTGAAGCCTTCCTGAAACTCGAGCCCGACACGCATCTGTTCGAGCACCGGCCGGGCCTGTTCGTCGATTTCGTCCAGGACGATGGCCGCCTGCAGTCGTTCCCACTGGTTCCCGGTCTTCAGTTCGTTGATCAGAACGGGCAGGGCCTTCTCAGGGTGCTCGAGGTGGCAGAGTGCCCGGGCCAGGGCGATTCGCACCGAGGCCGACTTGTCGTCCAGGCCCCGCTTGGCGGCTTCTCGAGCCTTGATCTTCAACGTGCCGGACACGGCCCTGGACTTTCCGGCGGCAACATTGCCGACGCCGGTGGCGGCCCAGTAACGGACCGCTGCGTCCGGGGCGGAGAGTCCGTCGATCAGGTCGGCAAACGCCTTATGTCCCGATGAGGCCTTGGCGGCCATGTCGGCCAGCAGGCGATTGGTCTCCTTGGCACCTTCCTGCCTGAGGATCGCGTAGCTGTTGCCCAGTGTCCGGGTCCGCTCGGTGATGATCCCCTCGGGAACCAGCCCCAGGTCTCCGGTTTCCCGGACCCACCTGAGATGCCTGGCTCTCATGGCGGCCAGGCGGCAGTGATGCTTCTTGTCGCCTGCCAGGTTGTTGAGCTCGTGCGGATCGGCCTGGCAGTCGTAGAGTTCCTCGACCGGTTTCCGGCTGGCGAAGAACCGTTCGGCTTCCGGCGACAACTTCCCCGCCTCGTGCAACCGCCGGAGTTCGCGCATCGTCGCCCCCTTCTCGGGGGTGTTCATGTATTGGTAGAAGGTCTTCAGCGGTTCGTAGTTGCGGATGTACTTGTACCGCTTGCCGCGGACCATGCGGATGATGTCGTAGCGTTCGTCCATGCGGTCGCGGGCTCCGTAGACGTACTTGCGGAGTTGACCGAGATCACGTCCCAGGAAGGGTTGGCCCTGGACGTGGTCGGGGATTTTCAGTCCGGCCAGTTTCAGCACGGTGGGTCCGAAGTCGATCGAACTGACCATTTGATCGGTGACGGTGCCGGGTCGGCCCTGGCCCGGTGCCGGTCCCCCGGCTTCCCGGTACTGCTCGGGGATCCGTACGATCAGCGGAACGTGTGTGCCCGAGTCATAGAGCCAGCGCTTGGCACGCGGCAGGCCGATGCCGTGGTCGGACCAGAAGAAGATGATCGTGTTCTCGTACAGGCCGTCTTTCTTCAGTTGCCCGATCAGTTTGCCGGCCCAGGCGTCCATGGCCGTGATCAATTCGTAGTTCCGCTTCCAGTCCTCGCGGACTACCGGCGTGTCGGGGTAATAGGGTGGCAGGGTGGTCAGCCGGGCGGCGTCCTGCCGCTGTTCGGGTTCCAGGATCTCCGTCACCGACCGGTACTTGTCTGCCCTGGCGATCCCGCTTTCGTGGCAGCCGGTGAAATTGAATACGGCGAAGAACGGCTGGTCCTTGTTCGGGCGATTCCGCCAGTGCGCCGCTTTGCCCCTGGATGCGTCCCAGGTCTCGCGTGGGTGCCGGAACTGGTAGTCGGTCTTTGACCGGTTCGTGCAGTAGTAACCGGCCTGTCGCAGGTAGATCGGGAACGGCTTGATGAAGTCCGGCAGCGTCGCTGTACACCTCATGTGATGCGTACCGAGCGTCGTCTGGTACAGGCCCGTGATGATGCCGCTGCGGCACGGGGCACAGACCCCCGCGGTGGTGAAGGCGTGGGTGAACCGGACGCCTTCACGGGCGAGTTGGTCGAGATGAGGAGTGATCGCGTGCGGATCGCCGTAGCAGCCCAGGTGAGGGCTGATGTCCTCGCACGAAATCCAGACGATGTTCGGTCGTGAGAGTTTCTCGGCCAGGACCGTATGCTGGAGACCGACCAGGAGGCCGACTGCCATGGTCAGTGAGACCGCCGGTGTCGGCAGCTTTGTTTGCCGCATGGGAAGAGACCGCCTGAGGAGATTCGGGTCGATCGAACGGCAGGAGACACATCACGAGTTCGTGGCCTGCACCCGACATGGTAGGCGGTTCCGGGACGGCGTGGTACTAGGATGTGAGTCGTGACACGGAGCAGGCAAAAAACGACCGAACCGCCCGACCCGGGGGTCGGACGGTTCGGCAATCGACAGCCAGGGTCCGGATCAACCGCGGGAACGGCGGTCAACGTCCGAGACCTGCGGGAAGAGACGCTTGATCGAATTGACCGAGTCCTCTTCAGAATCCGAGACGAAATTGGCCGCTCGTTGTGCCAACTTCAACAGTTTCGAGGCCAACCGCCTGAGCACGTCCGACGGCACATCGCCGTCGAGCTCCCTCAACGCCCTGACACCTTCAGTGGCCAACTCGCGGATCTTGCCGTGAGTCTTGTCGCCGATCGACTCGATCTTGTCGATCGCCTGGCCGGCCAGGCCGCGAGCACGCTCGTACATGCCGGCATTCAGCAGGCGAAGGATTCGAGGAGTGGCCTCGTCGACCACGTCGTCCATGGCGTCGGTTCCGCGAAATGTCACCGCGACGATTGCACGGGCGTACTTGGCGTAGACACCGAACGGATCGTCGCAGTCAGTGGCTCGTGCCTGGTTGGGAAGCACCAGGCCCATCGACAACACCGCGACGCCAAGCAGCAGCACTTGCAGTTTACGCATCGTTTCAGTCCTCCAGAACGGAAAGAAGAGGGGAGAGTGAGAATTGCCCCGGTGAGTTGGAGCACCCGATTGGGCTGCATGAACTCAAATGCAACCCCCGTGCCAAACCCTCCTCTTTGGAGAACTCGCTTCATAAGTCGCTATATGACAACCACTTGAAATGTCCATTTTGGCGCAGCCGTTTCCGCACACCAAAAATTTGGGGGCGGGACGGGGTGTTGCATAATGCAACATCCGGCTGCGCATCGTCTCAAATGAACACAGCTGCGGTGATCACGCCGATCATGACGCCGCCGACGAGCAGCTTGGAGATGGTCCCAAGAACCCGTCCGATGGCGGCACCGTGTCCGGCGGCCAGTCGGTCGGGTTGGCTGCGTCCCTTCCACATTTCACCCAGGTAGGCTCCTCCCCAGGCTCCTGCGGCTCCACCCACAACTGCACCGATCAGCGATCCGATCACCGGAAACAGGCCGCTGCACAGCACGGCTCCGACCATGCTGATGACGAACGATCCGAACAGCGACAGCACGATGGCTCGGCGGCTGGCCCCCTGCTTGGCCGCCCCCGCTGCACTGGCGGTCAATTCCAGTATTTCGCCCAACACCGCCAGGCCAACCAGTACGCCCACGGCGATCCAACCGACTCCCGGACCACCGGGTGGTGTGTCAACGGGAAAGAACCAGGCCAGCCCGGCCGCGAGGATCGGGATGCCCCAGTTGCCGGGCAACGAGAACAGGTTGACCAGCCAGCAGACGATCGAGGCCAGGACGACCAGCGAACCGATGATGTAGAAGGTGGCATCGGGCATGGGGCTGGTCGCTGAAGTTCCGCTAGCCGAGTCTCGTGGAGTGACGACGCGCGTGGCGAATCACGACGGGTCGACCGAGTAGTTCTTCGGGCACTTGGTGATCGCGTGGACCTTCCGTTCGGTCCTGGTGATCGGATGATTCTCGGCCTGTTTCATCAACTTCGTCAGGTTCGGGTATCCCTCGGCCTGTTCGTTGGCCCATTCCCTGGCGAACCGCCCGCTGCGGATGCCGTCCATCGCTCGACGGAGCCGGTCTTTCATTGCCTTGTTGGGCAGTTTCTCGGCGCGGGTCAGCGTGCCGTAGCGTGATGTGGGCGAGTGGAACCGGGCCTGGCGGACGATGCCGTCGAGTGCCATCTGCCGGAAGATCTCCGAGGCTTCACCCGAGGCGCAGTATTCGATCAACGCCACCTCGGGCGGGATCCCGGCTTCCACGGCCACCTCGTAGGTCAGCAGCAGTGCCTGCGTGAACAGCGGCCACAGGCCCTGTTCGCCCAGCAGGTTGATGTCCGATTCGTCCTCGAACCGGCATTCGAACACCCCCGCCCTGGTGCAGCCGACTGCCTTGGCCAGGGCCAGGGCGACCTGTCGGGCCTTTCCCGAGACGTCCTGCCAGACGGCGACGAATCCGGGCACCCCCTTGTTCGCCTCGTAGGCCTCGCGGACCGTCACTCCCATCGCCCGGGGCGACATCATCACGACGTCGATGTCCTCTGGCGGCACGATGCACTCGAACCGGATCCCGTAGCTGCTGGCAAAGTCCATCACCTGGCCGGGCAGCAGGTGGTCGCGGATGTGCTTCTCGTAGACCTGCTGCTGGATCTCGTCGGGGATCCCGATGATCAGGATGTCGGCCCGGGGCACGACCTCGCGGATCGGCGACACGTCGAACCCGTCCTCGGCGGCGGTCTTCGCGTAATGATCTCGGCGATTGCCGATGATCACCTCACAACCGCTGTCCCTCAGGTTCAACGCCTGGGCGCGTCCCTGGTTGCCGTATCCCAGCACGCCGATCGTCTTGTTCCGCAGCGGTGCCAGGCTCACGTCCTCGTCGAAAAGAAACTTGCCCATGCCGTGTAGCTCCAGGTGAAAGCCGTGAATTCTATCGGTCGTCGCTTGACGGTTTGCGGCCAGGCAACCGCAACTCGGGGTGGGACAGGTCGAGCTTGTACATGACCTGGTTGTAGTTGTAGCGGGGAGTCGGGTGGTCGTTGCCGGAGAACATCGTCGTGTAGGTTCCCTCGAAGAAGATGACCCGGCCACCGTGCTTGTCGAAAAACGGATGCTGCTTGGGGTTGTAGAAGCTGTAGTCCTGGTGAGTGACGATCTTGCGGGCATCGGTCCACGGTCCGACCAACCGGTCGGCCTCGGCGTACCAGACCTCGCCGAGTAATGACGAGCCGTACTGCTGGACGCCGATCATGATCCACTTTCGGCGGAAGCCGTTTCGGCAGACCGAGCCGCGATGGACCAGGATCGCCTTCCCGTCATCGTCGTGCAGTTGGAACAGGCCCTCGCGCGGCTTGATGTGTCCCTGCTTGATCAGCCGGGCCTGCAGTTGGGTCGTGAAAGCGACCGTGTCGGGTTTCCAGCTCCATTTCAGTTTCCCCCCGATGCGTTCAACATCCTGCGACATCCTGCGGCTCCCGCGGGCCAGGCAGGTGTACGCCTGGTAGTTCGACAGGTCCTGCAGTTTCTTGATCGAGGCTCGAACCCGGACCAGCGGAAACGGGTCGCCGAAATAGACGTATTCGACACCGTCTTCGGTGTGCTTGAAGGGATGCCCGAAGGGGAACAGCGGCGCCCGGAGATCGAACTCGGCCACCTTCTGCCACTCCCGCCTGGCGTCGTCGAATTCGACCAGGCCCCGCTGGTAGACCGTCAGCGGCGGCTTGATCTTGATGTACATTCCGAAGAGTCGTTCGCGTCGATCGTCATCTCGGAGCGTGACCAGTCCGTTGATCCAGGTCGGTCCCTTGCCGGGCAGCCTGGCGGTGGGTTTGGCGAAGCCGTCCTTGCCGGTCCTGTCGAAGAAATACTCGAGATCGACCCCCGTCTCGGGATCGAGTCCACCGTCGTCGGGCCGCCGCGAGGAGGCTCCGGGGACATGGAAGTTGCCCAGGGGATACGACGGACGATTCGTGTCACCCCAGAACCAGTAGATACGGTTCTTGAAGAGTGCCGTGACGACGCTGTCGGATCCGAAGACCTTGCCGTTGAGTACCGGTTGCCTTGTCGGAGTGCGATGGCCCAGCAACTGGCTGTCGCGGTAGATGCCGGCCCCGGTGACCCGGTAGATCCGTTCGGCGATGTTCAACCGCTTGATCTTCAGCGTGGCTTTGCCACCGGGGGTGATCTGCAGGCGGGTTCCCCGGTACCCGAATCCGTCCTTCGCGAATTCGTAGCCGTGGCTGCTGACGTGGAAGAAGACGCGCTGGTTGATCAGCCCCGGCTCGTCGAAGGCCACGCGACCGGCCGAGTCGGTGTGGTAGCGGATGTCGTTGACGGTTCGCAGTTCGACCAGCGGGACGCCTCGCCCGGTCGCCTGGTCGACGACCTGGATCTCGAAGCTCGAGGGCCTGTCGGCCGCCGACACTCCGATGGTGATGCACCCGAGCAGGACCGCCAGGGTGGTCGGAGCGACGAGCGTGTTCCGGGCCGGTGATTCCATGGTGCCTTCCGGTGTGGTGACGGCTGCGGATCAGCCGGCGGGTGTCGCCCGGCGGTCGGCCTTCAGGTCGAGCCACATTCTCATCGTCCGCGACACCAGTTCGGCTGCGTCCTGCTGTACGAAGTGACCGGCCCCGGGCACGGTCACCAGTGTCAGGTCCTTCTCGACCCACTTCCAGGTGTCGTTGAGGGCACCGGGCAACAGGGCCCGGTCGTTGAGGCCATGAAACATCAGCACGGGAGCCTTGACCCGGACGACCGGCGAGGTGTCTTCCTTGTACGGCATCCGCGGGTAGTTCTGCTTGTAGTAGTTGAGCATCGCTTCGAAGTCGGATCGCTGGAACGCTTCGACGTACTTCGCCCGGGCTGCCGTGTTCTTGACCCAACGGGAGAGTCCTGTGGCGGTGAGGGCCTTGTGGGCTCCGGGCAGCTGGAAGGCCCGCGCGTAGGCACTGTTTTTCTGCTGCTGGGGGTTGTTGGCCAATTCGCGTGAGAGGCCCCGGGGGTGCGGCAGGTTGAGGATGACCAGGCGGCTGCATTGTCGGGGGAGTGCCATGGCGAACTGCCACGCGACCATGCCACCCCAGTCGTGGCCGACAATGGTGGCCTGTTTCGCCCCGACGTGCTTGATGACCGCCGCCACGTCACCGACCAGCAACTTGACGTCGTACTGCTCGACGCCCTTCGGCTTGTCGCTGCGGTTGTAGCCCCGCATGTCGATCGCCACGACCTGGTAACCGTCGGCCAGGGCCGTCATCTGGTGCCGCCACGTGTACCAGTAATCCGGGAAGCCGTGGATCATGACGACCAGGGGACCCTTCCCGAGCGTGACGTAGTGGATCTTCACCCCGTTGCTGTCGGCGTGAGCGTGCTGCACGCGTTCGTGCAGCGACTCGTCAGCCCCGGCCGTGGCAGACAGGCCCAGCAACAGGACCAGGGTGGCGAGGTATTGAAGTGGGCGTGTCATGATTGGTCCGTTGTCTGGAAATCACCAAGCCTGGTTCGGCCTGGTTTCACTGGCGGAGGGGTACACGGATCAACCGACGATGATCGTCGATTGAATGTAGATAATCGACTGTGTTAGTGGTGGTGGATGGAAATCCCGTCGGCGGTGCATGGTTGGAGTGAACGGATGCGTGGTGTTTGTTTCGGCGTGTTGTTTCTGCTTGTCACCGTTGCGCCGCCGTTGAACGCGGCGGAGAAGATCGACCCGGAGAAGTTCCGAGGGACGTTGACGACCAGCCAGGGTGGCAGCGTTGTCTGCTATCGCACTCATCCCTTCAATCAAAGCCATCCGTCGGTCCGTCGGGTCGTCATCGTGGTACACGGTTTGGGCCGGACGGCCAACGGCTACTTTCGCTCGGTCCTGGAGAGTGCTCGGGCGGACCATCGGGGAACCGGAACCGCGATCGTGGCACCCCGGTTTCCGATCGCTGCCGACAAGCCCGCGGCCGGGATGCACGTCTGGAAGGGTGGCTGGGCCATCGGGCATCGTTCGCTGGCACCCAGGCGGATCAGTTCCTACCAGGTGATCGACGAGGTGTTTGATCGACTTCGGGACCGGAAGCGGTTCCCCAACCTGTCCCAGGTCGTGCTGGCCGGGCACTCGGCCGGTGGCCAGTTCGTCAACCGGTATGCGGCGGGAGGCCAGGCCAGGGTCAACCAGGGGGTGCGGTTGAAGTTCCTGGTGATGAACCCGTCGTCGTACGTTTATCTCGACAAGCGGCGACCGGTTCTCGGAAAGGCGGGGATGTTTGTCGAGCCGAAGGGCGTCAAGGATTTCAACCGGTACAAGTACGGACTCGATGACCTGAACATCTACATGAAGACGCGTGGCCGCGAGGCGATCCTCAAGCAGATGCAGGCACGGCGCGTCTATTACCTGGGCGGTACCAAGGACATGGGCTCGAAGAACCTCGCCACGAGTCCGCCGGCGATAATCCAGGGCCGACATCGTTTCGAACGCTGGCGGAACTACCGGATGTACGTGAAGTTGTTTCCCGAGTGGTCCAGGAACGCGGTGTTCCAGCCGGTTCCCGGAATCGGTCACTCCGGACGACAGATGTTCAACTCGTCGGCGGCCCGGCGGATCCTGTTTCACTGAATCGGACGGTGGTCACCCGGCTGCCGATCGGTTTCGAGACGAGTTCAAGGACGTGGGCACGGTTACTTGACCCCGTGTCGCTTGAGCAACTCTCGACATCGTTCGCGGCCCGAGGCCAGTGATGTCGGTTCCGGATAGGGAATCGGACGAGAAACCGGGCAGGGCCGAGGAAACCTTGCGACGGAATCCTGTAGAATCGTGTCAGAATCCCGGACGGCTGGAACTGGTCCAGGTCGAGTTGCTGCCGCCGCAGGAGAAGGTCCAGTCGAAGGGGTGGTGGCAGAGCGTGGTGGACTGGTGGGTGGAGTTGGCCAGCTTCGACGTCAGCGAACCTGTCACAGAACGATCATCAATCCAAGACGGTAAGAAAAAGGAAAGCCGCCGATGAAGACCACGATTCGACTCTCGACTCTTGGCCTGTGCCTGGCGATGTTCGCCGCGGTGACCGCTGACGATTCGGCCACCAGGCCCAAGGCGGATTCTGCCGCATCGCCGGCGAAGAACCCCAAGGCAACAGGCAAGGCTGTTGATCTCGAGGCGTTGGCCACAAAGCTCGAGGAGGCTGTTGCCGACGGCAAGCTGACCAAGGAGCAGGCGGTGGCGGCCTACAAGAAGGCCGCTGCGGCTGCTGCTGCGGGCAAGAAACCGAAGGCTGGCAGGAAACCGGCCGGCCAGAAGTCGGTCGACCGGGAGGCACTGCGTCGGAAACTCAAGGCGGCCGTTGCGGCCGGTGAACTGACTGAAGCGAAGGCGCGGGCCAAGTTCAAGGCGGTCGTTGCTGGTAGCACCGGCAAGAAACCGAAGGCTGGCAAGAAACCGAAGGCTGGCAAGAAACCGAAGGCTGGCAAGAAACCGAAGGCTGGCAAGAAACCGAAGGCTGGCGAGAAACCGAAGGCTGGCGAGAAACCATCCGGTGAAGAGGAGATCGACCTCGAGGCGGTGGGCAGGAAACTCAAGGCGGCCGTTGCCGCAGGCAAACTGACCGAAAAAGAAGCCTTGGCCAAGTTCAAGGAGGCTGCTGCGGGCGGCACCGGCAAGAAAACGAAGTCCGGATTCCAGAAGCTGGCACCCGTGCCCCTGACGGCGAAGCTGACCTACAAGGGGGTCAGGGGCGAGGACTACATCGTCGTGTTCGAGATCCTGTCCAAGGACGGTGAAGAGGAATCGAAAATCGTCTTCGTCGGCGAGCGGTTCCGGAAGCAATTCGCCGGGACGAAGGTCGGCACGGTCACGTCGATCGGGATCGGCGGTGCCGGTGCCATGGCGATGAAGGGAACAGGCAAGGGTGGTAAGAGGCGGGGCAAGACGGGTGGAGCCGAAACGTTCTATTCGATCGTTATCGGACGCCTGAAGTCCAAGGATGTCGAACTGGGCGAATTCACGATGGATGTCGACTACATCACGGCGATCTACGGGGATCGGACGCTGAAGCAGACGGTGCTCGGCAAGACGGTCAAGGTGACCGGCATTTCCGGGTCGTGGCTCGACACCCTGCTGCTGATCAAGCGGGGCGAGACCCTGAAGTTCCGTTCCGGGACACTGCAGGGCACCACCTTTTCGCTCTCGCCCAAGGCCACCGTGCTTGAACGGGCCATTCCGTTCGATCCCGAGTCGTACCCGGTGCCGGCCGAGTCGTTCCGTGGGTTCCGTGGCGTGGTCGTCGGGACGATCACCGAAAAGTCCGAGCAGGGGTACGAGCTGACCCTGAAGATCAATTCGATCGAGCGATCGCAGCCGACCAGTCGTGCGACCGATCCCAAGGCCAGCATCGGGCGGTTGATGAGCATGCGGGGTTTCTTCAACGATCCGTTCCGCGAGAAGTTCGGCGATCTGAAGATCGGTGACCGGATCCGCCTGGGGGCCGTGCACACCGACCCGACAGTGGATTCGTTCACCGTGGTCGAAGAACTCGAGAAAGTGCCGGCCAAGAAGGCTGACCGAACCGAACGAAAGTCGGGGCGATGAACAGGTCACCAGCCTGTCGAATTGTTGACCGGTTGCCACTGTCGATGGTTGCCGTGGCGTTGCTGGTCGGCTGCCCGGTGCCGGTCCAGGCCGGCGAAGCGATTCGGCCGGTCTCAGAACGGTTTGCCGCGCCGGGTGTTCGCGAGGTGCCAGACTTCCAGAAACACGTCATCCCGCTGCTGGGACGGCTGGGATGCAACTCGGCCAAGTGCCACGGGTCGTTTCAGGGGCAGGGGGGATTTCGGCTGTCGCTGTTCGGTTTCGATTTTGCCGGCGACCACGCGGCATTGACTGCCGAAGCCACATCCGAGGACGGGACCCGGGTCAAGACGACCGCCGCGGCTGACAGCTTGGTGCTCCGCAAGCCCACGTTGAAGACCGACCACGAGGGCGGCAAACGACTGGAAGCCGGAGGCTGGGAACACCGCCTGCTGCAGAAGTGGATCGAGGCGGGAGCCAGGGGCAGCGAAGCGGCCCGGGACCTGGTTCGCCTGGATGTTTCGCCTGCCGAGATCGTTTTCCGTGACAAGCGGGCCGACGTGTCCCTGGAGGTCGTCGCCACCTGGAAAGATGGTTCACGCGAAGACGTGACCGGGCTGTGCCGGTTTCGCAGCAACGACGACTCGGTGGTCACCGTCGACTCGAAGGGGCATTCGGTCGTCGCCGGCATCGGCGACACGCACATCGTGGTGTTCTACGACAACGGGGTGAGGGCGGTTCCGGTGATGAGGCCCCGCGATGGTCGATCGCTCGACCCGCCCGGCCAGGCATTTGCCAACCCGGTCGACGGCTTCGTGGCTGCCAAGCTCGCCAAGCTGGGAATGCGGCCGTCGGCAGTGTGCAGTGATACCGAGTTCCTGCGGCGGGCCAGCATTGATATCACCGGTTCGTTGCCGACCCCGGACGAGATCGAGTCGTTCCTGGCCTCGAAGAAGCCGGACAAGCGTTCTCGCAAGATCGACGAACTGCTCGATCGGCCTGCTTACGCCGCGTGGTGGACCAACAAGATCTGTGACTTCACCGGCTGCAGCCCGACGGCCCAGACCGCAGTGTTGGAGGTCGGGCAGGCCATGTCGATCCAGTGGTACCGCTGGGTGCACCGTCGCGTGGCCGAGAACCTGCGGTATGACAAGCTGGTCGAGGGCATCGTGCTCTCGGAGGGACGCCAGGGCGATCAGACCGCCGGCGAGTATTCGGCCGAGATGTCGTCGTACGTCAGGCGACAGGATCCCGCCGACTTCTCCACGCGGAAGACGATGCCCCACTACTGGACCCGCAACAGCATCACCCAGCCGAAGGCCAAGGCCCTGGCTTTTGCCCACAGCTTCCTGGGGATCCAGTTGCAGTGTGCCGAGTGTCACAAGCACCCGTTCGACCGTTGGACACAACAGGACTTCACCGAGTTCACGCGGTTCTTCGAAAGTGTTCGGGCTCGCGGAAAAGGCCCGGGGTTCCCTCAGTTTGCCGCCGCGCGGGCCGGTGAAGTGATCCGCTGGCCGTACCTGGTGTCGCGGACCGATGAGCCGCTGGAACTGCAGTTGCTGGGAAGTGGGACCGTGACGATCGAAGCGGGTTCGGATCCGCGGCGGCCGATCATGGAGTGGATGAGTGATCCCGGGAATCCGTGGTTCGCCCGGGCCTTCGTCAACCGGGTCTGGGCCAGCTACTTCCACGTTGGCATCGTCGATCCCCCCGACGCCTTCACTCCTGCCAACCCGCCCAGTCATCCCGCGCTGTTGAAGTGGTTGACCAGGAGGTTCATCGACAACAAGTTCGACATGAAGTGGTTGCATCGCCAGATCACTGGCAGCCAGGCGTATCAGCGCAGCTGGAAACCCAACGCGACCAATCGCCAGGACCGCCGGAACTTCAGCCGGGCGATCCCCCGGCGGCTGCCCGCCGAGGTGGTCTACGATGCAGTCAAGCAGGCGACCGCGGCCACCGATAAGCTGCAGGTGGTCCGCAGCAACCTGCAACGTCGTGCGACCGGCTTCCTGTCGATGCGGATGGCCGGGACCTACGCGATGAACGTCTTCGGCAAGCCGTCCCGGTCGCTCAACTGTGACTGCGAACGGGTCAACCAGCCGTCGCTGCTGCAGGCCGTGTTCCTGCACAACGACCCATTGATCCGGATGCGGCTGAGCGAGAGTGGCTGGATCGACGAGGTGGCCGAGGTGGCGACCGGGCCGAAGGCCAGGGCGACGGCGGCCGATCGGGCCAGGTGGATCCGATTGGCGTGGCTGAGGACGGTGGGGCGGCCACCGAGTGAGACCGAGGTGTCCCTCGCCGAACGGTACCTGGCGACGTCCAAGTCGATTCCCGACGGACTGCGGGACCTGTTGTGGGCATTGATCAATACCAAGGAGTTCGTGCTCAATCACTGATCCACCCGACCGCCGTCGTTGACGCGGCGGTGCGGTTTCCGGTATCCGGCACGAAGAGAATCATGAACTTCCAGACCGATTCACTGATCTCTCGCCGTTCCCTGCTGCAGGTCGGTGCCCTGGGCGCCGGGCTGACACTGGCCGACGGCCTGAGGCTAAGTGCTGCCGGCAAGGCCAAGGGTGGCCTGCGGTCGGCGATCTTCGTCTTCCTCGAGGGCGGACCGTCTCACCAGGACACCTTCGATCTGAAGCCCAAGGCCGCGGCCGAGTTCCGGGGCGAATTCCGCCCGATCGACACGTCGGTGGCGGGCGTGCAGATCTGTGAACACATGCCGAACCTGGCCCGGGACTTCGGCCGCTACGCGATCGTCCGCGGCGTGACCCACAACCTCGCCGATCACGGGATCGGCAAGAAGTACGTGTTGACCGGCAACCTGCCGACACCGGTTCTGCAGTATCCCGAGTACGGCAGCGTGGTCGCCCGCCAGCATCCCTCGGCCCGCGACCTGCCGACTTACGTGGCGATCGACGAGGCGTTCGTCGGACCTGGTTACCTGGGCACGCAATACAGCGCACTGACAGCCGAGAAGCCCCGGCACGGTTTTCCTTACCGTGTCCGTGGCGTGACGCTGGAGGACGGCCTGACAGTGGCACGCTACAGCCGGCAGAAGCAGTTGCTCGATGACCTGGACACCGCCTTCCGCGGCTTCGAGAAGCTCGACGACGAGGTGCGGTCGCTCGACCGGTTCTCCGAACAGGCCTACCAGATCGTCAGTTCGCCTCGCACGCGGACGGCCTTCGACCTGTCGAAGGAGAAGCCGTCCGAGAGCGATCGGTTTGGCAAGCACGAATTCGGGCAGACGCTGTTGCTGGCCTGCCGCCTGATCGAGGCGGGCGTGCACTTTGTCACGGTCCGTCTGCGGCCGGCCGAGTTCGACTTCGACACCCACTCGAACAATTTCTCGAAGCTCCGCACCCTGCTGCCCCCCTTCGACCGTGGCCTCTCGGCCCTGCTCGATCGGCTCAACGACCGCGGCCGGCTGGGCTCGACTTCGCTGTTTGTCACCGGCGAGTTCGGCCGGACACCTCGCGTCAACGGTGGTGGTGGGCGGGATCACTGGGCGCGGGCGATGTGTGCGTTGCTGGCCGGTGGAGACATCCGGGGGGGTAGCGTGGCGGGGGCTTCCGATGCGACGGCCAGTGCTCCCAGCGGTGACCCGTTCTCGCCTGACGACCTGGCCGCGTCGTTCTTCCGCAATTCCGGAATCGATCCGAAGACCGAGTTCCAGACCAACGTGGGACGGCCGGTCACGCTGGTGCGAAACGGGGATCCGATAGAATCGCTGTTCGCGTGACATCCAGGCCACCTGGACTCATGTCCGTTTTCGCTGCCGAGCGTCGCGGTTTCGGGCTGCTTTGTGTTCTCGTCGCCCTGTCGGCACTGGCACCGGGATCGGTGCAGGCTGACGACCAGTCACACCGACAGGGAGCGGTCAAAGCCAGCGAGCGGCCCGGTGTCCAGGCCAGTGACAAGATCGCCGACTCGGATGATCAGCACGACAACAAGAACGGCGGCGAACCCGACTTCTGGACAGAACTGGAGGACTCGCCGCTTTTTGTCTGGTTCCTGGTAGGCGGCATCTTCCTGTTCGTGCTGATGTGGGTCGAGGTGGGCCTGGCGGTCATCTGCCTGATGATCAAGCCTCTGCTGGACGCGTTGCCCGAGGAACATCGCCAGTTGGAAATGCGGCGAGTCTGGTGGCTGCTGCTGCCCCCGCTCATGCCGTTCTGGAATTTCTACGTGTTCGGCCGGTTGTCCCGTTCGTACGCGAGTTACCACCGGTCCCGTGGCAGGACCGACTCGGACGGAGCCGTCCAGTTGGCACATGGCTATTGCATCGTTGTGCTCTTCGTCCTGTTGTTCGGATGGGCCGGCGGGCAACTGCCTCATACCGTGGCGACGGGTTTGCTGGTCGCCTATTTCGTCAAGCTCTACGGGTGGCGAAAGGAGATCCGAAATGCAGTCAACCGACGACCGGGTTCCGGGGACGATCAGGCCGATCCGGTGGGCGTCACGTCGGTGGCATCGGTCTCGGATCCCCCTCCGGCCGATCCCCCTCCGTTCCCGCGTCGGTACGATCTCGATGCGCTCAGATCCGGTGCGATGTTGCTGGGCATCGCGTTGCATGCGGCCATTTCGTTCATCGGAGTTGGCGACGGTGGCTGGGCGGTCCAGGACAACGACACGAGCCAGGCCGGCGTATTCGGGATGGGGCTCTGGGTCATTCATGGCTTTCGCATGCAGTTGTTCTTCGTGGTCAGCGGCTTTTTCACCGCCATGCTCTGGCGGCGCCGTGGTCTGAAGGCCCTGCTGCTTCATCGGGCCAAACGGATCCTGGTGCCCTGCCTGGTCGGGGTGGCGACGATCATCCCGATCATCAACGCCGTCAGCATACTGGCGGCCGCAACCGTCACGACCGCACAGGGCGATGAGGAAGGGCAAGACGAGCAGCAAGAATCCGACAAGACGGGTGAGGAAGGAAAGGACAAGCCGCAGGAGGGCGAGGGCAAAAAGGATGACGTCGAGGGACTTGGCGATATTCTCTGGTTGATCTACATGGTCATCAGCTACCTGCCGATCTTTCATCATCTCTGGTTTCTCTGGTACCTCTGCTGGCTGGTCGCGATGTTTGCGATTTATGCCTACGTGGCCGACAGGTACCAGTGGCGCGGCCCGCCCCGCCGGCTGATCACTTCACCGCTGCGGTACCTGTGGCTGTTGCCGGTGACGATGGTCCCGCAGGCTTGCATGGGGTTGTTGCCGGGAGCCTCGGAGTTCGGACCCGACACGGCCGTGGGATTCATTCCCGCACCCCACATCCTGCTCTACTACGCCGTCTTCTTCGGATTCGGTGTCCTGTATTTCGACTGCGACGACCAGCGTGGGCAACTGGGCCGCTGGTGGCCGGTCACCCTGTTGGTGACATTTGCCGTTGTGCTGCCGCTGGCTCTTGATTTCTCGATCGGCCTGTTCGGGTGGCGCGAACAACTGGCTCCCGCTTCGCTGTACCGCCCGTTGAACGTCTTGCTGCAGGTCCTGTACTCGTGGGGGGTCACCTTCGGACTGATCGGAGCGTTTCGTGCGCTGCTGAAACGCGAGAACAAGACGATCCGCTACCTGTCCGACTCGTCGTACTGGCTCTACGTGGCCCACCTGCCGCTGGTGCTATTGGCCCAGATGGCGGTGCGGACCTGGCAGATTCCGGTAGCGGCCAAGTTCGGCCTGGTCTGCGTCGTCGTGACCGGGATCCTGATGCTGAGCTACGAGTACATGGTCCGCTACACGCTGATCGGCACGATGCTCAACGGGAAGAAAACGCGTCCGGACAAGGCCCCCGACGAGGTGTCCCCGAGCGGCCAGTTCGAGTGAGTCGGCCTCGGGCGCGGCCTAGACCGCGTATTTCCGCACCAGCTTCTCGTCGACCTCGATCCCCAGCCCCGGCCTGCGGGGGACGGTGACGTACCCGTCCTTGACCTCGATCTGCCCCTTGGCCAGGCCCTCGCGCCACGGGTTCTCGGACTGGTCGAGTTCGAGGTAGGGCGTATCGGTGGGCAGTCCGAAGTGCGGGTCGGGGACCAGCGCCAGGGTCTGCACGGTGGCGGCGATCACGATGTCGGCGCCCCAGCAGTGGGGGTAGCAACGCACTCCCGAGAGGTTGGCCAGTTCGGAGATGAACAGCACCTCGCCGATGCCGCCGCAGAGGCTGGCATCAGGCTGGATGATGTCGAACGCCCGCCGGTCGATCAGGGCCTTGGCCGCCTCTCGCGAATCCAACGCCTCGCCGCCGGCCAGCGGCAACGGCATCTTCTCGCGCAACCTGGCGTAACCGGGGTAGTTGTTCGAACGCTGCGGCATCGGCTCCTCGAGGAACTCGAAGTCGTAGGCCCGCAGGTAATGGGCCATCTTCAGGGCGTTGCCCATCGTGTAGGCCCCGTTGCCGTCGGCCATCAGCTTGATGTCCGGGCCGACCGCCCTGCGGATCGACTGCACCACCTTGACCTCGCGGGCGACCGAGTGGCGACCCAGCCGCATCTTGATCGCCTTGTGTCCCGCCTTGACCATCTTCTCGGCCCGCATCGGGTACCACTTCTCGATGTCGATCCCCTCGACGTAGTCCAGTGCCGAGACATAGACCGGGATCCTGTCGCGGAAGCGTCCGCCGAACAGTTCGGCCACCGGCATTCCCAGCGCCTTGCCGCGGATGTCGTTGATGGCCATCTCGACGGCACCGGTGG
>Ga0310120_10000128_pt1 | contig 58667 bp, 46 predicted proteins | sample CB27_AW_983_MG_FD_203506 | JGI IMG/M metagenome (GOLD analysis project Ga0310120, IMG submission 203506) | Marine microbial communities from Western Arctic Ocean, Canada - CB27_AW_983 | ecosystem: Environmental > Aquatic > Marine > Oceanic | place: Canada: Western Arctic Ocean | collected...
GATGATGGGATCTCGGACATCTCTGATGCGATCTTCTTGCTGTACTATTTTTTCCTGGCTGGACCCGGGCCATGGGTTCCGTTCCCGGAACCCGGTATCGATTGGACCGATGACTCACTGGGATGTGATCAAGGACTATGAGCCTGGCGTGTCACTGATGGATTTTCTGGCGGATCATCGACCGGATTACGCTTTCGCTGTCGTGACCGGAACAGGGCTGGTTGGCGGCTAACTACACTCTCGAAAGAGATCCAGAAATCGATCCTCGAACCTCGAGAATACACCGAGGCGATCCAGTTCGGACTTGAGCACTGCCGTCTTGGCTTTATCAGTTGCAGCAGCCCCGAATAGGCTCTCAATACTATTTCGATCAGAGGCGTTGAGCTGTCCATTGTACTCGATGTCTTCCACCTCTTCATAAATACCATGGTCTCCGGAGAACTGCTGCAGGGTCAGTTTCTTGTGTTCGACCATGTAGCTCTCGATCACAACGATCTGCTTGTTCATATACTCCAGATCGAACTTCCTACCGAGCAGCATTCCAAAATTCTCCAGCAGTACTTTCGAGGTCTTGGGGCTGGGAAGTTGAATGCCCCAGTTAGCTATTTCACCGATCATGCACTGGGAAGGAATCCCCGCTTCATGAGCAGCAATTAACATCAGGCCATTGAGTCCCTTCACGGAACCGTGCTGCATCGGGAGCATCCCTCGTTGAATCAAATCCTCCGAGGTCAAGGCACATGGCGTGCAGAAACTCGTACTTGGTGTCGCTTCCGGGTCGATGGCAGCGGTGATCGCTGCGAAAGTGATGACACGTTCGATTCCAAAGGAAAGTGCAGCAGCCACCACTCTTCGGCAGAGTGCCATGCCGCCAAGTTGGGGTTGACGCTCGGGAAGGAAAAGCACCAGATCATGTTCCCCACCCGTGATCACTGTTCGAAATGGAAGTCGAGGAAGTGGTCCTGGAAAACTGATCCCATCACGAACAACGATGTCCTCGATCTCGAAGGTGGGGTCTGCAACAACAACTTCCGCATGCGCGGATTCAAGTAGATGATCCAGTTGTTGAATCACATGAGAAGCGACACCGCCTATTCCCGGCCAACCGACAATCAACCAGGGGCTGTTCAACGCAGATTTTCCGTTATTGAATTCTAAATTCATTATAATTATTCCGCTTCAATATTTGGTCACCCGACCAATGGATCTTCAACTCATCACTCTGACGTTTGACATCAAAGTCCGTAGCAATACATATTGGATTTCCCGAAGGAGCCACCGCCTCATCATGCTTGAATAAGCCTCAGTCAAACCTCAATAGACCCCGATACTACCCGTCGTAAGCACAGAGACAAGTCTGCATTTCTACTGGGAGGAAGGTGACATCAAGATCACTGAACCTATATAGGCAATATATCACGCTTTAGAAACAATCGATATTTTCATGACTTTCGAGACATTCATGACATGTGCCATCCATCAGGGAAATTGAATGCTGAATAGCGTCGTCGTGATCCACATCAATATCAACAATTGTAGCGATCTGTATCGATACAACACCTCTACAGGAGATCGCGTTTCTCCCTGCACGAGAATCTTGTACTGGTATTGCCAGAGCCCGGCGAGCACCGGCGGCAGACTCCACCACCATCGCTCGGCGTAAAACGGTGCGATCCTGAAGCAGTAATCGAAATACAAGACAGCAACCAGTATCACCTGAATCCGGATTGCCCTGGTCATACCCACAACTGAATACCACTGCAAACTCCGACGATGATCGGTGGAGAGATCCAATCTCAGCTCAGCCATGCGCTTTCCCAGGGCAAGCAACAGGGCAATCCCCGTCCCCCCTACCAGGAGGCTTGCACTCGGAGTCGCTTCCAGCAACGCACAACCGTAGAGAATCCTCAGGAAAAAGAACGATCCTATCAGTAGTAAATCGATGATCGGAAGTTCTCGCCCCCACAGCGAATATGCCAGATTCAGGCCCAGATAGATCCCGGCGATGGCCAGGACAGGGCCCCATACTGCCACCAGTGACAAGATCAGGAACGAGACGATGAGGAGCGATATACTGATCACGAGAGCAACACGAGGGTTAATTTCCCTCGCAGCGATCGGCCTTTTTCGCTTATCGGGGTGAACTCTATCTCGATCCTGATCGACGACATCATTGAAGGCATAGACTGCGGAACTGATCAGCGAAAACGCCACCAGTCCCAACAGGAAGTCAAAGGAAGCCGGAGTGATCCCAGCTGCCATGGCGTAGGGAACCGGTAGCAGGATGAACAGGTTCTTGATCCAGTGTTGCGGCCGCAGCAATCTCAGGTACGGCATCGCAATCCCCTCCTCTGCCCCTGAGAAACCCACCTCCCACACCGACGAGGGGTCCCACGGCCACCGATAGACACTACCATGGAGAGACTGAATTCCTGGCCAATTCAGGGGAGCCCAGATGACCTTTTCAGATGAAGAAGAACCGGACTTGCAGTCCCCTGCGCAACTGATCGACCACGCGCTAGGGCTTGGATTCCATTCGCTCGGAATTGCCCAGGCAGGGCTGTCTCCTCATGCTCAACACTTCCTGGAATGGGTCAAGCAGCGTAGATACGCATCGATGAACTGGATCACGAAAGATGTTGATCGTCGAATCGATCCCCGGAAATCCCTGGAAGGTGCTCGCAGCATCCTCGCGGTCAACTTGCCTTACTCCAGTGAACCGGCCGTCGGCCCAGACGGAGGTAAGATCGCCCGGTACGCGACGGGCAGGGACTATCACAAGGTGATGCAACCGCTGCTCGAACAATTGTGCCATTACATCTCCGAGCAACAGAAGTGGCGGACCTGGTGGACGGTCGATACTTCACCTCTGCTTGAGCGAGACTGGGCAGAACTATCAGGGCTCGGTTGGATCGGAAAGAACGGAGTCGTCATCAACCGACAAATTGGCAGCTATTTCTTTCTCGGTACCATCGTCACCGACCGCCCCTACCAACCTACACCCTCGGCGATGAACCACTGCGGAAACTGCACCGCCTGTATCGATGCCTGTCCGACAGACGCCCTGGTGGCGCCCTACACCCTCGATGCCAATCAGTGCATCTCCTACTGGACCATCGAGCACCGTGGCGCGCTGCCCGAAGAGGCGCGCTTGCACGACTGGCTATTTGGCTGCGACATCTGCCAGGAGGTCTGCCCCTGGAACTCCAGAGCTGGCAGGATCAGACCCGAACTCCACCCTCAGTTGCAGCCTCGTGATCTACCTGCCGATCCCGAGCAGGTCGCCAACATGAGTCATCAGGAGTGGCTCGATCACTATGCAGGTACAGCCGTGACCAGGGCCGGACATGAAGGCCTGAAACGAAATGCCAGGAAGATACTCGAGGAAAGGGCTGAGATTCCTCGATGACCAGCCGGCCGGGCCCTCGACACATCGTTCGCGCTTCTCTCGCCTTCCACGGTGCCATGGGAATCCTCGCCTGGATCGGAATCCAGTTGTCCGATCATCCCCACCCGTTTCAGCAGTCTCCTGGGCAACTTTTGAGTGGACTCGCCACCGGCATCGGCATCGGATGCTGCGCGGCAGCCATCTCGCTGCTGCTGGGCAAGGTCTGGTCGGAAGCCAAAGAGTTCGAAGACCGACTCTCTCAGATCTTCGAGGGCTGCACGGCGATGGAAGTGCTGCTGCTGGCGCTGCTCTCCTCGGTCGCAGAGGAACTCCTGTTCAGGGGCTTGTTGCAACCACTGCTGGGATGGGTGCTGACCAGCGCGCTGTTTGGTCTGGCTCACTGGACCGGAGATCGCCGCCTCTCTGCATGGCCATTGTTCGCCATGCTGGCGGGACTCGCACTCGGTTTGGTGGCCAACTGGCAACCTGCAGGGCTTGCCGGGGCCATCGGAGCCCACTTTGCATTGAACTGGGTCGGATTGACCCGCCTCAGTCGTCCATCATCTGCTCCACATGTTGATCCCGCCGGTTGACAGTCACCCCTCCCCGACCGACGATGACGATGACCTTGAGGAGACCTCGATTGCACCCTGGTGATGGCACCATCATGAGCGTCATCGGGCGGGCGAAACCCGATCGAAATTTCGGATGGATCCACGACATGGGAAGCGATCCCCGGTCAGTTTCAATTCTGAATCACCAGGTACTGAACGACTCCAAATGGTCATTTGCTGCTTCAGAGGTGGTTTCGCGGGCGAGCGGAGAGGAATGTCGATGGGCGTGAAGCGAATTGATCCGGATCGTGCCAATGAACTGCTGAACTCGGACCAGGATTATGTCTACATCGATGTCAGGATGCCCGAGGAGTTCTCCCAGGGCCACGTCCCCAACGCTCGTAACATCCCCGTGATGATCCGTGGAGACGGAGGAGTGGGCATCCGCATGAATCCGGAATTCGTCGACTCCGTCTGTGCGGAGGTCCAGTCGGACTGCCGAATCATCCTGGGTTGTCAGAAGGGCGGAAGATCTCAGAAAGCTGCAGATCTTCTCACTGCAGTGGGTTTCACGAACCTGCATGACATGAGGGGTGGATTCATCGGTGAGACCGATGTGCTGGGTAATGTCACATTCCCTGGCTGGTCTTCACGGGGACTTCCCACCACTCGTCGCTAGGGCTACCAACAATCCTCTTGCAGGCCAAGTCTGAAGTCATCTCAGGGGAGAAGTGGTGTTCATATTGTGCTTCCTCCGCTAGTATCTTGAACAGTCGCCCCGCCACCTTTCGATATTTTCAAAGATGAAAGTTGGTCGCCATTACTGAACCTTCCAGTGCAAATCCCAATCAGCAATTGTGGGAGAAGGGTGACTTCACTGCCATTGCAGAAGCCTTCATGCGCGAGCCTGGTGCAGCCCTTGTAGACTCGCTCGGTGTGACCGCTGATATGCGAGTGCTCGACCTCGGTTGTGGCGACGGAACAACGGCCCTGCCACTGGCCCAGCACGGCGCAGATGTGCTGGGGATCGACATTGCAAGAAACCTGGTCGATGCCGGCAACGCACGTGCCCAGGCGGCAGGTCTCGAGAACCTACGCTTCGAAAATGGTGATGCGAGCGATCTGACCGGTGTGCCTGACGATGCCTTCGACCTGACGATTTCCATCTTCGGCGCCATGTTCTGCCCTGAGCCACTCGATGTGGCCCGAGAAATGGTCCGCGTCACGAAGCCAGGCGGTCGCATCGTCATGGGCAACTGGATCCCAAACGATCCGACCTCATTCGTTTCCGATGTGCTGAAGATCAGCAGTGCATTCACTCCGCCTCCTCCCGAAGAATTCATCAGCCCGATGCTCTGGGGAGTCGAGGCGAATGTCCTGGAGCGGTTTGGAAGTGCCGGCATAGAAGCGGACCGGATCTCCATCGAGAAAGACACCTTCCAGTTCACTTCCGCCAGCCGGGGCCCTGATGACTGGGTGAGCATCATGAGGGACCACTACGGGCCAACGATGAACGCCTACGAAGCGGCAAGTGCCTCCGGCGATGAAGCCGAACTCCACCGACAACTGACAGATTTGACAACCACTCACAATCTTGCATCCGAGAAATCCATCCAGATCCGCGCCACCTACTTGCGGGTGACGGTGCAGGTGTAACCCACCATTCTATCCGGGTGCTTTTGAGCGAACGATACGACCCGGCTTCAGGTCTACTGCCGCTTCATGATCGGTGCAAATATCCTACGAGATATCCATCCCACGAGACCTCTCGGCGCCAATCCCTGGAGCATCAGCAACATCCGGTTTCGAAGCCCCGGGACGATGATGGCGCGGCCCCGAGCCAGCCCTATCAATGCTTGCCTTGCCACCTCTTTCGACGACATGCTTCCTGACCGGATGTCTCTCTCATCGATTCCTGCCGACTGAAAGAATGCCGTGCGGGTCACTCCAGGAGCGAGCAATGAGATTCTGACTCCCGTGCCTGCGAGTTCCCAGCGCAGCCCTTCAGCAAAACGATTGACGAATCCCTTGGTCGCTGAATAAACACACATTCCAGGTCCGCCGGCCCATCCTGCAAGCGACCCGACCATCAGTATCGCACCGTGCTTGCGGCTCAGCATTGCGGGCAGGATGGCTCGGGTGAGCAAGACCACTGCATCGCAATTGAGCCGGATCATCGAGGTGATCCGCTGCTCATCCTCATGGCCCTCAAAAGCGCCACCGAGCCCCACCCCGGCATTGTTGATCAGCACATCGATTTGCACACCTTCGAGGCGCTTCAGCAGTGCATCGAGTTGATCCTGGCATGCTAGATCGACCGATTCGGTGCGCGTCTCGCTGTGACAACCAGCAGCGACTTCCTCCAGCCGCTGGTTGTTACGGCCGATCAGGATCATCTGCTGTGGGCCGTGGGTATCGAGTTGCTCGACCAGATCTCGCCCGATGCCATCGCTGGCACCTGTCACGAGAATCGTCTTTCCCGAGAAGTAGGTCACAGATTCAATTCCCTTCCTCCGAGGCAGTGATCGCCTCGATGAGCACTTCCTGGCAGATGCGAGTCGCTGCTGCTGGACCCCTCACATCGAGGCAGCCTTGACAAAAAAGTGCCCCTGCGAGATTCTGAGTGTACGCCGATGGGAGAGACGCACGGACCACTTGATTTCCATCATGTTCCCATGGGAGTCCGTGATCGCAATGTTCACGGCTCTCCCTGGACTATCACTGGCTGAACTTGCCAGCGCCTCCTCTTTTCGGGATGCGTGGGCGCAATCGAACTGGATCGACATGGTGGTTGTGCTCGGTCTGTTATCGGGCGTGTTCACCGGTGTCGGTGTCGGCTTTTATCGATCCACCGCACTCCTGCTCGGATCCACCATCGGCCTGCTGCTGGCGGGTCAGTTCTCCGTTGCCCTGTCGATGACCCCACTCTTCTCATCGATCCGGGCAGACATGGGTCCGCTGGCGAGTCAGGTGCTGGCAGGCCTCGCCATCTTCTGCAGTTGTGCCGGAGTCGCCTTCTTGACCACCATGATTCTGCGCTCCTTTTTCGACCAGACGCTTCGCATCTGCGACAACGTACTGGGCGGACTGATGGGCATCTCACTCGCTGGCATCCTGCTGGGGGTTGTCTTCCTCGGCGTCTTTCAGTGGCCCGATAGCCGCCTCCATCAACCGATCCTGAGTTCCCTCAGCGGTCCCTCCATCACGGAATGTACTCGACAACTGGGACGCTTCTTCCCCAGTCAGTTCAGGGAAAGATTCGACATGGCACTGAAACGACCGACACTGGGAGATGGAGTGCTGGCGATATCGGGTGATCCTCCCCGATCTGACCCCCGCGACTGACCGCTGCCATGATTCCCCCTGGGCCACGAGCGTGTACCCTGGGTAGCGACTGTTTCGAGGATCCCCCGTACGGAAGGTGCAGATGGTGCTGCAATTCTCAAGAGTGCTGCTGATCCTGTGCTGCTGGTTGCCCCTCTCTCATCCCACGGTTCAAGGCGCTCGTGCCGGGCAAGATGCCACTCCCGCCGATGCAGAGAAGGCCACGCTCACTGCTCTCGATCAGATCTACCAGCATTACTGGGAGGGGCTGCTCGCCGACAATCCGCTGATGGCCTCACGTCATGGCGTCGAAGAAGCGGATTTCCTGTTGCCTCGAGGGGGTCCTGCGCAGATCCAGCATGACCTCGATTTCAATTACATGATTCTACAGAACATCCGCACCCTCGACCTGACGACCATCTCCGTGGCTGCAAGGCAGCAGGCTCAGATGTTGACCCGGATGCTGGATACCCACATCGAGGGAATCCGCATCGGACTGCAATACACACCCATCAATCAACGAAGAGGTCCGCAGGTCTGGCTTCCGATGCTGGCGAGTCAGATGACCTTTGACGATGTCAGAGACCACCAGGCGTACCTTTCACGGCTAGGACAGGTTCCCCGGGTGCTCGAGGAAACCGAGCAGATGTTGCGCAAGGGGACCGAACTCGGATTTGTACCGCCACAGGTGACACTTCAGGGAGTGCTCGAGCAGCTCTCATCTCAGATCGAACCAGAGGTGGAAGCGACCCTCTTCTTCGATCCGTTTCGCTCGATGCCAACCGGAATGGCACAAGAAGATCGCGTCGCATTGAGAAAACGCGCCATCGAGGTGATCCGCGACCAGGTTCAGCCCGCCTTCAAGAAGTTCAAGGAATATCTCGAAACGGAGTACATTCCCGTCGCCAGGAGTACCTTCGCCTGCCTCTACTTCCCGACCGGCAATGATTACTACGGACACTGTATTCGTCGTCACACCACGACCCATCTCAGTGCCCAGCAGATCCACAAGAAGGGCCAGCTCGAGGTCGCCAGGATCAGGGCCGCAATGGAACTGATCATCACTGAAGTCGACTTCGAGGGTGACTTCGCTGCCTTCGTTCAACATCTGCGCACCGACCCGCGCTTTTATCACGATGATCCAGCGGATCTGCTGCGTGGATATCGGGACATCTGCAAGCGTGCCGATGCGATGCTGCCACGACTGTTCGGAAAATTACCCAGGGCTCCCTATGGAGTGCGTCCGATCCCTGACTTTGAAGCACCCCGATCCACCACCGCCTATTACCGGTCCCCTCCCCCCGATGGAAGCCAGCCCGGCTGGTTCTATGCCAACACCTTCGACCTCCGGAGTCGTCCCATTTACGAGATGGAAGCGCTAGCGCTGCACGAGGCTGTTCCCGGGCACCACCTTCAGCTAGCGCTGCAGAACGAACTGGAAGATCTACCCAGTTGGAGAATCACGACCCACTTCACGGCATACATCGAAGGCTGGGGGCTCTACTCCGAATCTCTCGGCGAGGCGATGGGCTTCTACCAGGATCCCTACTCTCGATTCGGCCAGCTCTCTTACGAGATGTGGCGAGCGCTGCGGCTGGTCGTCGATACCGGACTCCATGAACTGGGTTGGTCTCGTCAACAAGCGATCGATGTGATGCTGGAAAACTCTGCGCTGACTCGCAAGAACGTCGAGGCCGAGGTGGATCGCTACATTTCATGGCCGGGACAGGCTCTCGCCTACAAGATCGGAGAACTGGAGATCCAGGATCTGGTACGGGGTGCGCGCACCCGACTGGGCAGCCAGTTCGATATCCGCGAGTTTCACGATCACCTGCTGGCAGAAGGCTCGATGCCCCTCGATATCCTGCGGGATCGGATGGAGCGCTGGATCGTGGCTCAACTCGAGAGCCAGAATCGATCTGACGATTCCGTCTCGGAGGAATGATCCACCCGATGCAGATCATCTCGAGAAGGTGAGGCTCTGACCATTGTCTGCCGACGACAGCGACAGCAGGAAGTCGACTGCTGGTTTTGCCCAGAGATCCGGGTCGATCGCCTGGCTCGCCTCCCTGGCTCCAAACGCCACCGCCAGCATCCGCGTATCGACGACACCCGGAGACAGCGACACCGCGCACAGTCCTGCCGGGAGGTCCTGGGAGATGGCGCCGATCAACCCCTCGACGGCGTACTTCGAGGCACAGTAGGGAGCGACACCTGCAGATGTGGATCGTCCCCAACCTGACGAGAGCGCCACGAAGGTGCCTCGCCCCTGCTCGATCATCCCAGGCAGAAAAGCTCTCGCCGTATTCGCCACTCCCTTCACATTGACATCGATGACGGCGTCAAACTCCGCTGCGCCGACCTCCCAGAACGCACCGGGCTCGTTGATCACTCCAGCATTGGCGATGATCAGATCAGGGTTCATCCCGGCACTCAACAGATCTCTCGACCAGCGAGCGACCTGACCATCATCGGAGACATCGACGCCACGAAATCGAGGATCTGTGCCGAGTTGGCTCATCGATTCCTCGCTACGAGAACAGCCGCCGACGTCATATCCACGCTGGTTGAATTCCGTGACGAGGGCGGCTCCGATACCGCGGCTACACCCGGTCACGATGACGCTTCGGGACATCTTCTCTCCTAGTGCATCCTGGCTTCGATCGGCTGCTGCGCGATCAGATCCGCTTCCAGGGTGGCGACCTCTTCGATTCTGCGACAGACCTGATCGGGAGCACACACCTCCATGGCAAGGTCGCGAAAGGTCTCCCAGTGGCGACTCTCGGCATCGGCTAGCCTCTGATAGAACCGTGCCAGTTCTTGTTCCTCGCTAACATCGCCTTCGAGCGCTGCTGCCAGTACTCGAAAGCGCTCACAACTGCGCGCCTCGACAAAGGCGTTCAGAATCAGATGATCACCCACATCTCCCAGCCCCTGCCCCTTGGCACAGACAGCCGTTCTGAGGCGTCGCACATATTCGTCGGGCTTTGGCGCGCCGAGCGCCACTCCTCGCTCGCGCAGCAGGTCCGTGACCTGCCTGAAATGCAGTATCTCTTCCTGTGCGAGAGCGATCATCGGACGGCACAGGAAGTCGTGATCGGGGAAGCGAGCGATCATGCCGAGTCCGGCGCTGGCCGCCTTGAACTCGCACCATGCATGGTCTCTCAGCACCTCGTCGAGTTGCTCACAGGCCAAGGAAGCCCATTCCCGGGGGGTCTCACGAACTAACGGTAGACCCTTGAGAAATGACATCTGCTCCCACTCATCCTCTTGTTCGGGCTTCGCAGTCTCGGTGCCAGACGGTAGCCGGTCGATCCTACTGACTCTGCTCGAAGTAATAGGCCTCTGGATCACGCGCCAGCGGCCTCGGCAATTCTGGCGGTCTGCGCAATCCGCCGTGCTGTTCGGGGCTTGCTGGACGGGCCAGGGCGAGCCACCGACGATGCACCTCTCGCGACTTGGCTGTATCTACCACCACATCTGCATACTGATCGGTGGCATCTGCACGGGCCAGTCTGACCTTCTGGTGCCAGCAGTGCATCCCCGAGACCGGATCGGTCTGAACCCCGAATGCCATGTTCTGATGGACTCCGGATTCTTGCCACCAGGTCCGCTCGCTATCCGGGTCTTCGCTGACGTAGGATTCTGCGCCGAGCACCTGGCGCATCCGGATACGACCATCGGCAAGGTCCTCGAAGCGCACTGTTGCGCAACTCCACCGCATTTTCGACGCACTTTCTGGCTTCCAGCGCCCCATGTGATGAGAGCAGGCCAACACTCCCGGCCGGAGTCCATCGGTGACCCGAGCCCGATTGACAAAATGACCGATCTCGGTCTCGATCCTCACCAGCGATCCATCTTCGATGCCGTGATGATTCGCATCATCCGGGTGAATCCAGACGGGATTTGCGTGTGATATCTCCGTCAGGTGCTTCGAGTTGGCGGATCTGGAGTGAATCATCGTCGGCAGTCGAAAGGTCGGTACCAGTACGAAGGTGCCGCTGTCAGGATCGAGCTGGTCGGGTCCAACATGACTCATCGGTGCTGCAGGGAGGGCCATATCGGCGAATCCCCACTCCTTCAACAGATTCGAGAACACCTCGATCCTTCGGCTTCGGGTCGGAAAGCCCTCGCGGATCGCACCATCCACGGCCACCCCGACCACCTTGCCATCGATGGTGGCGACGGAGGTGTTGGGATCCACCACCACGCTGGATCCCTCGGCAACCTCGACCCGTTTCTCGTGGAGACGCAGGGTTCCTTGTGGCAGTTCAAACGCACCCACCCGGGACATGTATTCGAAGGGATCCATCCCCATCTCGGCGGCCTTCTCGGGTAATCCCGGGATGTCGTTCTCGAACATGTACCTGTACTGCTCCTCGACCGTGATCTTTTCGCCAGTCCTGTAGGGAGACTCGAAGTGCTTGCGGATCCCCAGAGCTCCATCCGGGTCGATTCGCCACGACAACTCGATCCAGAACTCATCTTCTTCCCAGACCTCACCCGGGTTGAATTCTCGGGTGTCCTCGCATGGTTTTCCTTGCAGCCTGGCGAGGGTCCTCAGAACAGGCTGCCGGAAAGAGATCCAGCGGCTATTGTGCGTCTCTTGACTCTGGACATCGTGCCGTTCCGTGGAGTGGCCCATCGGCAGTACAAGATCGGCAAACAGGGCAGTCTCATTCCAGGTCGGGGTCATCGCGATGTGAAGACCGACCTTGTCCTCATCTCTGAGCATTCGCATCCACGACATCCCATCCGGGAAGGTCCAGACCGGATTGAAAACGCGAGTGAAATACACTCCGATCTTGCCGACACCATCCTCGACCAGGTGCGGAAGCAGATGGCTCATCTCGTAGAACGATGTCGGATACTGTCTCGGCCAGATCAACTCGTTCCATCTCTTGCCGTGCTCCGGGTTGGAGAAGAAGGCAGGCTTCAGCTTGTTCCATCCGGCTGGCGATGTGCCCCCCTCCTGCCCCAGAGCTCCCGTGAAGGCGGTCAACAGTGCCAGTGAGCGAGCGATCTGCCACCCCCCGAGGTTACCGCTGGCCGCACTCCTCCAGATGTGGCAAGCCATCCTCGGTCCCGCTCGTTCGATCTCGGCAGCGAGAGTTTGAATGCTCCCTGCCTCGATACCTGAAAGTTCTTCCGCCATCTCCGGGGTCCACTCTTCGAGGTGCTCGGCAAATCTCTCGAGAAATCGAGTCAGCGTCGGAGAGTCAGAAGGATGCAACTCCTGCATGTAGCCGCGCCAGTCGATCCAGTTCTCGACAAATTCGAGATCGATCTTACGCTCGACGATCAGCAGCCGCAGTACCGCAAGCAGTACAGCCCCTTCTGTTCCGGGGCGCGTGGCAAGCCAGAGATCTGCCTTGGCTGCGGTGTTCGAGAGGCGTGGATCGAACACGACGATCCGGGCACCTCTCTGCTTCGCCTCGATGATTCTCTGAGCGTGTGGATTGAAATAGTGCCCCGACTCGAGATGGGCACTGATCAGCAGGATCAACTGGGCATTCTCATGGTCGGGAGCCGGTCGATCGTAGCCCCACGTCAACTGGTAGCCACAACGAGCCGATGCAGAGCAAACCGTGGTATGACTGTTGTGCCCGTCGACTCCCCACGCTTGCAGCACCCGCTCCATCGACCCTTCATGTCCTGGGCGACCGACGTGATACATCACCTCGTCATGTCGCTCTTGCTGTAGCAAGCCTCGTATCTTCTCGGCGATGGTGTCGAGAGCCTCATCCCAGGAGATCGGTTCAAATCCACCCTCGCCACGGGGCCCCTTTCTGACCATCGGTTGGAGGATCCGGTCCGGATCGTTGATCTGATTGAGAGTCGCCGGCCCCTTGGCACAGTTTCGGCCGCGACTTCCCGGATGCAGCGGATTGCCCTCGATTCGGACAATCTTTTTCTCATCGACATCGATGGTGGCGAGCAGTCCACAGCCCGCCTCGCAGTTGAAACAGGTGGTCGGGATCATCGCCATGCGACGCGCACGTCGTGAGGCATCCAGTTCCTCCACCTCGAGCCAACGATCGAAGGGCGGGTAATCCTGGAGACCTTCGCCGTAGCGAGATGGCGGAAGCGACTTCTTCTGCCTCGGCACCAGCCCCAACTTGACGGCGACCTTCTCGATCCAGTTCTGCTTTGAACTCATATCGCTCCTCAGGCCAACGGGAGGCGCTGAGGCGCCTCGACCCACAGATGTTCCCAGATGGCGATGCCCACGAGTGCCAGCAGTCCCGAACAGATATGTGTCAGTTCTGCTGCCGGCAGGAGCCACAGCAGCATCAGCGGCACGATTCGCCCGATGCCGATCGCCCCGCCCAGCAGCCACCAACCTCTCGCCCCCAGGGTCATCGATCGCGAGGCGAGACGTGCGGCCTCGGTCGAGTGCTTGCCGAACACCTCGAGCAAGATGAAGGGCAGTTCGATCAGAAGTGCGATGGCCAGCACACCATGCAAGTCGCTCAGTGCCACGGGACGGATCAGCAACAACACTGCAGCACCGGCGACCAGTGCCTGGAAGCCGAGGTGAATCGGCGACCATGCCGACTGCCACAGATCGCGGCCCTTCGCCTGACCAAAGAGCCAGCCGGTATAGATGGCGACAAAGGTGCCACCGAGGCCACCCAGAGCTAACAACAGCAACCCCACCCACGAATCGGTGGGATTCCCATGCCACCAGCCGAGTGTCACCACACAGCCGAAGAAGGTGATCCCGTATGCACCTCTCACCAGCCACGAGGACCATTGCGGTCGCAGCAGCACCCAGAGAAATCGTTCCGGTCGCTTGAGATCGGAGACCAGTAGCACTCCCGTGACGGCGAGAAAGAGCAACGCAACGATCCACCCCAGACCGATCGATTCATCGATGAGTGCAGGGCGTTCGAACGGCACCAACATCGCCGGTACCATCACCACACCCGCAGCGATCGACTTGGTCCACAGGTAGGCACTCACCTTCCAGCCCCAGCTGGCGGCGTGTCGCTGGTGGATGTCGTAGGTTCGATGCGGAGCTCCTCGTTGAAGTGCCGGCTCCATTCCCTCGGGAGGATCCGTGGCATCTCGAGGACGCTCGCCCCAGAGGGTCCTGACGCTGCGCTGGCTCGCCAGTGGATCGAGCGCCTCCCGATGCCCCTCGATGTAAAAGATCTTGGGACCGGTCCCCTTCTCTGGCTTTCGCACCATCGTCGGTTCCCCGGCCACGAGCTGTGCGATCCGGCTACCGGGATCGGCCAGGTTACCGGTGATGATGGCGTTGGTCGGACAGACCACCGCACAGGCGGGCTCGCGACCGGCATCGACCCGGTGAGAACAATAGTTGCACTTGGTCGCCGTTCCCGTTTCCGGATGAATGTCGATGGCATCGTAGGGACACGCCTGCATGCACGCCTGGCAGCCGATGCAGCGGCTGGAGTCAAAATCGACGATCGCGTCCTTGCGCACCGTCATGCTCGCAGTGGGACAGATCTCGACACAGGGGGCATTCTCACAGTGGTTACATCGCAGGACATGGAAGGAGCGCTCTGCGCGAGGATGCACTCCCTTCTCCAGATACTGGACCCAGGTCTTGTTGACGCCGACCGGATCAGAATGCTCCGTCTTGCAGGCGACCGTGCATGCGTGGCAGCCGATGCAGAGCCGATTGTCGATGACGAATCCATAGGAGAGTTGATTGGGGGAATCCATGTCCTGAATCTAACTGCCGGGACCGTCCCGGGCCATGACTCACCCCGGGTTGACCTGGACTTCTTCAGGCCTCAGGTTGGGGTGGCAGCGAGAACCTCGGCCCCCCCCTGTGAGGGACCTGTCGGATCGGCTCTGCCACGTCAGATCGGCCGCGAGCAAGGAGCATGTCGTTTGAATCGAATCTTCCTCGGTACTGAACACGACGCACTGGAGTGCGCCGCAGCCAAGATGCTCGAATCTGCGCCGCCATCTGCCGGCGGCGGCCCTTTCGATCTCAGAGAACTGATCGTTCTGATTCCTGGTCGCCAGGCGGGAAGACGATTGCGCCGAGTCCTGGTGCAACAGGCCGACGCCCTCGGTCGAGGACTTCTGCCCCCTCGCATCTCGACCCCGGGTCATCTGGAACCACTGGTCTGCGCTCCCGATCAGCCGTTCGCAACGGCGCTCGAGGACCGGATCGCCTGGATCCGAGCACTCAGATCCTGTCCCCCCGACCTGCTCGCGACCATCGGGCTCGAATCGGCGCCTCTCGGTGCGTCGGCGCTGCTGGCCCTGGCACGACTGCTCTCAAGGCTCTGCTCGGATCTGCGCAGAGAAGGGGTCACCCTCGGTCAGGCCGCCGAGACGACCGCTCGAAATGACCCCAACGCCGCACTCCGTCTGCGCACCGTCGAGCGGATCGAGGCGATGCGTTCGGCCAGGCTGCGCGAACTGGGTCTCACCGACACCGGTGAGTTTTGCTCGAATCCAGCGAGGCAGGACCAGCGCATCATCCTGTTGGGAATCCTCGAGATCCCCGCGCGGATGCGGCAGTGGTTGCAACAGAATTGCCAGGCCCAGGCGTGGATCGATGCAGACGAGGCACGGCAACACCGCTATGACGAGTTCGGCTGCCCCATCCCCGACCAGTGGGAATCCCTCGATGGCCCGGCACCCGCCGAAATGGTCGTGGCCGACGATCCTCGGTCACTGACCGCGGCGTTGCTGCAACAAATTCATCAGCACTCTTCAGACTCTGCCGAGGCGCAGATCACCATCGGACTGCTCGACCAGAAACTTTCGCCCTGGCTGCTGGAAGGATTCCGCCGCTCGGGGGTCCCGCTCCACGTCGCCGCGGGAACTCCCCATGCCGAATCCTCGTGCGGGCGACTGCTGGCAGACCTCCACTCCGCTGTCGAATCCCTCTCTCGACGCTCGGTGGCGGCACTGGCCAGACACCCTGCCATCCATATCCGGTTGCCCGGACTGACACTCAAGGGCGGCAGGGAACTCGAACCCATCGAATCCATCGATCGCTGGTCATCGAAAAGGCAACCGATCCAGGCCAGTGATCCACTCGCTCCCCCGGCTGTCGAGTTCATTCGCAAGGCGATCGAGCCCTTACGCACCGACGCTGGCAACTGTTCAGACCGAGTGCAGCAACTTCTACAGTGTTTCTTGGATCTGGTCGGATCTGGTGACACCGGTCAACCATCGCTTCCAGCATCGGGTCTCAACGGGTTGATCTCTGCGGTGGAAAAGTTGAGTCGCATCGGGGATCGTGACGAAGATCCGCTCTCTGGTAGCGATGCCATCGCCTTGATCATCGACTTGCTCGAAGAGTCTGCGATACCGGATCGACATCAGAACTCATCTATCGGCTTGCTCGGTTGGCTGGAACTCTCCTTCGATTCTGCCGATGTGTTATTGCTGACCGGCGCAACCGAAGGACAACTCTCGCCCGCGCCATCGGGCGACCCGCTGCTTCCTCACGGTGTTCGCCAGGAACTGGGACTTCCTGGAACTCGCGAGGAGGGAGCCAGGGATAGCCACCTGCTCCATGGATTACTCGATGGCCGCCGCAAAACCATCGTCGCCCTGTGTGCCCGTAGCGGTGAAGGCGATCCGCTGCTTCCCAGTCGATTGTTGCTGCAAGGAACGGATGGCCTCGATCGGCTGGCCCACTTTCTGGATCGAAAGAAACGGTACCGCTATCACCTCGGCGAGCCAGAACAGGTTGCAAACAGTCCGGATTCGCTCGGCGCACCGAGGAGTGTGCTGCTACCACCCCCTGAGACCATCGCCGTCACTTCTTTTTCCGACTACATCGAAGATCCTGTGCTGTTCCAGATGAACAAGGTGCTGCGACTTCGGGATTGCCACGACCGCGATCGACAGTTGAATCCTGCGGATTTTGGATCGTTGATCCACAAGGTGCTCGAATGCTATGGCCTGGATGTCGAACTTCGAGCCCTGACCGATGAAGACCAGATTCGTGACGCACTGCACCAGTTGCTCGATCGATACAGGAGTCGGAAGATCGCAGATCCCGCCAGAGCCGCCGTGCTGGTCCAGCTGGAACAGGCGAGAGCACGCCTCGATGCATGGGCATCTCTACAGGCCCACCAACGTGCCCAGGGTTGGCGGCTGGTCGCCGCAGAGATCGACCTGGATTCCACGAGATGTCGCATCCAGGTTCCTGAGGGTGAAATGGGCCTGTCGGGTCGTATCGATCGCATCGACTACAACGAGCAGACTCAGCGCTGGCGACTCCTCGACTACAAGACAGGAGACTCCGGCAAGACCCCGGAGCAGGACCATCGGAAGGGACCCAAGAATTCGAAGTCATGGGTAAAACTACAGTTACCCCTCTATCTTCAATTTGCCCATCAACTGGAGATCGATGGGTTGACGCGCCAATCCGAGATGGAAACTGGCTTCTGCTTGCTTCCTGCCAGTCCAGAGGAGACCCGCATCGAGATCGCGACGTGGAGTCCGGAAGACCTGGAAGTCGCTCGTGAACTGTCCGAAGCGACCGTCTCCGAGATCCTCAGCGGCACGGAACAACCCCTCTCGGTGCTGAAGACCCCGTGGCAGCGAGCATTCGCCGGAACCACCGTCGAATCGGCATCCCGCCTCGATGGAATCGCCGACAAGGATGATGAAGAGGGGTCCCGATGACCTTTTCACCTCACCTGCTGATCCGAGCCAGCGCTGGTTCCGGCAAGACACACCAGTTGACCAGCCGCTTCATCGGATTGCTGACCAGCGGTGAGGAACCCGCTGGCATCCTCGCAGTGACTTTTACACGTCGTGCTGCCGGGGAAATCATGGAGCGGGTGCTACTCCGGATGCTGAGCGCGACGAGGGATCCAGAGGCACTGAAACAACTGCAAGACTCGCTCGTCGAAGCCGGTTTCGGGCGAGCCACTTCCCAGCAGATCGAGATCGCCCTCAGAGGACTCGTCGACCAGTTGCATCGTTGTGGAGTCTCGACGCTGGATGCATTTTTCGCACGGCTTGCGATCGCCCATACCTTCGAGTGCGGGCTACCCCCCGGCTGGACCATCCTCGAGAAAGACCAGCTAGAAGCGGTGCAGGCGGCTGCCATCCAGCAGATCCTGGCGGACGGCGGCCAGGCCAAGGCGCGAATCCTGATGCACCGGCTGAGCCGTGGCAAAGCATCGAGTCAGGTGGCGGATCAATTGGAGCAGATCGTCTCCCACGGCCATGACAAGTACATCGAGTTCCCCTACTCGGCGTGGCAAAACCCCCAGATGTGTCCCAGGCCGGATGATGCTCGAGTTCAACAGGTGCTGAACCTCTTCAACTCGGTGACCTGCCCGCTGACGAAGGCGGGAACTCCCAAGAAGCACTGGCAAGGGGCTCTGATCCGATTGGGCACCTGGTTTGATCACCCGGATGGAGCCGATGCGCTGGGCCTGTTCAAATCAGGGCTAGCTCTGGCGGTCCTCAATGGCGAATCGAAATTCGACCGCGTCGAGATTCCCGAGGATATCTTCATCTCGGTACAACTCATCATCGAGACGGCGCGAGCTCACATCGCGAGCGCGATCCGCGCCCAGAACATCGCCACCCGCGAATTGCTGGCGAGTTACGATCGATACAGAAGCATCGGGCTGCACACTCGAGGAGGCGTGGCGTTTCAGGACATTCCTCAGGCTCTGGCGGTCGCCAGCGTTCTCGCCTCCGCCGACACCATCCTGTATCGGCTCGACGCTTCGACACGTCACCTGCTACTCGATGAGTTCCAGGACACCTCGCTGTTGCAGTTCGCTGCACTTCGCCCACTCATCGAGGAAGTCGCCAGCGATTCCGATGGGGGTCGAACGGTTTTCTGCGTCGGGGATCCAAAACAGGCGATCTATGGCTGGCGGGGAGGCAAAGCAGAGGTCCTCGACCTGCTTCAGGATTTCTTGAAACCCGGTTCGGATCAGACCCTCGACGCGTCGTACCGCTCCTGCCAGGAGATCCTCGACGGCGTCAACACGGTATTTGGTAGCCTGCCCCCTGCGGAGTGGCTCGCTACCGACCACCAGGCCATCAGTAACTGGTGCGATAATTTTCACGACCATGTCAGTGCCGCCGGGGGTCCCGGAGATGCTCCCGGACACATCGTCCTCAAGGTCGCCCAGCAACACCCCGACCGCGAGATCGCAGTCTGTCCCTACATCGATGCCATCGATGAGGTAGAGCGCATCATCGGGATCTCGACCGAGTGCTCCATCGCCATACTGGTACGCAAGAACCAGAACATCGCCCGGATGGTAGCAGCGCTCAGAGAACGGGGAATTGATGCCAGTGAGGAGGGCGGCAACCCGCTGGTCGATTCTCCAGCAGTTGGCCGATTGGTTGCCCTGCTGGAACTGATCGAGCATCCAGGTGACTCGACGATGCGTTTTGCCGTCGCCCATTCACCTCTGCCGCAGATCGCCCGGAGCATCGGCGGGTTTCCTGACGGCGACTGGCAGGATTCTCAGGTCGCCCGAGCCATCTCGGATACCCTGCGCCGCCGCATCCACGAACGTGGCATCACCGAGGCGATCGCTCCCCTTGCTGAGGGTTTGGCGCAGATCTGTTCGCCCGAGGACAGGGTCAGAATTCGCCAGATGATGGAGCAGATCCACATCCGAAGATTTCGCGGCTGCCGTCTGGAGGAATTGATCACGCACCTACGCACCCATCACCTCTCATCCCCGAGTGGATCCAGGGTCGAGGTGATGACGGTCCATCAGGCAAAAGGCCTCGGAAGGGATGTGGTGATTCTTCCCGAACTGGCTCCCGATTGGTTCAAGGTGCTTCCCAATTTGCTCGAGCAAAGAGCGACCACTGACCCTTCGGGAGAGCGGTGGATCAGCCGTTACATCTCCAAACTGGAGCGACAGATCCTCGGTGAACCGTATCTCGAGATGAATCGCCAGGCTCGCAAGTCTCAGTTGCAGGAAGCCCTCAGCGTTCTGTATGTAGCGATGACCAGGGCCAGACGTTCCTTGATCATGATTCTCCCCGCGAAAAAACCTCCCGAAGCATCCGCTGCCCACCTGCTCCTGCATACCCTCGGAGAGGGCCAGCCCGTCACTCCGGGTGCCACACTTTACGAGCGAGGAGATGCCGGCTGCCCGGCACTGATCTGCGGAGAGCCCGAGACGCTGTCGAAGGAGGCGAAAGTTCCGCAACTGTCGACCCCTTCGGTCGGTGTTGTTCAGACTCCTTCTCAACACTCTGCGACCTTTTCCAGCGAAGCGTCGTTTCGTGCCCGCTCGGTAGGCACCCTGGTTCACTTTGCATTCGAACAACTCGAGTGGGCTGCAGACCTACCTGCTGATATCGAGGAACTTCTTTCCAGGGAGTACCCTCGTCTGTCTCCATTCATCGAGGAGACGGTCAAATTACTCGCCGAAGCTGTGCAGGAGCCGGGACTCCGGGCAACCCTTGACCGAACTGAAACGGAACAGAGACTCGGCAAGTGTGATGGTGATCAACTGGTGCTGGAACGAGAGGTACCTTTCTGCTGTAACACGGGAGACGACCTGTTGAATGGCATCATCGACCGATTGGTGATTCTGGAACGAGACGGGCGACCGATCGCAGCCGAGGTGATCGATTTCAAGACAGATCAGATCAACCAGTCTTCGCAGCAGACCGCCGAAAAACACGCGGATCAGATGGAGAGTTACAGGCTGGCAGTCTCAAGAACCTGGGGGATTGAAACCGACAGGATCGATTGCCGTGTGTTGCTGGTCAAGAGCGGCGAACTGGTGACTCTCTAGGGACAAGAAGGATGCATCTCACAGTCGAATCCAGCATCGATGGGTATGATCCCGCATTCCGGGAAGGGAGAGACGGGTTCAGACTGGCCCATGAAAAGATAGTAGAGCAGATACAGTCCATCGGAGATGTCCAGTAAACCATCAGCATTTACATCCGCGGCCTCCGGGCAATCGGGAATCGCAACCTCGCCGAATACCCTTGCGATCAGGAGCATCGCATCAGCGATTCCTACTCCTTCAACACCATCAGCCTCACCTCGAATGAAACCGGGTTCACAGGAGTCCAGCAGACCGTTTGAGTTGGTGTCATTGTTCGCTTCTGCAATGTCACACACGTCTGGAATATGATTGTTGTTGCAATCCTCTGCCATTCCCTCGAGAAAATCGCACTCATCGGGCGTGCCGTCACCATTGCAATCGGGGTCGCAACCGTCGATGGTTCCGTTGGAATCGCAATCGGGTTCACTTCCCGCCTCAAGTTCGCAGGTATCGAGCAGGCCATCACCGTCGCAATCGAGGGATCCGTCTTGACCGATCTCGCACGCGTCAGGGATCAAATTCTGATTGCAATCCGTCTGGCACACATCGGGGATCTCGTCACCATCGCAATCGGTCACGAGACCTGTATCGATGGCGCATGAATCGGGGATCCCATCGCCATCGCAATCGGCAACGATCCCCTCCAGCGTTGCACAGGAATCCGGGATGCCATCCCCATCGCAGTCGATCGATAGTCCCTGCGAGATTCCGCAACTGTCTATGACACCGTCCAGATCGCAATCCTCGACCAGACCAGCGGCTATCGAGCAGGAATCCGGCTCCCCATCGAGATCGCAATCTTCATCTCCATGAACCACCAGGATGGCGTTTCCGCCGACAGGTGCCAGAGTAGAATCGAAGGGAGCACCTGAGATCACGACGCCACGATGCACGGCGATGGAACTACCCAGGAAGGAACTGGGATTCCCGGTCAGCGAATCCACCAGTTGCCAGTTACCCTGCCAGCGATAGATGGAGATGGAGCCGGCTGGAAACGCTTCGCTACCGGTATCCGTGGGAGCACCCACCGTCAACAGGCTCCCATCGAGATCGAGAACCGCTCCGAATGCGCAGCCGCTGGCACCGGACGGTGGCAGCAGGTGAGATCCGAGAACCCAGACTTCTCCGACCCGGTGATAGTTGACCACTGCTCCTGCGTCAGGACCCGCGATGTCTGAATATGGCGACCCCAGCAACAGGTGCTGTCCCGAGATGGCGACCGAGGTTCCAAGCCGGTCACCCGGCGTCGCAGCCCCGGTGCCGATGTCAAACTCCTCGACCCAGCCATCGAGTCCTCCGGTGAACAGAAATGCTGCACCGGTGTCGGGCCCCAGAAAATCTCTACCTGGCGCTCCGATCAGTAATCGGGATGCATCAGCGAGTGAAACCGCCGTACCGAACTGATCCCCCGGAACACGATCGGTAGCGAGCAATCTCTCCTGCAACTCCCACCCCACCGCGGAGTCAAATCTCCAGAGGGTGACACAGCCGACCTGACCCTGGGCAGTCTCGAAATACGGGCTTCCTGCAGCCAGCATGTTGCCGTGCAGTGACAGTGCGGTGCCGAAACCGTCCCCGGGTTGACCCTGCGGGTCACTGAGGACCTGAACCTGGGTCCAGGCGAGGCGATCTCTTCGCCAGATCTCTACCGTCGCCGCGCCCGAGGCACCTGCCGCCAGCAGGTTGCCGTCTGCAGAGAGGCATGAGCCGAGCTGGCTACCCGCCTGTCCGATCAAGACTTCTTCGAGTTGATAGCCGCTCAGATTTCTCTGGAAAATTCTCACGCTGCCGCTGAGAAACCCACCATCATCATCACCTACGGCTCCGATGAAGGTTCGTCCACCCGAAATGGCAACCGAGCGGCCAAGATCGTCCCCTGCACTGACGCCAAATATCTCGATCTCTCCGGTTGCACATTGGCCCTGAAGCGGGCCGCTACCAGCCAGTAGAATCAGCACCACCAGAGTTCCCTGGCACAGGATCATCAGAGGTAATCGGCTGGAGATCGATGGCATCGAACTGTCCTTCGAGACGAGGGAAGATTCCTCCCGTGACATCGGGAGTGAAAGTTCTACCTCTATCGTCTCGACACAGCGAATACTGTCAATCCACGCAGCACCTATAGGCTTGCGTGGGACAGGAAAGGGAGATGAAACGCTGAGGGTCTAGAGCGGATCTCCGAGTCGACGCGGCCAGTGATCTTCGGGAGGCTCGGGTTCATCTTCACCGGCGGGCCGGATGTGATCCAGAAGGCCTTCTTCGACCTTGTCGTACTGGATCTTGCCGTTGATCACTGCCCAACGTACATGAGACATGTACGAAAGGAGGTCACCGTCCATGATGATGAAGTCGGCATCCTTTCCCACCTCGATCGACCCGATTCGATCCGCCACTCCGAGCAGGCGCGCGGGTTCGATGGTGATCGACTCCACCGCCACCTCCTCCGACAATCCACCTCTCACGGCAAATGCAGCTTCCAGAGGTAAGTGCGACAGATCCCGGCCTGCCAGACCCCACAGGGCGATTCCTCGACTGCCCGGCATGATGGTCACTGGAACTCCATGCTCATACAGGATCCTGGCATTCTCGATACTGGATCCCCCTGCAGCCCCACGGCTCTCATCCCGGTCTCGGCGACTACGAGGAGTCAACACCACTGACGCCCTGCAGCGCGCCAGCACTCCGGGTTCGATCCATGCCTCTTCAGCTCCCTCGATGATCATCTCGAATTCAAACCTGCGAGCCAGTTCACAGATTTCACGTAGATCGTAGATGGTCGAGGCCCGGGTCAGTGCAATACTCTCGCCGGTCAGCAGTTTGCGTGCTGTGGCGAAAACCCCTCGAATCCACTTATCGTCGGGAGCTTTCGCTTCTGGGTTTTCCTTCTTGTCACTCTCGTATCGTTCCAGTTCCCTGAGATGTTCCTGGACCTTCTCGAGCGCTTCGCGGAGTTCGCGCTTGCCGGTTGGGTTCCTGCTGACATAGCTGATCGAGGTGAAGGCCTTGTTTCGAAGCGTCAGGTCGCTGACTTCGCCTCGAATCAACTTACAGACACGGCTGCCGTTCCACGTCGAGGTGATCCCTGCTGCCAGCCCCATCACAGTGCCCAGCGCAAACGGATCCTGGGTCTTTTCCGGCTCTCCTGAGCCGACAAGGCCACTGGACCGAAATGCGACAAGGCCCGGATAGAGATGGTGGCCGCTGGCGTCGATCTTTTCAGCATCCGCGGGAGCCACGATGTCTTCCCCTATGGAGATGATCTTTCCATCCTTGCACAGCACGGTTCCGCCGCGAATCACTGGACCTGTGATGGTGTGGATGGTGGCACCCACGATGGCGAGGTACTCGCCACCGGGATCCTCTGGCTCCGTCTCCTCTTTCTCCGGTTCAGGCGCTGGCGCAGGGGGCGGTGGTCGACGCCCGCGCCGACGACGGCGTGGCGGGTCCTGTGCCTCCGAGATTCCCGCCATCTGGATCCGAGATCCGCAGTTGAGCGGAATGTCGGTCACCATGAAGAAGACCGCCAGCATCACGAGAGAGGCTCTCATTTTGGGGTTCATCGGTTGTCCTCTCGATCCCAGACCACTTCTCCTGCGATGATGGTCTTCATCACCTTTGCCCCCGGCTCCAATGGGTCGGCATCGAAGAGTACGAAGTGCGGCTCCTTACCTGCCTCGACGGTACCCATACGATCTCCGAGTCCTAGCAACCGGGCGGGCTCTGCAGTGACCGAAGCGATGGCGGCCTCGCGGGTGAGGCCATATCGAACCAGTTCTGCCAGCATGCCCGGGATGTTCCTCATCCCCTCAGGGTTGTCAGTACGCGGTATCGTCACCAGAGTGCAGCCGGCACGAGACAGCGCCACAGGAATCGAAATTCTCGTATAGGTGTCGGGAAGAGCGCTGAGACCAGGCGGAATCAACACCGTGGCCTTTCGCTCTGCGAGCAGTTCAATCACCTGATGAAAGGCGCCATTTCGACTGCTGGGCAGGATGAAGATCCCCATCGGGTCGCGGTCCTTCAACTCTTTTACATTCGCCATGGCGGCATCGAAGTGAAGGATCAATCCAGGCGTACCCGCATCAAATACGATCGGAAGGGCATCCTCTTTTTCCTGAAGAATCTTGACCAGTTCGACGACCGCAGGATCCATCTCGGGTGGAGTGAACTCCTCGGGCTTGTCATCTTTGGCCTCTCCTCCCTTCTTTTTCTCCTCAGCCGCCTCTGCATCCTTTTTTCCGGACTCTTCCTCGGCTTTCTTCTTCGCCTCTTCCTGCTCCTTGTCCCACTTCTCTCTTGCTTTCTCGACCTTTTCTATCTCACCTCGCGCGCTACCGAACGCCTTGTCGATCGAAGCGTAGAGTCCAGACGATGTTCTGCCATTGAGCGGCAGGAAGGCGAATTCCTTGAGGATGCGGTCAGCACTCTCGGGAGCTGTGTTGACCACCACTGCATGTCCAGGAAATCCGGAACCACCAGGTACCAGCGAAGCGGCAACAAAGCCGGCTTCCAGAAATTCAGACCAGGGCATCTCCATCTCATTCAACTGCCGCATCGGCGACCAGTCGCAATGGATCCCATTTCGTGAAAGATTGCTGAGACCATGGCTGGAGCGCGCGAGTATCATTCCGGCCATCAGGGTCTGCCCCCTGGCCTCGATGATCCTGGCATTCTCGGGATACTCCAGCTGATTTCCAACCAACGAGATCTTGCCGTTCTCGTAAACAACCTCGCCTGGCTCAAGAATTTCTCCGGTACCGGTGATGATCCGCGAGGCGCGAATCACCGTGACACGATTCGCGTCGTCTGCCGCCTGTAACGGAAGGGCTGGCAGCAGCAACAGCAACACCAGCAGGCAGATGGCCCACCTCGGGAGGGACTGAGTTCGGCCATCCATCAGAAGACCCGCTTTCCGCTGGCATCGTAGGTCACCTTGCCATCGATGATGGTCAGTTCGCACGATGAACGAGGATCGATCGGGTCGCCTGTCCAGAGGCAGAAATCCGCGTCCAGGCCTACCGTGATACTTCCGAGTCGGTGGTCCATCATCAGTGCTTCTGCAGGAATCCGTGTCACCCCCTTGAGAGCCTCGTAGGGAGTCCAGCCGTAGTAGCAAGCCATCGCTGCCTGATAGAACAACTCCTCCTGGGGGATCACCGGAGAGTCGGTATTGATCCCCAGTCGTCGCACGCCTCCCTGCCACCAGCGCGCAGCATTCCCCATGATCCGCCGTTGCGTACGGTCATAGTGAATCTGACGAGGCCCGTTGATGGTGTAAATGCTCTCATCTTCATTGACCAGCCTGGCCACCTTCCAGGCGTCAAAGGTGGAGTGGTCGAGAACGGTACGAATTCCGAACTCTCCTGCGACCATCTTCACGGTGGTCATCAACACCTGGTAAATTTGCGTGTGCACCGATGCGACGATCTCTCTGCGAAAGAGCGGCCGAAACTCCTCCCAGTGAAGATCTTTCGGAGGTTCAGTTTCCAGTTTTCCCTCTTCCCACGCCGTACGAGCGAGGTGGTAGTCTCTCGCCTTGCGCAGGGTCTGGCGTGTATTGAAGTTCATGAATGATCGCCCAACGCCGTAAAAGTACCGCTCAGGATTCCCTGCCTGAGCGATTTTCAACGAGCCTGGAGCCTTCAATACAGATTCCTCTACCGTGCCTGTCCCTGCTGTCTTCAAGATGGTGCCGAAGCCAGACATGTTATTGCCGCTGCCCGGAATCGTCAGCACGGTGGTGACCCCTCCGGCCCTGGCGCGCTCCATCTGCTTTCCATCTGGGACCACCGACTCCAGGGTTCGCAGGCCAGGATTGGTCAGGTAGATATAATCGTGAAGGTCAGGGCTGGAGCCACCCGTGTGGTTGTGGCACTCGACCATTCCCGGAACCAGCCACAGTTGTGGCCGGTCGATGACCTCTGCTCCATCGGGAATCTCGATATCTCTGGATCGACCAAGCGCGGTGATCTTTCCATCGACAACCACCACGACGGCGTTGTTGATGACCCGATCATCGTCATCCATGGTGATGATCTTGCCGACCTGAAAGGCCGTGACATCCGCAGCAACTACATTGTCGGCGAAACTGACCAGGGTCAGAAAACCGACGAGAAACAGCTTCATGTCCCTCATCTCGGGACCTCCTCTCCATCGATGAACACCCTTTGCAGACGGCTACCCGCCTCGAGGGGATGTCCATGCCAGATCAACAGGTCTGCGTCGAGGCCCTTCTCGATCGATCCGACTCGATCCTGAGCTCCCAGCGCTTCAGCCGCTCCACGTGTCAGTGCATATAAAGCAGCGTCAGCACCCATGCCCCTCTCCACCGCCTCCATCGCCTGCTGGGGCAGGGCACGCGCTCCATCGGAAGCCTGACTCTGGAACGCAACATTGATACCTGCGCGAGTGAGAAAGGCAGCGGGGGCGAATTCTTCCCGATTGACGGTAAAAGTCACCTGCCGCGGCAGAATCACCGATACCGAGTTTTTGGACAGAAGATCACTGTAGTGTCTCATCTCGGGACCGAGCCTGAGCGTCAAGGAGATCTCCTTCTTCGAGAAGAACTGGATGACTTTTGCTGCGACTTCCAGACCACTGGGAGTCACCACCACTGGAATCTTCTTCTCGAGTACATCACGGATCGGCTCCATCGCCAGATTGACCTTGGGCGGATTGGGACGACCGTCATCGTCTCGCTTCTTGCGCCGCTCCACCTTGAAAGTCTTGGCTTCCTTGCTGGTGCGGGTACCCAAAACAACCGCAGAGAATTGCATCACCGAGATGGTCCCCGACAGGGAGTCTTCTCCGGTCAGTTCTGCTTCGATCTTGGGTGTATCTGGAATCACTCCATCTTCGATCTCGACGGTGCCTTCGATGGTTGTCCCCGAGAGTGTTCCCACCACCCTCACCGGAATCGGAGGAACAGGGTCCACGATGCGACCCTCGAACTTGTCTCCTTCGAGTTGAATCGAGATCGAAACCGTCTCGGTATCCGGAAGCGGGCCGCCAGAGATGCTCAATTCCCATATCCCCGTGAGTGGGTCCGGCCCCGCTTCTTCCACCACTTCTTCCTCTACCTCGTCCTTCGCTTCGATCGTTTCCCCCGCGGCCTTCTTTACTTGCCACTCTGCGAGTTCCTTCTCGTGCTTCTTCCAGGAATCGAGGTACTTCTGGCCCTGCCCCAGTAATCGTGTGATGGAGCCGAGAGCATCATCCGGATGGCCACTGGCTTCCAGAAGCAATACAGATACAGGCTGTGCAACACGAGTGGCTCTGGTCCGGCCAGCGGTCTTGACCAGCACCGCTGTTGCAGCACCTCGCTGCAATCGCCTGGGAGTCAGTAACTGGGAGGTCACTCCCGCTCGCGCTACCCGGTGTTCCGGCTCATCCGCGGATCCGATCAGTCTGAACAGGCGATCCCCGGTACCTGCAGCTCCCGAGTCACCTCGCAATCCGAGATGACCAAAGGTGTCTATGAATCCAGGGACGACAAAACTGCCCGGTCCCGCATCGACCACCTTCGAATGGGGTGGGTGCGGAACCCTTCGTCCCACCGATGTGATCTTGCCATTCTCGACGAGGATCTCCCCATCATCGATCGCCTCCTCGGGCGAGAGCCAGATCGTCTCGGCGCGAATCACCGTTGCGGATTCGTTTCGTGGCTGCCAGGCACTGCGGCCATCGGCAACCACCTCGAGTGGGTGGGCAGTGATGTTCCACGGCGCTTCGTTCCAGACCACGATGTCTGCGTCTGCACCCGCTTCCAGACTACCCACACGATCATCGACTCCCAGGATGCGTGCGGCATTGTGTGTCACCAGTGCAATCGAATCCTCGGGGTTATTCATATGTGAGGCTGCTTCTACCAGCGCCCATCGCAGATTGGCCAGATCGTTACCGGGAGGAGCGAGAGCCATCAGCCCATCGCTTCCCAGATCGGGCCAGTGGATCAGGCCCTCGATCGGCTCCCTCGCTGAGAACCCTACATCTCCACCCACCAGCTGGATGCGCAGGACCAGCGGGATTCCCGCCGCAGCAAGCGCAGGAGTGACCTCGGCGATCTCTGTTCCCCCCACGATGTAACCTTCACGCCCCTTGCCGCGGATGAAGGAGATCGCAGCGAGGATCTCCGGCGCTCTGCGAGCGGCCACCCTCAGGGGCAAACCCGATTGCCAGGCTTGTGCCAGTTCGCCATGGGCCGCTGCATCCTCGGTTGATTTCTCGATCGCCTCACTGAGAGCCAGCAGACGGCCGATGCGGCTTCGAGGCCGCTGCTCTACAGGTGCGGTGATCGCCACATCACTGGAGGCGGGAAATGGAATTTCGAGCAGCGCAGGAGGGCCATCCACATCGTCGGTGAGCGAAAGGGAGAGATCTGAACTGGATCGGATGATCCGGTCCTCGGCGTCCCCGACCAGCTTGACAACAGCCCCCTGGCCACTGACGAGGCGATGCTCTCCCGGGCTCAGGTGGACGGTGGTGACTCCTGTCCTCAACAGCGTGCGGTGGTCTCCATATCGATCGAATCCATCCGAGGCGCGGAAGGCAGCGGAGATGCTCTCAGGAGATGAGTGCGGAGATACCAATCCACTCGCTGCAGCAACGAGACCCGGAGTGACATAGGCATCGGGCCAGTGGACCAGCGGAAGTTGATCCAGACTGGCATCGTCCTCCAGTTCAGACCATGCAGCGGCTGCGACCACCTTGCCATCACGGACCACGATCGCTGCATCGGGAATCTCTCGAATCCCCGTGTGGACGGTGCCTGCACGGAGCACGAAGTCATCCCCTGCGCCCTGCGCACCCACCGACTGGACCCACAGTGACAGGATCCCGATCAGGATCAGCGGAAATCGCATTCTAGAGCCCTCCGACCGTCGGCTTGTCGTCCGGCTTGTCGTCAGGCTTGTCCTCCGGTGGCACCGGCTTCTTGTCGGGGGCCTCTTTCTTGTCCTTCTCGGTCGACTTTTCCTTCAAGGGTTGAGGATCGGCCTTCTCGTCACCCTCCGGCTTGTCTCCATCCTCGTCGGCGGAACTGCCATCCCCGTCCTCTGCAGAGGAATCCGAATCATCGAGGGGAGCAGGAGGTTCTGGTTCCTCGGGAACTTCTGGAAAGAGCCTCTCCAGCCTCGCATCTTTTTCACGATCATAGGCGAGAATGCCCTCGACCCAGACCTTCTGGACCCAGGAGGTCAGATCGAGGGGGTCACCGGTCCACATCACAAGATTGGCGACCTTTCCGACCTCGATCGATCCATAGCGATCCGCAACTCCACAGATCTCTGCAGCGCCGAGCGTAACGATGCGCAAGGCATCTTCTGGAGACACTCCGGAACGGACCAGACGAGCAGCCTGGTAGCCCAGGAATCTCTCAGGCATCGAACCGGTCCTGGAAGGCTGGATTGCAAATTTCACCCCTGCATCGCGATAGACTTCCGGAATGAACGTCTCGATCAAATCGCCGCTGATGGGATCCCTTTTTCTGTACATCAGGTCAGCATCAAGGATCACCGATAGGTTGGAGTCATCGATCTCGGTCACCGCAAGGTGGGCATCTCCGCCGAGGACCAGCACAGAGTTCTTCTGCCACCCTCTATCGGAGATGAGCCCCAGCGCAGGAGCAACATCCGAGGCCGATCCACAATAGATCCAAGCACCCAGTCGGCCATCGACAAGATGGGCAAGATTGCGATGCAGATCATCCAGATCTTCATCACGGATCAGTTCCTCACCCTTCTGGCGCGCCTCTCCAGGTGCCAGCGGCTCCAGATCGTCGTCTTTTTGCGCTTCTTGCTCGAATCTCTTCTCTGCAAGGTCCTCTCTCCAGCGGTCGTATTCCGAGAAGACCTCGCGCAACTCTGCCAGTTGCCGCAATCGATCGTATCCCCGCCTTGGAGATGTCGAGAGTTTCATCGCCACACCAGCCTGGCGTGACATCTCGTGTGGAGAGAGTCCAATCGGATGCACGATGCGACTGACACCACCAACAACGCAGTTGTTCCCCTGCATGACATGGATCGTCGTGACACCATTTCGAAGCGAATCCTCGAAGAAGAATCTGGAAGGATCGATGGCATCGAAGACGTCGACAAATGGCGCTTTCGCGAGGTTCTCATTGGGAATGTCGAGTCCGTCAGCACTGTGCGGATCGACAAATCCAGGTGCAAGGATCATGCCGCTGCAGTCGACTTCCATCGCATCGTAGGGAATCTCCGTGTCCCCTTCACCGACTGCAGTGATGATGCCGTCTTCAACGAGGATCACTCCCTCATCGATGACAGATCCGGAGACGGTCAGCACCGTCCCTCCTGTGAAGGCAACCTTATTCCCATTCGCCTGCGCCATCGGTGTTGCCATCAGGAGCAACATCGTGACGATGACCCATGTCAGTGGGCGCATAATATTGAAGTTCATCGAAAACATCGGCTCCTTGCCTCCCGGGACTCTCGAACTCATTTATTGGCTCCGCCTCGAATGAACGAGATCACACCTTCGTGGTACACCTTTTCTATCTGCGACAGAGAGGAGAAGGGTGTGCCACTCCAGATGACCAGATCAGCTCTTTTTCCGGCCTCGATGGTTCCGACCTGGGCATCGATCCCCAGCAGCCGGGCTGGATTTTGCGTCACCAGTTTCAAGGCCGTCGCAGGATCGACTCCATGTCGAATCGCCAGCATCACCTGGCGGGAGAGCCCCTCCTCACCTCTGAGGTCCTGAGCGCTCAGCGACACGGAAACTCCGGATGAAACCAGATCTCGTAGAGTGTGCAGACGTGCCCCGCGGCTCTCGTTGGTGCCCGCCAGAATCCCACTGGGAACATCAAATACCGGTCCGAACACGATTTCGACGCCACTCTCCGAGAGCAGGTCGACTCGCTTCCACGCTTCGACAGGATCTTCGAGAACAAAATCCAAGCCGAACTCGCCGCAAAGTCTGAAAGCAGTTTCTATATCAGGCGCTGTGCGAGCCTGGATCCTGAGTGGAACTTCACCGGCGAGAACCTGCGAGAGCACTCTCGAGGCACTGGCACTGGAAGTGTCCGCGCCGCTGGGTTCGACACCCTTTGCCCGCAGGATTGCATCATGGAAAGCCTTGCGAAACACCCATGTCACTCCCATCCGGGAATCAGGGCGTCTGGTGTAAACGGAGACCATCGAACGAAATGGGCCGCGGTTTCGCGAACCGTATCGATAGGCGTCGCTTCCGACGACACCCTTCACCGCACCGGCTCCCAGGTATCTGGCGCCAACGGGTCCACCTGTCTTCATCATGGAACCCCGGCCTCCAATCACCGCCGAGGAGTCGGGACTGACATAGATGGTCGTCACTCCCTCTTCTAGTAATCGGTCGAAATCATCCGATCCCTGATCGATCGCATCGAACACATCGAAGTGAGGCACAACCTCACTCGATTGTTCATTGACGACTCCACTGGGAGCGGGCACTCCAGCCGCTCGATCACCAGCAATTGCATCCGCAGCGATTTCATCGGTTGGATCATGAGGGTGAGGGTCGTGATCGGGCCACCCGCAGTAGAGGCACATCTCGTCGGCGATATGGGATGTCATGGCGGGGCAAACCGTGCCGCAGGGGCAGACATCGCCGCCGTGGTAATGTTCTTCCAGACCCATCACCCGGAGAATCTGCAACCTGGGATCCTCTCCGGGGAAATAGATCGCATCGGCGACATCGATCCTGGCGTTGGCGTCGATCAGTCCAGGTGTGATGTCAGAGACGACCAGTAGATTCCCACCCCCCACGACCTCACCACCGCTGACAACACTCTGGATGATGCCGTCCTTGATGACGATCAGTGCATTCTCGACGATCTGTCCATCACCGATATGCGCACGTTCTGCACGGATGGTCACATCTCTGACCAGTTCAACAGCCGATTCCTCGGCATCGCCAGCCAGAACACCATTGCTCGATGCAGGAGCCAGCGCCACCGTCAACGCCACAGCCAGCAACAACGCGATCGATGGCGCTGAGATGAATCCATATGGCTGTCTCGTCGGAGTTTGCTTCTTCATCGGATTCCTTCCAGTTGGCGGATGTGGTCCGGGGCTTGTGAGCGCATGCGCGCTCCTCCGATCCACACCTGAAGTACTCTCGCCCCCGGATCGAGTGGGTCCGAGGAGAACAGCACCAGATCTGCACGAGCGCCCGGTTCGATGACTCCGACCCCGCGACACCCGGCGACCCGGGCAGGGTTGGAGAAGAGTGCTCGTCTGGCTGCATCTCCGTCGAGTCCAGCGGCCACGGCGATGGCGGCACTCCCTCGCAGTTGATCTGCAGGACCTCGTCCCAATACACCCTTGAAGGCGAGTTCCGTACCGGTGCGAGCTGCCCGGATCGCGGTGGACACCGCTGCCGGATCTCCACCTTCGAGGAACGGACCCACCACCATCATCGCGTCTCGACCTGCGAGCCTCTCGACGGGAGACCTCGCGTCTCCAGAGTGAACCAGCACGGGTAATGACTTCCAGCCGAGCGACAGAGTTTGACGGAGGTCGATGGCATCGGGGCAGTAGAGGATTCCCGGGGTCCGTGGCGTGGAGTCGTCGCTGTTCAGCCAGTCCATCCAGATCGACACCATCGCCGAACGGCTGGTCGGCTCACGAGACGAATTGAGAACCGTTCCTGACAGTGCGAAGAACGGTTTTCCGGTGGACACCGATGTGGCTTCGATGGAACTGCGGCAGATGAAGGTGGCGGTGGTTCCGTTGAGGACACCGGAGGGATTCGCAGCGATGGTGCTATAGAGCACACCGTGTTTCGCTGCTCGATCGAGATCGGGATCTGTCGGGTCGAATGCATCCGCAGCAGCCAGTTCTTCATCGATGAGAACAGTACCCGCTGTCAGGGAACCGCTGGCCCCCAGTGATCCGAGCAGATCGTGCAAGCCAGGTGTGAGTATCGCTCCAGGCGCTGCAGCGAAGGTGGAGAGCTGCGGATCTGCCTGATCTGCGGGAATGACGGCGGCGATGGTGCCGTCAGGCTCGATGACAACTGCCATCTGCTGGCAGATACTTCCATCGGGGCCAATCACTCCGACCGGAGCGATCACGAAGGTGCCGTCCGTTGTGATCGACGCCGCAAGCAGCAACGGTATCAGCGATAACAATCCGACCATGGCAAGCCTACTGATCAGCAGGTTGATGCTCTGAAGGCGAGTTCTCATCAAAAACTACCTTCCCGGGTCCCGGCGGGACGCTGCCAGACGACGGTGCCATCGATGATCACACGTTGCGGTCTTGCGAGCGGGTCTTTCGCAGGATTTTTATCCCAGAGCACCAGTTCCGAGCCGCCCTTGCGAAGCCATCCAGCCCCCCGGCCGCGCGAACCCTGGGCGAGGGCGAGTCGAAGTGGAGAGGCCCCATCAGCTTGCCCGGCGATCATCTGGATCGATCTCCAGAGAGATGTACTCTCGCCGCCACTGGCCACTGACCATTCGATCCCAGAATCTTCGAGTCTCGATATCAGTGCAGAATCTCGACGAGGAACAGAACCTCGCTGGAGCGGAACACGCGGCACATCGAGCAGGATCGACAGCTGGTCAATCTCTTGCAGTGCCTCCAGCATCAGGTGAGCCTCGTCCGCGCCCTGGATGGTGGCGACAAAACCGAACTCCTCGATCAGGTCGAGGGCATTCTGTAAATCCTGGCTCCTTCGGGCTGTGATCATCACCGGCAACTCGTGGTCGAGAGCCTGAAGCAGGATATCGGAGGCGGGATTGCGCTGCGGTCGACCGGGTTTCTCGGGACCCTTCTCCTCTTCCTTTTCCTTATCGTCCTTAGCGTCCTTATCGTCGGCTTTCTTGTCGTCACCCTTCTCTTCCTTGCCCTCTGAATCTGCCTTCTTCTTGGCGGCTTCGGCGAGTTCCTCGATGTACTTCTCCAGATCACTGGAGTAATCATCGGCAGCATCGCGGCGACGCTCCGCAGCACGGAATGCTTCTCTCACCTTTTCAAAGGTGCGGATCTTTTGCAGTGGAGATCCTGTATCGAGATCGATACAGAGTGCTACATCCTCGCCATCGAGAATTCCATGGCCACCGCCTTCACTTGCACCGAGAGAAACCGAACAAGCTCGTCCGACAATTCCCCCTGCACCCACCGGCACCAGATGAATCCTCGTCACGCCATTTGAGAGCACTTGCATGATCCGTTCCGAGTCGTATCGGTCGAATCCATCCCAGGCACTATGAACTGCGCTCGCCGAGCTCACCGCGTCCAGGGTCAAGGTAGAGTAAAGATCGGTCATCCCTGCCGTGGCAAAGAGACCCTCGACTTTCAATTTCCGGGACATCAATGGAGCATCCGCGTCGGGTCCCATCTCGGTGATCCGGCCACCCCTCAGGATGATGTTGGCATTTTTCATCACCGTGCCATCCGGAGCGGGCAGATGGACACCCTCGAGTACGAGTGCGCGCTCGAATATCTGCGCCTGCAGCGTGTCCCGACCCCAGCCACCGATCAGCAACACGAGTGCTGAAATGGCTGCCAGGGTGAGAGATCTCATACTGGGAGAGAGCCCGGCGAGGCGACCCGTTGCAACCTTGACGCGCAGCACCTCATGTGGGCAATAACGGCAACTCGGCTTCATCGTCGGGTCATTTCCTACGGTCTACAGGCTCGGGGGACAGAACCCAGCGAGGCAGAACCGGAAGCCACCAGGATCTGGCCGTCCGAACCTCAACCTAGGAATCCCCGAACGAATTGAGTTGTCGACGATGATCCAGCAGCACACGCCACTGGATCCGGGAGTCTGCCTCATTTTCGGTCCCCTTCTCCGGAATTTCCGGAGTCTTCCCCAGGCACCTCGGATCTTCGTCATATTCCCGGCAGTTCTGGCATCAGAGTAACGGCTACCCGGTGGCTCGGAAAGGGCCTCTCTATGCCCCAATCCCCTCGCATCTGCCCCGCAGAGGAGGCAATATCGGGTTCCGCCTGCGGGTCCGCAGCGCAGCCTTCGCATCGAGAGAGAGGATGGAAGCCCTTGAACGATCAGTTCTCCACTCCGTTGAGAGCCAGCGGTTCCGATGATGAGTTTCGCACAAAGGTCGGACTCGCAGAAATGCTGCGAGGCGGCGTCATCATGGATGTCACCACTGCCGATCAGGCAAAGACAGCACAGGAGGCGGGAGCCGTCGCCGTCATGGCACTCGAGCGTGTTCCCTCTGACATCCGTAGAGACGGAGGCGTCGCTCGGATGTCACCTGTGGACATGGTTCGAGAGATCCAGGAAACGGTCTCGATCCCCGTGATGGCCAAGGTGAGAATCGGTCACTTCGTCGAGGGCGAGATCTTGCAGGCACTGGAAGTCGATTTCATCGATGAATCGGAAGTTCTGACCCCTGCAGACCATGCCCACCACATCGACAAGAGCCGCTTCAAGGTTCCATTTGTCTGCGGAGCCACAAATCTCGGTGAGGCGCTTCGCCGCATCGCAGAAGGAGCTGCCATGCTTCGCACCAAGGGCGAGGCCGGCACCGGCGATGTGACCGAAGCGGTCAGGCATCTGAGGTTGATTCGCAGCCAGATTCGCGCCATCACCCAGGCCAGTCCCGATGAATGGATGAGCATCGCGAAAGATCTGGCTGCCCCCTACTCGCTGGTGTGCCAGATCGCCAAGGATGGCAGACTTCCTGTCCCCAACTTCGCCGCAGGAGGCATCGCCACACCCGCAGACGCAGCCCTCGTGATGCGACTCGGTGCCGAGGCAGTCTTTGTCGGTTCGGGTATATTCAAATCCGAGGAACCGCTCCGAACCGCCACGGCCATCGTCCATGCGACTGCACACTTTGATGATGCGGTCCAACTTGCCGAGGCTTCCAGCGGACTGCCGAAAGCGATGCAGGGGATGGATGCCAGCAAACTTCCCGAGGATGAACGACTCCAGGTCCGAGGCTGGTAACCTTGCCATCGGTCCGCCCAGCAGTCTTGGCGTTACAGGGTTCTGTCGAGCCGCATCTTCGTGCGTTGTCGGAAGCGGGTGCAGAGCCGGTCGAACTGCGTCGCCCCGAACAACTCGATGACATCACTCACCTCGTAATCCCGGGTGGCGAGAGCACAACGTTGAGCCACCTTCTCGATCTCCACTCCCTGGCGAGGACGATCACCGACCGGGTTATCGCTGGAGACCTCGCTCTACTCGGCACCTGTGCTGGAGCGATCCTGATGGGTCGCGACGATGACGAGGCGCCACGGCGCTGGAACCTGATCGACATCGGGGTGCATCGAAATGGATACGGCCGCCAGGTCCATTCCTTCATCGGTGACATCGAGTGGATCTCGGGTCCTCGATCAGGTGCGAGCGAGGGAGTCTTCATCCGGGCACCGCGCCTCGATCGACCCGCCGCCGAGGTGGAGATCCTGGCCACCCGAGCACAGGAGCCCGTCGCCGTGAGGCAAGGACGCTGCGTCGCCTGCACATTCCACCCGGAATTGACGACAGATACGCAGGTCCATCGCTGGTTCCTGGAACTCTGATCTGGTGCTGCTCAGCCGTATATAGGCACCATCGGAGCAAAACATCCGCAGGATCGCTTCCTTCCGCCCCCGGAATCTGCAGGATGGAGCCGTTGAAAAGGGGCTCCTGTTGAATCTCCCGGTCAGAACAGCAAACCGTCGCATCGGCATCTTCGGCTGGGGAGTGGTCGCTCCTGGCTGTCCTGATGTCGACAGTTTCCGGAGGCGGCTCGCGGATGGCGGCTCCTGGCTGGAGTCCTTCAGCGACTTCGGGCCCAGCAACTTCCTGGTAGGAAACCCTTCCTTTGATTTCGAGAAGTACCACGGCTGGATCGAAGAGCGCTTCCCGCCAAGCCGTTTCTCGCAGTTGCAATCGAAGATGGGGCAACCCACGCTCTATGCCGTGGGCTCATTCATCCAGGCTCTCGATCAGAATCCCGGGATTGAAGCAGCTCTGCAGGAGATGGGCAGCGACGCACATGTCTATGTCGGCACCGGGCTCGGCGATATCCCCACCATCGCCCAGATCACTCTCGAGGCAGATCGCGCACAGAGGCAATGGGATGCTTTCTGGGCAGATCCTGAACGCTGCCCGGCACGAGCAGCCCACGATGCAGGAGATTCTCCACCCGAGTTGCGCGACCAGGCACCCGCCGATCCCGATTCAATGGAAGCTGCTGCAAGTGAGGAAGCGAGGCGCATCTGGAATTCGTTCTGGGCCGCTCACTCATCCAAACTGCAGGAGTACCTGGCTTCACTGCGAGAGATCGAGAACCTGAGTGTCGAGGGTGAGGTGGAGGCAGGGAAATCGTCGGTACTTCGTGAAAAGATGAAGCGCGCGGCCTCCCTGCGTAAGGAATGGGGAGCACCGCCAGAACCGTGGGCATCCATCAGTTCCAATGTGTTGTGGAACATCCACAGCAGCCCTCCGACCCAGATCTCCATGATGGGAAAAATCACCGGACCTTGCTTCGCTCCTGTCGCCGCATGCTCCACCTTCGGTGTCTCTCTCAAACTGGGGATCGATGCCATCGAGAGGGAGGAAGCAGAGGCGGTCGTGATCGGAGCCACTGATCCTGCCCCATGCTCTCTGACGGTCGGCGCCTTCAGCGCGGCCAAGGTACTCTCCAGTGATGGAAGCGTCTCGAAACCTCTGACGGGCCTGCGGGGAACTCATGTCAGTGGCGGATCCTGCGTCTGGATCATCGGAGACCTTGAAAAGATGCGTGCTCGTGGTTTTCAACCGATCGGAATGGAGCCGATCGCAGTGGGCCTGACAGCAGATGCCGACCACATCATCACGCCCAGCGCCGAGGGACCGCAGGATGCCATCACGAAGGCGATGGCCATCGCCGGAGCCAACCCGAGCGATATCGCAACCTGGGATCTGCACTGTACCGCTACTCCAGGCGACTATCTGGAAGTGGAAAACACGCGCCGAATCCTCCATGAAGATGTGCTGATGACCGCCCGTAAGGGCACCTTCGGCCACGGCATGGGCACTTGTGGCGGCTGGGAACTGACGGCTCAGATGTTCTCTGGCGAGGAGAGAATGGTCCCTCCTACCGATCTCGGTGACCAGGAGTTGAATCCTGAGATCGCCCGAGTGCATGACAACTTTGTCGGCGACACTGCCTCACCTTTACCCGAGGGTTTTGCAGGGAAACTCTCGATGGGAGTCGGCGGCATCAACGCCTGTGTCATCTCGAGACCCTGGAGTGACACTGATGTTGCAGACCGCGAATCCACGGGAGCCGATCGAGACTGATCGATCAGTTCCATCCCCTATGGGCGATGGAGCACCCGTCGAGCCACTGCCTCACAACATCGACTTGATCCCCTTGAAGTTCGATCGATGTCCCCTTGCAGGTTCCTCCGGTGGCACAGCGTTTCTTCAGATCCCTCATCAGCAATTTTACATCTGATATTTCGAGCGGAAGGTCAGCGATGACGGTGACGGTCTTTCCACGTCTCTTTTCGATGCGAATCTTCGCTACTCCGTCAGGAACTCTCTGCTGACAGTGGCATTCTCCAGCACCTTGCTTGCAAACCGGGCACAGTTCTGCTGAGTCCGAACTCCACACCACCTTTGCGACCACCTGGTTCTCCTGCCCACCTCGAACACTCCGGATCGGTCATGCCCACCGACATGTTGTCGCTGTTGGCGATGGCCATGTCGAGATTCCAGAGCAATTTTGGCGACCCGGAGACGCTATTTCCACCTCCAGGGCAGTGCAGGACACCATTTCTTGGGCTTCCCGATCCGGCTGGAGTGCAGTATCCTGCCCCTTCGGGGTGCTTCCCTGCCGAGGGAGGAACCCTGGTTCTGCGATCGGCAATACCGTCGGTTTCATGGTGCTGATTACCTGGAGAATTCCACCTCCAATGCAAGGAGACTTTTCATGTCGATGATCATCCTGGCAGCCTTGCTGGCCTGTTCACCGCTGACCACCGGAGACGAACCCACCACCCCCGTCGCCCCCCAACCACTTCCATGGGTGATGGACATCGGTATCGCCCAGGAGATGGCCCGCAAGGAGGGGAAGGACATCCTCATCAACTTCACCGGCAGCGACTGGTGTGGATGGTGTAAACGTCTCGATGGCGAGGTGTTTTCCCTGCCGAATTTTCATGAGACTGCAGGCAAGCAGTACATCTACCTGTATCTGGACTTCCCCAGATCCGAGGAGGCGAAGGCCAATGTCGTAGATGAGGCCCTCAACTCGAAGAGCCGCGAGGAGATGGGGGTCAATGGCTTCCCGACCATCATCCTCGCAGACAGCCAGATGCGGCCCTATGCAAGAACCGGCTATCAGCAGGGTGGTCCCGAAAAGTATCTCGAGCACATCAAGGAGTTGCGCGGCTCCGGAGATAAGATCAAGGCGCTGCTCTCGGCCAAGGAAGAGGAGCAGCAGGGTCTTCTCGCTGGAGCTTTTGGTGTTCTCGCCGAGCACGAACTGCTCGGGTACCCGGGCTTCAAGAAGTTCCTCGACATGGCTTCTAAATCGAGCGATCAGGAACTGGTCAAGATGGTTACCCAGCACCAGGCTCGCAGCGACCTGATGGCACTGATGAACTCTGAAAAACCAGATTTCCCTGCGCTCGTAAAATTTCTCAAAGACCACCCGGATCTACAGGGTTCGGAAGTTCTCAATGCGCTCTGGCTCAGCCAGGGCTACTTGAAGGAGTCGGGAGAGAAGGAGGTCGCCATGCAGTTCCTCAGCAGGATGCTGGCAGACCCATTGCTCCAGGAGAACGAGCAGGGACAGAAGATGATCGGAGAGGCACTCAAGCGCCTCGACGAAGACCCCGAAGTTGGCCATGATCACGATGGTGACGGCGTACCGGACCACTAGAATGCGGTCCTGAAACGCATCAGTTTGACCATCGGCGAATTCATCTCGACCCACAAAGGTGGCCGGGTCCTGACGGACCCGGCCACCTTTGTTACTCACAGCCATGACCCGCAGTATCCTCCAGAACCTCTGATACCTTGCCGGGACCGAGCCCCCCACCTGGATATCGACACGGCGATGGTGGCGTTGCCATTCTCCCGACGGAATCCTGCGGCTATCATCCTGGCGACAGGGGGGGCAATTGGCGAGTTCCGGGAAACCACGTGAGGGGTGCGAAGGCTATCGCCGCTCCTCCCAGCGCTATCCGGGGCGATCCGGACGTCGCCGGGCCGTATTTCTCGGTCTGGTCCATCTGGTCATCGCTGGCCACCTGCTCCACTGGGTCATCACCGGCAACACGCTTTCTCCTGTCGAACCATCGGAGAGCATGTACACACTGGAGAAGGGTCAGGTCAATGCAGGCTTCATCTTCTTCATCGTCGCGATCCTCTCGACCGCCATCCTGGGACGATGGTTCTGCGGCTGGGCCTGCCACATGGTCGCGCTGCAAGATCTGTGCGGCTGGATGATGCGAAAGGTGGGCGTTCGCCCGCGCCCCTTTCGCTCCCGCCTGCTCGGCTTCGTTCCCTACATTCTCGCCTTCTACATGTTCCTGTGGCCATCACTGAAGCGATGGGCATTTCCCTGGCTCGACCAGCACTTCGCTTCGCTGGCCAGCTGGTTGGGCCCGGTCACTCCCTGGCCAGGGTTTTCAGACCATCTGATGGTGACCGATTTCTGGGCCACCTTTCCGTCGCTTCTGGTGGCGATCCCCTTCTTTCTCATCTGTGGTTTCGCCTGCGTCTATCTGCTGGGGGCCAAGGGCTTCTGCAGTTACGGTTGCCCCTACGGAGCATTTTTCTCGGTTGCAGATCGCATCGCACCGATGCGAATAATCGCCAACATGGATGCGTGCAATACATGCGGGCTCTGCACTGCCAACTGCACCTCGAATGTGCAGATCTCGCGCGAGATCCAGATACATTCTCAGGTCGTCGATCCGGGTTGCATGAAATGCCTCGACTGTGTCGATGTGTGCCCTAACGGAGTTCTTTCCTACGGACCCGGCATGAGAAATCCCATCTCGGCCAGTTCCAGCAGAAGTGCGTCCACCAGCCGATCGGATCTGTCTCTCGCTGGCGAGGTGGTCCTGGCGGTAATTTTTGCAGTGGCATGGCTTTGCTGGCGAGGAGTCGCACAGCAGATCCCGATGTTGATGGCCACGGGAATTGCGCTGGCTATCACCTTCTTGCTCTGGAAAAGTTACCAGATACTCACGCAGCCCGATGTCTCTCAGCATCGACAGCCACTTCGTCGCGGTGGGACATCGACAACTCGTGCCAAACTACTGATGGCGAGTGCCATTCTCTGCACATTACTGACCGTGTCAGCGGGTCATACCCGCTGGAACCAGCACCAGGCGGATGGTCACTTTTCCCTGGCAGAGGTCAATCTTGATCGGGTGCTGCTTCCCCAACAGGAGCCTGTTTCCGCCGAGGTGAAGGCGTCCGCTCGTAGCGCCATCTGGCACCTGCAGCAGACGATCAGGTTCGGCCGAGGTGGCCTGGCCCTGTTCGAACCGGCCGGGACCATCCTGGAGCAGAGGCTCGGATACATGAGTGCCGTCTCCGGTGATCTGGAGGCGGCCAGATCCTGGTGGACCCGTGCGCTGGAAGAAAACCCGACCGATGACCTGCTGGTGCGCTTCGGCCAGTTGATCGAGATCACGGGTGAAGGGGCTGCGGGGCCGAAGGCGCTGGCAGACTGGCTCGATCAACAGCGAATCCTGCTCGGAAACCGCATCGTTCTGGTCAATCTTCGTGGGGATCTCGCCAGAAGACAGGCCCTCGCTGCCGTCGGTCAGGGCAACCCGGAAGCAGCGGCTCGTCATCTACAGGCCCTCATCGACTGGGTCGGTGATGAACCGCAACTACTGCTCGACATCGCGAAACTCCTCGAAGAGGCGGGAATCAGTGCCGAGGCACGGAGTTTCAGGGAAAGGGCGCAACGGCAGCAACAGTAGTTACAGGGAGATGCGACTACTCCTCCTGCTCCGCTGACCCCTCATCGCCTGTGAGCCGCAGGTACGCCTCCTCGAGACTCGCACCCTCGCGCATCTCGTGCGGTGGCAGGTCCAGTTGCAGCAACCCTCCCAGCAGTGCGCAGAGAGCGGCATCGATTCCCCCCTCGCCACTGCCATCCAGATCGACCGTGATTCGATCGCCGGCCACGATTGACTTGCAGACGTGCTCTGTTTGGTCCAGCTGCTGGGCCTCCTCTTCGGAGACCAGTCGCCCCACTCGAACCTCGAAGCGACGGCCTCTACGGGTCACCTCCTCGATGGAGCCAGATTCGATCATCTTGCCATCGGCGATCACCGCGATCTCATCGATGAGATCCTGCAGTTCCAGCAAATTATGAGATGACACGATGACCAGCGCCGTCTTGCCGAGTTCTCGAATCAGTTGCCGCACCTGCTTGGCATTGGCAGGATCGAGTCCAGACGTGGGTTCATCGAAGAGAATCAACTCCGGTGATCCGAGCAGAGCCTGTGCCACTCCAAGGCGCTTGCCCATCCCGTGGGAGAGAACAGCAGCTCCTCGATCGAGTTCGCCTGCCAGACCGACACTCTCCATCGTGGCGACCACCTCTTGAACCGCGGTGGCGCCTCGAACGCCATCCAGGGCTCGCAGAAACATCAGTTGATCGCCGATGGAGACATCTCGGGCAAAGATCGCGTCTTGAGGCATCACGGCAACCCGGCTCACCAGACTTGGATGCCCAGGAAACGCCGCTCCGAGCACCTCGATCGAGCCCTGCTGTACTCTCAAGAATCCTGCGATCAATGAGAAGAGAGTCGTTTTTCCAGCGCCATTGGGTCCCACCAGACCCACTACACCTCGGTCGGGGAGACACCAGTCGAGGTTGTCGATGGCGACCTTGTCACCAAAACTGTGGCTCAGCCCTTGAATCCGAAGTGGGTGATGCGATCTGTTCAAAGGTCCATCCTTCGAAATCGAAGTACGGCCACGATGGTGAAGAAGAGCCCATGACCGAGGCAAAACAACATCGCCCAGGCGACCGTCTGCCCGTCCGGTGATAGCAAGTTGTGGGAGTACCCCCACGGTAACAGGTACAGCAGATAGCCCAGAAAACCCAGCATCTCCCACTCTTCCCCGGCTCGATTGAGACTCAAGGAGATCACTGGCACAGCGAGGGTGAATCCAACAGATCCCAGCAACGCCACCATCGGTACCCTGAAGAGGGTGCTGAACAGCACTCCCAGAGCAACATAGGGAACGCACAGCACCATCAAAGCGCCCAGCGTTCGAATCCCCCACGGCACCAGGTCACTCCAGCCATCGAGGGGCAACACGATACCCAGGTACAAGACGATGGCCCCCTGAAGCAGGGTGATCAGGGTCCAGGAAAGCACCAATGCGCCCAGCAGCCGACCCAGCAGCAGCGACGTTCGGGTGGTTCTCGGCAACAGGTATCGAATCGAGCGATGCTGAACATCCCCCGAGATGGAGGCAAAGGAGCCGAGTGGCAGCAGGATCGGAAGCACCAGCCCCAGCAGCAACACCGTCAATGACAGCAGCACCGGATGATCCAGCACCAGGTATCTCCCCCAGGTCGCCAGTTCGACCAGGTCTCCCGCCTCCATCCGCTGCACGAAGGTGTTGAAGGAACCCTCCTGCAGCGTCGCCATGGCGAGGAAGAAACCCACTGCCTCGGCAGCATTATCTCTGAACTCTTCCGCGGAGATCATTTCCAACTCGATGGGCATGAATACCAGGCTGGCGACGCCCAACCCCGTCATCATCGTCAATACGATGAAGGCAATCCCCGATCCTGAACGAAGCGAATGGGACATCGAGTTTCGAGCATGAAGGAGTATATGAGAAATACGACTCATCGCTTCCCCAGATCCTTACGAAAGATCACCTGCACCATGAACAACAGAAACAACGGGTAGAACAACTGCCTCACCAGGTCCATTCCCACTCCCCGCAATATGTCGTCCGGCAGGATCTTCAGCGCCAGCAGTGAAACCGATACCATTCCCACTGCGGCCAGTGTCGAACACCACTTTCCTGCCCAGCGGGATTGCTTCCACAATCCCACCACCGAGATGACGAGCAACAAGACCACCACAACACCGAGCACGCCGAGCCACTGGAGATGGGCCGGGTCCACCTGTGCCTCGACCAGGGATTGCATTTCCTTGCGAAACCCGCGTCCACGGGTGTGCTCTGGGTCCTGAAGGAATGAGCGCAGATTGTATGAATTGATGATCCGCCCCAGCGCCGGGCCGACGCTGGCGAATGCAAAGAAACCATTCAGAAATGCAAGGGATGTCAGCCCCCCCGGACGGTCACTGATCGCCAACTGGCGACTCCACCAGCAACATCTGCAGTTGAGAGACGTGCTCCGATTCGACAGCAACCTGTTGTCTCGCGAACTCCTCGAGTACCACATCTCCGCTGGAGCCCACCTGCTCGAGCAGATCGCGATAGCCATCGAGGGCTGCCTGTTCAAATAGCAGCGCTTCTGCGATCGCCTGCTGCCCGGAATACCTCCTGCCGTCGAGATTCAGCTGGATCCTGGGGCTTGGATTGCCCCCGAGTTGCAAGATCTTTTCGCTGACCTGCTGGGCATGCTCCACCGTCTCCTCGTGATTTTCCTGAAGAACCTTTTGAACAATCAGGCGATCGATCCCCTGAACCATCGAGCCGAGATGAAGATAGCGAATCGACGCTTCCAGCTCTTCAGCGAGCAGGGCGTTGAGCCTGGCGATGGTTTCTTCACGGGTGATCTTCGGGTTCATGAGTCCTCACTCTCGATGGCAGCTGCTTTCTTCAGGAGGCGGTTTGCAAGCTGCTGAGTTGCAGTATCAGGGAAGGGAGAGGATGAGTCTGAGGAACTTCGCCCCGCCTCCACCAATGATCGTATCCTCTGGTCTTCGCTCAAGTCCTCCAGACCTTCAAGCAGCGATCCTGCCGCCTCGGCAGTCATGTCGCTGATGAGGTGTTCAATCTTGCACGCATCTTGTTCGGCAATCTCATCGGGAACCCCCAGCACGTCGCGAAAGAGCGCCTGGATCAGGATTCGCTTGGTGCGAATTCCCTGAGCGATGCGCTGGCCCTCCACCGATAGGCTCAGGTGCTTGTGCTCATCTTCCACCACCAGCCCTCGATGACGCAGTCCCTTGAGGGTCACGGAGACACTTCCACGGGTGATCCCGAGATTCCTCGCCACATCGGAAACGCGTGCGTATCCCACCTCGTCGTGCAGGTCGCCTATGGTGGTCAGATGATGCGCAGCAGAGTGGCTCACCGGGTTCTGATCGAATTCGCGCCAGTCGCTCACCACACCTCCAGTCTTCCCCTGTTTCCGTCGCCAGATGCTTCTCCCGGGCTCTTCCTGGCTCAAATCCGTCCAACGAACTCGATGAGTTTGGCTACCCAAACATGTTGACGGGAGTACAAACAGGTCGCTAAACTGCTGCCAAGATCGCCGGATGGGTTCCGGTCCGCTATCGGAGCAGGGTAGCGGCACCAGCACTCCAAGACAATCCACATGCTCAAGTTGTTCAGTCGCGATCTCGCCCTGATGAGACCCTCACGAGGAGAAACTGATGTTTCGAGAAGTCCTGGCAGAGACGAGTCCTGGATCACCGACCGAATCCGGGCCATCCGACTCGGACACACCCTCCCCTGGCGCCGAAGTGCGGTGCTTGATGGCGATGGAGCGTGGCCAGCGCGTCCGACTGGTCACCGAATCACTGCCTTCGACCCACCGGCCTCTGCTCGAGGCGATGGGACTCTGCAACGACTGCGATCTCCACATCTGCCTATCGAGAGGTACCTGCATCATCGACATCGACGGCAGCCGTCTCGGAATCAGCAGGCAGGTGGCCCGGTCCATCATGGCCTTCCCGGTCGGTCCCTAACGAGTTCCCTCATCATCTTCCCGAGCATTCAGTTCGGCCAGTAACGCCTCGATCGCTGCGTCAAGGTCATCACCGCGAACATCCTTGTATCGGATGACCCCAGAGGAATCGATCACATACGTGGTCGGCCAACCCTTGACATTCCAGCGTGTCGAGATGGGTCCGCTGGTTCCACCATCGTAGAAATTCTTCCAGGTCAGATTGTTCTTCTTCACCGCATCTCGTGCGGCCTCGATGGTGCTCTCCGAGTTGACTCCGACGATGGCAAACTGATCGGCAGGGTGCTTCTCCACGAGCGACCGCTCGTGTGGGTACATCGCCCGACAGGGTCCTCACCAGTCACCCCAGAAATCGAGTAGCACCACCTTTCCCCTGAATGCAGAGAGTTGCATCAGATTTCCGTCGATCTTCTTACCGATGATCTCGGGAGCGACATGACCGATCTGGAGATGCTCCAGTTCGAAGATGTCTCCCTTCACCAGGTCGCCGTAAGTGGTCTGACGAACAAAGGTCACATCTGCATACTCCTTCAGCAGACGGTCCAGGAGTCTCCTCGACTCCGCTCTGGTGTCCTTCTCAGCTGCCAGGATCTTCGAAAGTGAATAGTAGGCTGCCGCTCTGGCGGTGCGATGTGGAGAGCGATCTGCCACCGCCCGCAGGAGCCTGAGATTGGCGGCCGACGGCGGATTGTAGTGGGCAAAGCGAACCAGTTCCTTGACCCCCTCATCTTCGATGAAATCGACCAGAACCGTATCGACCACCTTGTCGAGAACCCAGCCGCTCTCTTCATCCCTGGCCGCCATCATCATGACTTCCTGAAGTGCCTCGAGGCAGGCATCGGTACCCGCGTGAATCCTGGTGAACTCCAGCATCTCTGACAAGAAGACGACCGTGGGGCTCTTCTTTGGATCGAGCTGGATCGCGTCTCGTTCTTCGTCTGTTTTCGCCTCCCGAAAAGGCAACATGTATTGTTCCCATGCTGCATTGATTCGCTCCTGCAATTTTGCCAGTGCAGCGGTTGCAGCAGTCTGTTGCGCTTCGGTCACTTCACCCTGCGGAGAATCGTCCGCGGGGAAAGCATGCAAGGAATGGGGAAGTGGTGCTGTCAATGCTAGCGTGACGGATAGAGTCAAGATCCATGACATCGGCATCCTGCTGATCTCCTTTGCTGTTTCTCGAGCGCGAGATGGAGCCCGGGCACATCCTGGTCGAGGCTTGAGGATCATCAGATCATCCGGGCTCCAGAAATACCAGCAGACAACCGCTGAAATCACTCGGGCTTGCAACCACCGCAGGAACCACCCTGATCACGCTTCTTGCTGCTATATCTCGACCACAGGAGCACAATAACGGCACTGATGGACAGCAGCGTTACGATCCAGAACTGGGGATCCTCGATCGGGAAATCGCTCATCCTGAAAATCCCATCGCCAGCATCACCGAGCGAGTTGCCGTGCCCAGGATCCATGCCACGGCCGTCATCCAGGTCAACTGCAGGAGCGCCCAGCGAAGGCCGCCGGTTTCCTTGCGGGTGACTGCAAGGGTCGGCAAGCACTGCATCGCCAGCACATAGAAGACCAGCAATCCGGCCGCGGATGCGGGTGGCAGCAGGGGTGAGCCGTCATCTCGCTTCGAGCCACGGATCCTGGCCATCGAGGTTGGATCCTCCAGATCTTGTCCGACACCGACCATCACATTGAGCGAGGAGACAAACACCTCCCTGGCAGCAAAACTGGCGAGCACTGCAACCGAGAGTTGCCAATCCGCTCCGATCGGAGCCAACACCGGCTCGACCCATCGACCCAGTCTCCCGGCGTACGATGCCTGTGCAGACTCTCGCAGTTCCAGCGATCGGGCTCTCTCCAGCAGCGAGTTGGCTTCGATCGGATCGGATTGCATCGCCGCAGATTCGCGTAGTGCGGTGACCTCCGCTCCTGCGGGAGTACTCGGGTAGTTACTCAACCACCAAAGAGCGATACAGATCAGCAGGATCACGGTCCCGGCATTGGTCAGGAACGACATGCCTCGATTGAAGGCGACGCGCAGTGCTTCCATCACTGAAGGGACACGGTATGGCGGCAGTTCCAGCACCATCGGAAGACTTCGACCTGGCAACAGCGTCCTTCTCACCAACCCGGCAGTTCCCACCGCTGCCACAGCACCGAGCAAGTAACAGCCGATGAAGGCGGCTCCCGCTGCGATGGGCCGATCAGGGAACAGGATTCCGACCAGCAGGATGTACACCGGCAGCCTGGCAGAGCAGGAGAGAAAAGGTGCCACCAGTATGGTGGCGAGTCGATCTCTTCGGTCGGGGATCAAGCGGCTACACAGAATCCCCGGGATCGCACAGGCATGGCTCGAAAGAAGCGGCACGAACGCCTGCCCCGGTAACCCGAAGGGCCGTAGCCAGCGGTCCGCAACAAATGCGGCGCGCGCCATGTATCCGGTTTCCTCCAGCAGCGAGACGAGGAAGAACAAGGTCACGATCTGCGGCAGGAACACCAGGGTCCCGGAGACACCTCCGATGACCCCATCGACCAGCAAGCCTCTGAGTGCTCCTTCGTCCATCCGTGACGAGATCCACACGCCCAGTTTTCCGAACAACGCATCGATCCATTCCATCGGATACTGGGCGATCCAGAACACCGAACCGAACAGAAGCGTCATCGCGACCAGGAACAGGACCAGACCAACAATCGGATGAATCAGCAGACGATCGAGTCGATCATCTCGCATCCGCCTTCTCCTGGCCTGCTCCGGATGCACAGGCTTGCTCACCTTCGCCAGCAGGTCTGTACCCCACTGCTCGATCGACTGCCCCTGTGCCGGAATCTGCGCTGGAATTCGTGCGCCATCGATCAGTTCATCGATATCCAGGGATCTGACTTCGGATCTCTCTGCTGCGCCGATCACAGGAATCCCCAGCTGCTCCTCGAGCAACTCAAGATCGATCTGATAGCCGCGCAACTGAGCCTCGCGTGATTTCGTCACCACCGCAGCCATCGGGATCTCGAGTTGCGTCAATTCCGAGAACAACTTGAAATTGCGTCGGAGTCCCATGGCGTCGATGACGATGATCAACACGGCGGACTCTACATCCTGGTCCAGATGCTGACGGCAGAGTTTTGCCTCCGGGAGGTCCAGGTGGAGGCTGTAAGTCCCCGGGAGATCGGTGACGAGCAAGCGGTCCTTGTCCCTGTCGCGGAATCCATCGACCGACTCAGCGGTGATCCCGGGATGATTCGAAATCCGAGATTTTCCGCTCACCATCGAATTGAAAAGAGTGCTCTTGCCGACATTCGGATTGCCGGCCAGCGTCACATGAAGCGTGGTCGCCATCGAGTCTGCCCTCATCCGGGCACCTTGCGGTGAGTCATCGGTTCGAATCGCGTTGCAGCCTGGCGCTTCAAACTGTCCTCACCTCCTGGCCCTTCAGCCCGCTGAATCGACCCTTTCGGGCTCTGGACTCGATCACATGCCGGCCGGGCAAGGGACCACGCAGAGCCTTGTTTGGCAACCCAAACAAAAAAATAGTCCGCCAATCCCACCATCCGGGCCCTGAATTTCATACGATTTCGCCATGGATACGATCTGGAGACGAATTCTGGCGGGTCAACTGATGCCGCTGCTGGAAGCGGCACGCACGGTGCAGACCGGGGATCTCGGTTCCCTCAATAAACTGCGTGAACACGGCAGTCGCGAGGAGGTCTCGGCAGTCCTCTGCATCTGGGATGCGCGTCGCCGCGCCGAAGGTCGCCTCGAAGATGCGCATCGATGGTGGCTCACTGGCGAGGCTCTCCAGCAGGCGACTCGCTCGAGCGTGGCTCGGCACAAGGCTCATCGCATCCGGAGAGTCTGTGGTGAATCGCCAGTGATCGACCTCTGCTGCGGCATCGGAAGCGATGCTACGGCGCTGTCTCTGGGCGGACCCGTGGTGATGGTCGATCGAAACCCACTGCGTCTGGCGCTGGCGCGAGCCAATGTTGCCGCCGCAGGTGGACGGGGCTGGGCAGTGGAAGCGGATGTCCGTTCGCTGCCCCTCTCCCCTTTACCGAGCCACATCGACCCCGATCGTCGCCTCGACGGGCGTCGCCGACATTCCTACCCACAGATGCTGCCCGGTCCCGATGTGCTGGAACCACTGATGGAGCGAGTTCCAGATCTTGCACTGAAGTGCGGTCCCGGTGTCGATATCAATGATCTGCCCGCAGGTGAGGTCGAGTTCATCCAGGATCGCGGTGACCTGGTCGAGGCGACTCTGTGGCGAGGTGCCTTTGACGGCGGCCAGCGACGCCGCGCGACCTTGCTTCCCGGGGAAGAGACCATCAGTGGCGAAAGTACCGTCCTCGAATCTTATTCTGGAACCGAACCGAGATGGATCCACGAACCGGTGGCGGTACTCGAACGATCTGGACTGGTCGCACAACTGCTGACTCGCCACATCCTCGGAGAGTTGCATCCGGGACTCGGCTGGCTGGCCGGTGATGAGCGGATCGAGTCGCCGTGGTTGCACAGTTTTGAAGTGGTGGAACGGATGCCCTGGCGGGAGGATAAGGTACGGCGATGGCTTCGAGCACACGGCGAAGGGATTGCGATCGTCAAGACCCGTGGCGTCTCGGAGGACCCTGCAAAATTGCGCAGGAGATTGCGTGGCTCCGGTGGTGATTTGATCCTGGCACTGCTGAGACACGGCAAGAAACAGGTCGCCTGGATCCTTCGCGCAGATTCGGAATCCGGTCGAGGCTAGACTGGCACGCAGAACTCCTCCGGGATCTCGGTGCCATCTAGCATCGCATCCGCCATCATCGTTGCGGTCGCGGGTCCGACCAGCAAGCCGGCTCGATAGTGGCCGGTCGCCACCCACAGTTGTGGCCGCCCGGGCCACATTCCCAGCAACGGGCCGCCATGCCGGGTCGCCTTCGGCCGGATCCCTGCCCGATGATCAGTGATCCTGTTTTCCACCCCGGGACCGAACATCGATATCGCCACTTCGATCAGTTCCTGGCGCCCCTCGCGCGTCGGCTCGACGGCTTCCTGCGGCAGCTCTCCCTCGGCACCGTTTCGATGGCCACTGGCGACACTGTTGCCGAGCCAGGAACTGCCATCCGGTGCAGGGATCCACGAGTAGATCGACCGATTACCTGCCGCATCTCTGAAGCCGGACAGATCGACATTGAAATGTACCAGATGTGGAGGTGCCTCGATGTCGAGAGCGATCGCCTCGCCGGGCACCGGTTCCAGGGGTAGTGGCGATGGTGGTACCGCAAGCGCCGCGGTGGCACTCTCCCAGCCCGCCGCGAGAACCACCATTCGGTGCTCCGATGGCTGTTCCAGTTGCAGTTCCTGTGGGCCAGCGAGATGGATCCCTGCAGTTCCCTGCGGTTCGATACGAATCGGGCCGAGATCCTCACGAATCCGCACCCCCGATGCCAGACACGACTGGCGCAGCGCCTCGATGGTGGCGAGCGGATCGATCCTCGCTTCCATCTCGACGAGCAGTCCTGCCTCGGGTGTCCGAACCATCTCGGGTAAGAGTTGGCTGATCCTGGCACCCGCGAGAATCTCGACCTTGCCTCCAGAGTCCCGAAGTTTATTCACTTCACGCTGTGGATTCCGCATCGTCCGCTCGCGGATATCGATGCCTCCGCAGCGACGGTACCCCACGTCGATCCCTGTCTCGGTCGCCAGGTCATCGGCGAATTGTGGCCACGTCTGCCAGGCCAGGGTACGCAGCTGGTAGAAGGGCGTGCGAGTGTGTTGCGGGGGGGTCAGGATTCCAGTAGATACAGCGGTCGCTCCAGTTCCGATGCGTCTCGATTCCAGCAGCTCTACATCGATCCCACGACCGCTAAGTTCCCTCGCCATCGTGAGTCCTACGATCCCTCCCCCGAGTACGACCACCGACCTCATCGATCTCTCCCGCCATTTCTGGTGCCAAATCTGCGGCTGTCACCCTACCCGTAGAGATGTATAATCGTTGATAACAGGAAGGTGTTCCACCATGAGGATATTGTTTCTTGCGGCCATGATGACGATGCCTGCCGGCCTCTGTGCCCAGGCGCAAAATGATGAATGCGGCACAGCAACCGTTGCTGTCATCGGCACCAACGCCATCGACACCACAGAAGCCACCAACAGCCCTGAGGAAATCCCGAAGAGTACCTGTCCCGGTACTGCGATCGGTGGCTTCTACAGTGACGTCTGGTACCAGTTCACTCCGACAGAAGATGGTCTGATGACCATCACGACCTGCGACACCGTCGATTTCGATACCGATGTCGCCGTCTACGGTGGTTTGTGTGGCGCTCTGATCCCCATCGCCTGCTACGGCGACTCGGCAGGTTGCCTGGTCCAGGGAACCACCAACTCCTGGAACACGATCCTAGAAAATGTGCCAGTCTTTGATGGAGAAACTTATCTGATTCGCATCGGCGGCTATTACGATACTGACATTGGCGGAGGTACCTTCGACATCTCGATGGTCAACGCCCCACCTCCGCCACCCGGAGCCCCTGAAAATGACGAGTGCAGCGGCGCCATCGAAGCAGTGCTCGGAGACAACCCCATCGACACCACCTCCGCCAGCGACAGTATCGATCCCTACAGTAGTTCCACCGGTTGCAGTGCTCTCGGAGTGATGAATCAGGATGTCTGGTACCGCTGGACCGCACCGGCTGAGGGTTCTCTCACTGTCAGCCTGTGTAACATCGTCAACTTCGATACCGACCTGGTGATCTATCTCGGCAATTGCACATCCAAGATCGAAGTCGCCTGTAGTGGCGACGAGTCAGGATGCCCGATGCAGGGCAACGGCGCTAACTACGCATCCGTCGTCGAAGGTCTGCAAGTCTCCTCCGGCGAGGAGTATTTAATCCGCATCGGCGGCTGGGGAGATGGTCAAACCGGTACCGGTAACGTCAATGTTCAGTTTGTTCAAGCGCTCATCGAATCACTGGTCCTCAGTTCGGTGCCCGGCAGTGCCGAGATCGATTGCGAGGCGATGGTTTCAGGTCCGTGTGATTCAGTGGTGTTCGCAGTAGAGATGGGGGGCCCCAGCCAGGTGGCCGTGGACGGTCCTTTTGTCGCTGGTGACGTCGTCACAGCAGCGCTCTCGGTGTCGTCGATCCAGACGATGATCGAGGTCTGCGCCACGCCTCATATCGGAAGTGCCCCCGGATCATCTTTCTGCGACGAAGTCGCCGTCACCGGACCGATCATCCTGGAGGGCTGTAGCACGCCGGCGCTGGCGATACCCGATGGCGGAGAGCCGATAGAATCCTTCATCGACATCAGCGGCGATCCCAGCACCATTTTGTGGGATCTCCAGGTCGAGGCTCACATCAATCATCCCTATGCCAGTCAACTGCGGGTCGAACTCTCCTCTCCCGATGGCATCACCGTGACACTGCATGGCCAACCGACCGGGGCTACCGGGGGAATCGATCTGACCTGGTGGCAAAGTGGCAGCCCGAACCAACCTCCCTACGATGGCAATGGCTGGATGCAACCGCTGGAAGATCTTTCAGTCTTCAAGGGTTCCAACCCCATCGGCTCCTGGACTCTCACCGTCTCCGACGAAATATCGGGTGATACGGGGATGCTCGAGGAGTGGTGTCTGCGGATTTACGACACGGCCCCGGTTCCCAGCAGCGGCCAGGACCTGATCATCGGAAACTCCAACAACCTGGTGATGGTCGGTCGTGAGGGCTCGCAGGCCAGTTTTGGCTCCGAGTCGGTGATGTGTAACGGGGGTACCGAACCGCTCGACTGGTTCGCCAACCCCGATCCTCGACACCCGATGATGGCCTTCAACATGTTTCGCCTCGATTCCGATCGTCTGATCCAGATCGGTGGCTCGTGGGTCAAGCACGGCTGGTCATCGGCCCAGGCCGATGCCTGCGGATTCGGCTGCAACCCCAGCCCCACCAGTACCTATACCGGAGTCGGTTGCTCCGACACCTACGGCGCCAGCGGCAATGCCAACCAGAACACGATGGGGCCGCGCAGTGAGATCGATCCCTGGAGTGGCGGTTTCGTCTACGAGGGCTCCTACCTGCAGTCCGATGCGGGGCCGTGGGATCAGGTCGAGGAACGCCTCTCGGTCGAGGATGACGATCTCGATCCGGCCTTGCACCCCGGATCGATCTGGATCTCCGAGGTTAGCGTGGTTCATCCGGGGGATATCGACCACACCACCAACCATGCCTGGGAACCGATCGGGGTCTCGGGATCTCCCGGCGGCAACTGGTCGATGAACATGGCCGCCCCGAGCCAACTGGGGACGGTGCAGGCTGCCTGGCCAGGAGCCTCCATCGAGGTGGTGCAACCGGTCCCGCAGATCGATGGCCGCTGCTACCTGGCACACAAGGTCACCGACAACGGCGATGGCACCTGGCACTACGAGTACTCGGTTTACAACCACGACATGGGACGCAATGCAGGTGCCTTCATGGTGCCGGTGGCATCCGATGTCGAGGTCAGCAACATCGATTTCTTCGCTCCGACCATTCTCAGCTATTCCTTCTCCAACGACAACTGGTCGGCAGTTCGCGATGCCGATGGGATCACCTGGTCCACCACCGATCATGCCAGCGGCGCCTCTGCCAACCCGATCCGATGGGGATTCCTCTACAATTTCGGGTTCGATGCGGATGCTGCACCGGAAACCGGCACGGCAATTCTCGGCGTGCACTCCCCTTCTGCGATTCCCTACATCGAGGTCGAGGTGGCGACTCCACCGACTGCCCCACCGCCTCCCACCTTTCGCAGGGGACTGTGTAATGGCGATGGCAACTTCGACATCGGCGATGTGATCTTCCTGCTCGGATACCTCTTCTCCAATGCCGAAGCGCCGGGTTGCCACGACTCCTGTGACACCAACGACGATGGCGATCTCAACATTGCCGATGGCATCTCGATGCTAGGCAGCCTGTTCAATGGCGATGCTCCACCGGCAGCACCGGGACCCGTCGACTGCGGAGTCGATCCGACAGCGGATGCTCTCGATTGCGGACAGAACTCGGGGGGTTGCCTCTAGCAGCAGTCAGGTACTGTCTAGATGTCGCTGCACGTGTGGTCGCTAGAGAAAAAGGTGTCTCTCATGAGAAAATGCCTGCTCAGCCTCGTCTTGCTTTGTATCCCTCTGGCCGCCTCTGCCCAGGCAGTCAACGACGATTGCAGTGCAGCAACAGAGGTGGGCGAAGGCTCGCACTTCTACGATCTGACCGCATCCACCCTCGACGGTCCCACCGACTGTGACAGTAACATCCTCAATGATGTCTGGTTCTCCTACACCGCAAGTGAAGATGGCACCGCCACCATCAGTACCTGCTCCCAGACCGGTACCGATACCGACTCGATCATCTCGATCTATGACGGCACCGCCGGATGTCCCACCTCGGGTCCCTGTCTCGCCACTAACGACGATGCCTGTGGAGCTTCCCAGTTCATGTCGACCATCGAGATTCCGGTCAATGCAGGAAACGATTACTTGATCCAGGTGTCGGGATGGAACGGTTCCGAGGGGGATGGAACCGTTGATATTTACCTGGAGCTCCCCATCCCTGACCTGTGTAGCCAGGCACCAGAGGTCGGTGAAGGCTCACACCCCTACGACCTGACCGGATCCACCCTCGACGGTCCGACCGACTGTGACAGCAACATCCTGAATGATGTCTGGTTCGCCTACACTGCCAGTCAAGACGGGATCGCCATCATCAGTACCTGCTCCCAGACAGGAAGCGATAATGACTCCATCATCGCGGTCTATGACGGCACCGCCGGATGTCCCACCTCGGGTCCCTGTCTCGCCAGTTCCGACGATGCCTGTGGAGCCTCGGCGTTCATGTCGGTCGTCGATATTCCGGTCACGGCAGGTGACAAACTGAAGATCCAGCTGGCTGGCTGGAACGGTTCAGAAGGCGATGGAACCCTGGATATTTTCATCCCCCCCGATATCAACTCACTAATCCTGGCATCGGTTCCTGGTAGCGCCTTGATCGATTGCGAGGCAGAGATTTCGGGAGGACCATGTGACTCGGTTCTGTTCACGGCAGGACCCGGAAGTAGCAACCAGGTGACCGTGAACGGCCCCTTCGCAGACGGTGATATCGTCTATGCAGCGCTCCCCGTGTCAGCGATCCAGACGATGGTCGAGGTCTGTGCCACTCCGCAAATGGGAGGCGCTTCGGGTGCCAGCACCTGCGGGGAACTCGCGGTCACCGGTCCCGTCACCCTCGAGGGTTGTGCCACCCCCCTGTTGAGCATCCCCGACGCAGGAGAGCCGATCGAGTCCTTCATCGACATCAGCGGCGATCCCAGCACCTTCCTGTGGGATCTCCAGATCGATGCTCTCATCAATCATCCCGATGCCGGTCAACTGATTGTCGAAATCACCTCTCCCGATGGCATCACCGTGGCACTGCACGACCAACCAGCTGGAGTCAACGGCGGCATCGACCTGACCTGGTGGCAAAATGGTCATCCGAACCAGCCGCCCTACGATGAGGGCGGTTGGATGCAACCGGTCGGAGATCTGTCCGCCTTCACCGGTAGCAATCCCATCGGTACATGGACACTCACCGTCAGCGACGAGCAGACCGGCTGGTACGGAACACTCGAGGAGTGGTGTCTGCGTATCTATGACACCGCACCGATCCCCAACACCGGCCAGGATGTGATCATGGGCGATCCCATCAACATGGTGATGGTCGGCCGCGAGGGATCCAAGGCCAGTTTTGGCTGTGAATCGGCGGTCTGTAACGGCGGAACCGAACCGCTCGACTGGTACGCCAACCCCGATCCACGCCACCCGATGATGACCTTCAACATGTACCGTCTCGATCCCGGTCGACTGATCCAGATCGGTGGCTCGTGGACAAAACACGGCACCGCATCGGCGCAAGCGGATGCCTGTGGCTTCGGCTGCATTCCCCATCCCGACAGCACCGCAACCGGAGTGGGCTGCTCCGACACCTACGGTGCCGCCTACAATGCCAACCAGAACAGCATGGGCCCGCGTAGCGAGATCAACCCGTGGATCGGCAGCTTCGTCTACGAGGGGTCGTACCTGCAGTCAGATAGCGGACCGTGGAATCAGGTCGAAGAACGGCTCAGCATCGAAGACGCGGATCTCGATCCGCTGATGCATCCCGATTCCACATGGCTCTCCGAGACTTATACCATCCACCCGAGCGATATCGACCACACCAGCAATCTCGCCTGGGAACCGGTCGGTGTCTCGGGAACTCCAGGCGGCGACTGGTCGATCGACATGTCGGCAGTGAGTCAACTCGGCACCGTGCAGGCAGCGTGGCCCGGAGCATCCATCGCGGTGCTGCAACCCTCCCCACCCATCGATGGCCGCTGTTACCTGGCTCACAAGGTCACCGACAACGGCGACGGCACCTGGCACTACGAATACTCGATCTACAACCTGGATCTATCAGGTAATGCTGGTTCTCTGAGCATTCCGGTCGCACCTGATGTCACGGTCACCAACATCAGTTTTCATGCCCCGGAGATTGATAGCATCGCTTACTCCAACGATGCCTGGAGTTCGGGCCGTGACGGTGAAGGAGTCACCTGGACAACCCTGGATCATTCGTTCGGTGGAGCCGCCAATCCGTTGCGCTGGGGCTGGCTCTACAATTTTGGCTTCGATGCCGATGCTGCACCGGAAACCGGCACGGCAATCCTCGGCGTCCACTCCCCTTCTGCAGTTCCCTTCATCGAGGCCGAGGTGGCGACTCCACCGACTGCCCCACCGCCTGCCACCTTTCGCAGAGGACTG
>Ga0310120_10000129_pt1 | contig 58503 bp, 42 predicted proteins | sample CB27_AW_983_MG_FD_203506 | JGI IMG/M metagenome (GOLD analysis project Ga0310120, IMG submission 203506) | Marine microbial communities from Western Arctic Ocean, Canada - CB27_AW_983 | ecosystem: Environmental > Aquatic > Marine > Oceanic | place: Canada: Western Arctic Ocean | collected...
GAGGACCCGCTGCATCCAACGTCTGCCAGAGAGGACCAGGATCTGCTAGTGGTAACAATCCTTGCCACTTGGAACTCGGGAAGCTAAACTCGAAATGGAGAGAGAAACAGCGATAGCCTCATGGTGAATGGTCGTCGCGGACCATTTTCAGAGGCAATTTAGGATCGCCGGGACCACTATCATGCGTGTCTCGCTGACGTCTGACGTGGAAAGGTGACGTGCCTTGGTCGTTTCAAAGGCGTCGAGACACTCCAAGAGATTGGAATGGGTTTTGAAAGGCGTCTGTCTACAGATGAACCGGGAATGAAATCCTTTCTTCCAGAACTTCCCAACCGGTACAAGTACTACCGGGATCGAACGAAGGGCTATCTCGGGTTTGTGAGGTTCGCTGCTTCCCTGGAGTGTGCGCGTTTCACGGCGCATCAACGGGTACTGCCCAACGCGTTTCTCTTAGGTGGCATGAAGTGTGCCTCCACGTCTCTAAGTACTTACTTGACGATGCATCCGGGCTGCGTGGGACCCATTTTGAAGGAGACACAGTATCTGTCAGACATTCCCGGGTTTTTCGGGGACATGGCCAACAAGGGACCGTTTGCCAAGTGGATGTGGCACGGATGGAAATTCACAGTGAACGGATACAAACGATTCTTTCCGAGAGCCAGCCAGCTCCAGCAGGCTTCCAAAAATCTGGGTCGAGATATTCTCGTGGTTGATACGGACCCGTTCAACCTGTACTGCGGCACTGCTGCGCGCCGGGTCAAGGAGTTGGTCCCCAATGCGTCATTCATTGTTTGTTTGCGTGATCCGGTGGAACGGGCTTATTCCGACTATGCCATGAACCGGCGGTTTGATGGTCGACTGAAAGAGAAACGTACATTTGAGCAAGCCATTGACGACGAACTATCGGGAAAAAGTGAATTCATCATGCACCGCTATCTTTTCTGGAGCACCTATGAGCCACCTCTGCGTGAGTGGATGACGCTTTTTGACAGGTATCGTTTTTTGATCGTTGACTTCGACGACGTGTGCCATTCTCTGCCCAGGGTGGTACAGGAAATGTATCACTTCCTCGGATTGGCCCGGTTCCGACCGGGACGATTTCCGCTGGAAAACCGAGGCCGGTACGATTCAGAGATCGGCGAAAAGACGGTTGGCCGACTGCGCGAGTATTTTGCCCCACATGACGAAAGATTGCGTGAGTTGACGGGAAGAACTTTCAGTTGGATGAACTCACGTGGGTAAGTGGTTCCCTGTTGGCTACCGCTGGTTGGTTCGTCTTGGAGAGATTGGTCAGCCTTCCCGTCTGGATCACAGCAGGGAGTGATTGATCTCGTAAACGATGTAACTCTGACGCAATCCGACTGGTAGCTCCACCGGTGCCAGCCAGGTGGGGATCTTGCCGTGATAGATGCGCCGGTAGAAGGTGGGTGAACCGGGTGGAAGACCTCGCTCGTAGACTCTGCCTGGATTGTTTTTTTCCACGACGATCAGATTGACCTTGGACTTTTTGACTTGGTCTTTTGCACCGTCATCGTCGCGAGCCGACAGGATGCGATGGCTGTGCTCAAAACCCGCGTGGTAGCGGTGGCAAGGGATGGTATAGACGGAGTGTTTTGTGCGGAAGATAACTTCAGGACCCAGGTTGATGTTAATCAAGATCCGTTGTGGTTGTTGTCCTAATCCCTCGGGCCGATCGAGAAATTCACAAAGCTGGATGAACTGATTTCTCTGCAAACGGTCCCCCCGCTCATGAAGGCCAAGCATGACCTGTGGCGAGCACAAAATGGCCACCGCTAAAAATCCGGTTCCCAGTTGCAGCGGGAGCGACCAGGTCCGGGAAAGTCTCCGTTTGAATTCCAACAGAACTAAACCGACCAGGTAGGAATAACATGGCAGTAACAGGATTGAGATGTAGCGGCAGAGGCGGCGGTGGGACAGGGCCAGAGGAAGGAAAATCAGCAGCGCACAGGCAATAAAGATCCAGGCTCGCGACCCGGGCGACGGAGATTTCTTGGCCAGGTAGAAGAGTGTCGGAATCGCGGGAAGGAGAATACCCAGCCAGTGGCGGAACTGCATCCAGGAGATTCCAAATTGGCCTTCTACCAACGCTTGCCAGCGTACCGGAGGTTGTTGTTCGAGAACGTAGATGTGGTGCAAACGCCTGAAGAGTGGATCGATGTCTGCATAGGGGTCGGCGAATAAGTCGGGAAAGAAAAATCGCATGACCAGTGCCGACAGGGCGGCGCCGGCCAAACCGTAACCGAGTCGGGTAAGCACTGTCTGTCCCCGGCCTGTTTTCTCCAGACGTACGATCAGCCACCAGAACACGGTGATCAGGACGAAGAGGCTGACATGCACCCGCGAAAGTTCGTCATAGACCGTCTCCGACAATCCGCCAACACCGTGTTCTAGGAGTAAAACGACAAGACTGCAGGCCGACAGAGCAAGATTATAGCGAAACAGTTTCGCTCCAAAATCCTGTTTTACCAGCAGCCAGTACATTCCGAGGATGGCTTGGCTGACAAAGATTCCTAGCAGGCCCTCGGCGCTGACCCAAACCGCGACGGCGGCAACGAGTCCGGCCAGGTAGCAGGCCTGCTTATTAAACGGATAGACAAGAATCCGGATGATGCACCCTAGAGTGAGAGCGAATAAGGGTATCTGAAGGAGATGGTTATCCGGCCTGCCGATCTGGAAAATGATCAACAGACTGTGCTGCGATAAAAAGAGAAGACCCAGTGGTGCCCGATGCTGCTTCCCGAGCACCGGCGCAAATCCCCAGTAGAGGCTGACGACAGTCAGCACGGCGCTTAACGGACTGATGGCCAAACTCCACCAGTAGAGCGCCTCTTTGAATCCGAAAAAAGGGGCTCCCACCCAGGCACCCAGGTAGAGAATGGAATCGAAAAGTCGTGTCCAATGCTGCTCGTATCCGTGGGGTGGATTCACGCAAGCCAGGGTCTTATTGAACCAGTCTCCTGTCTCCTGCAGGTTCAAAACACGCGTCATCCACATGTAAGAGTCGGCGTCGCTCAAGTGGCCGTCGAAGATTCCGGTTAGCACGCCTCTGGCGACCAGCACTCCCACAATCAGAATCGTCGCTCCGATCATTGCAAAGCGTGGCTCCCAGAGACTCGATTTCGACTTTGACATCGAATGGTTCATGCCCAGCGCTCCCGCACACTTCGGTCGAAGGGAAAAAGGGCGCGGGTGGCCGGATATGCGCGCGATCGACCCGTTCCGAGAGGACCATGGGAATCGAAGGCCGGCGGAGACGATTGTGTTGCAGTCAATACGGCCGGACTCAGTCGTCGCTTCCCATCGTTACACGGAAGCGGAACGATGGGCACGTCACCTGCCACGCTGTTTCCGTCCAAAACGTTTAAATCGGCAGGTGACTGGTCCAGACGATGGCCGGTCAGACCATGGTCATACTTTGTTTCGAGCGTCCGGGCCTTGGTTGGCAAGAACGTTGACAGTCCCGCGAATTGCATTCCGACCCTTTGGCTCCGCCCATGAAGCTGATTCAGAATTATCAACCGCTTCCTCCTTTATTTCCCATGCTAGTCGCCCAGAAAACCGTCTGATTGCATGAGAGACAGCGCCAGGTTGTTACCCGATCCGTATAGCTGACACCAGCTCTTTGTATCGGAGCACCACTTCGCTAACGATCACTTCCGGATTGATCGATCCTTTCGCTGAGTTTGTGGTGGTTCAGGCGAACGATGGACACCGCTCAACAAACAAAAACGGTCGTCGTGAAAATCCAGACACACGTCGCAGGAGTCCCTCAGGATACATCGACTCCCGCTGGGATTCCAGGTTGCTCGGATTTGCCAGTTCACAGGCTATAACTTGTCGTCGACTCTTGGATTGAATCCAACATAAGTATGCCCAGATGCAGAGTAAAGGGGTAAACGCGAGAACCGTCGCGCATAACAAGAGATCATTCCCAGCGTGTCAGCAAACGAAGACAGCGCGATTTTTTCAATGGATGTTTTCCCCCGATCCTCGGACAGGTTACAAAAATGGAAGACTTTGTTCGATGGCAGAAAACAGGGCGGCCCCGGCCATTTTGTCGAGACATGTTGACGACCTACTTGCCTGACACGTTCGGGTGTTTGAGGTAGATACACACAGCGTGAAGATGAAGCCGAATGTTGAATGATGGCCGGCACTTTCCATCGAATCAGGTGGCAGACGACCGCTTTTGTCGGGAGTAAAATCAAGTTTGTAAAACGGTTCACGCGGCTCTTTGTCATTTCTGTACAGGCTTGTCAAAATGGGTGCTCGAAGTCTGGGGTCTGCTTCCAGGAATCTCCAGTCCGGCCAGCCATGCTCGTGGTATATGGTATAATAGAGATAATGGACGAATCCCCGCGGCGGCGTTTTGCGAGTCAGGCCCTGTAGAGCGCCACGAGGTTGGTGAAGGTGGTAGGTATTCGTGTCTCGCAATAGACTTGACGAACTTCGAACGGAACACAGATCGGTTAAGTTGGGTGGCAATCCTGCGCATCGGGTAGGACGTGCCTGGTGGATGTTTCCCCTGGTGGCGGTCACCACCATCGTCGTTGCACTTGCGATCTGGGATTCGGGGATCGGCAATGTCATCTGCAAAGATGCCTCGCTGTTGTCCGGTGAGCAACCTCCAGAGTCGGCATCGACTTCGGCTGCCAGAGGGGAATCGAGACCTCAGGATTCAGCACCGGAGGCACCTGGGAAGACCTCGCCAAAGTCACCATTGAGCACCGGCAACAACCTTTTGGGCGAGGCTGTTTTAACGCCCCGAATTCAAGCCAAGCTGGATCAGCAAGACAAAAATCTCGACCCGACGGAAGACGGGTGGGAAACAGAAGCATTTCATGATGCTGCAAAGAAACAGCTGAAAAAAATATCACAGTTTCTGGCGAGTCCTGAAGGGTACGATACGGACAAGCTGTCAGAAATTGTGGCTCCGGGGTTTGTCTGCGGGGCACTGCGTCCTCAATCGCGGGACGAATCTTTTCAAAATGAGACAATCACATATTGTCGTCTAACCACCCCGTACACCGGAAGCTTTTCGTCATGTTGAAGATGGGTCTGGCTGCTTTGTTGATCCTGCTGCTTGCGTTGACTGGTGTCTACTGGTTCAACGACTCGCCGGACGAGGTGCAAGACAGCAGTGCCAGGGGCTGGGTCGATGTTGTCGAAAACGACCAGCAGGCCAATGCGTCACTCCGCCGTTTGCGGTCGCTGCCCTATGTATCGTATGTTGAGGACGAGCAGAATCCTGAAAAGACTGGCGTTGCCTTGTATGACGATTCACTGGCGTTTCCAGGAGTCAATTTGTACACCTCCTTGTGGGGTGATACCGGACATCTGCTGGATATGCACGGTAACGTCCTGCACGACTGGCGTTTTGCGCCGATCGTACGTCCCCGGGAAGAACGTCTGTTTGCTTTCAAGCCCGGTGTCAGTTTTTTGAATCTAGGCAGATCCGGCCATTTGTTTCGACTGCAAAATGGCGATCTTCTCAAATCGAATTGGGAGGAATCGAGCACCATTTGGCATCAGGAAGGGACCTATCACCACGAGATTTGTTTTGACGAACTGGGCCAGGTCTACACGCTGAACAAAGAGTTCCACGAACTGAATCACAGGAGTCTTTCTGTTCCCTTCCAGGATAATAATCTTGTCATCTTTTCAAACAAGGGAGAGTTGCAAAAGAAAATATCGATCGGGCGTCTTGTTCAACGGCAAATACCCAGCGAGTATTTAGACGCAATCTGGAGACTGGAGCCCGGGTCGGAACTTGCCCAGCAGCATCGTCGGAAATGTGGTCTGGAAAACCTGTACGACATTCTGCACGTCAACACGGTACAGATTCTCAAAGATGACACGTTCGTGGGGAAAAAGGGTGATTTACTGATCTGTGTGAGAAATATCAATCTGATTTGCACGATCGATCCTGAGCGGGAACGCATTGTTTGGATGTGGCAGAATGGACAACGTATTCTTGATCGGCCGCATTATCCGACACTACTGGCCAACGGGAATATTTTGATCTTTGATAACGGATGGTTTCGAGGGCATTCACGGGTGATTGAGTTCAATCCGCAGAGCGAGAAGATTGTTTGGGAATATGATGGATTACCCGAGAACTCGTTTTTTACAAAACGTTGTGGAATGGCTCAGAGATTGCCAAACGACAATATTCTCGTCACGGAAACCGCCAAGGGTCGTGTGTTCGAGGTCACTCGCGAAGGTGAACTCGTGTGGGATTTTTACAACCCCGACAAGGATCGGGAGCATCCGGATCTGAGAGCGTCGATCTATCGCTATTTGAGGTTGACGACAACCGATCTTCAGGAGATCAACTTGCCGCCCGATACGAGGCGGAAAATATCGGCGCTAGGATATCAATGAACGGATCCTGCGTACGTCGCAGGGTCGGTTTCGCACCTGCCTAAACAAAGGCGCCACCTTGCCAGCACCTGCCAGTCCGAACGACCCGTGTGTGGACGCCCGGTGAAATCTAGTACGACCTATGCTGGCTGCCGCGAGAACTCGAGGTCTTGCGATATGACCCGAAGGAGGGGCGTAACTTTAGGATCGACACGGATGACGAAAGTCCCTGCGCGAAGACACGCGATGAGGTCATTTGTTTTCTCAATCACGAAATGCGAACGAGAACAGTTGTGCGTCGTGCAGGTGGAAGCGGAGCACGAGTGGTTTCCCGGCGAGATCCGCGACATTGGTTTTGTTGCCAAATGTTACAATGTGGCGCAGGTCGTCTCCATGGATCGGTGCGGAAGCGGGCCATGTAGCCAGTTGCCGGAGGTCCATGCCAAGTAGTTCCACTACGATTTTTCCCTGCGGTTGCACCTTGGCGTTTATTTCCAGTCGCTGCCCTGAGAAATGGACCGGGACGGTTGTCAAAGTGGCACCTTCCTTCGGTCCGTCGGCCGAAACAAAGCGATCCTTGCGCCATTTGACCAGGCCGATTCCTGATTCGTGATCAGGTTCATTTTTGTTTTTTACCCCAAACCATCTCGGCGCCCCGTGAGTAAGGTTTGCACTGGAGTAATACAACCAGACTTCTTCCTGGTGATCGAAGGCGTACGCTGCAGTGCTGAAAATGCCGCTGTCCCAATCGCTCGGTTGGCCAGGTTCAATGGCGGGAGTACGGTAAGGGCGTTCGAAATGCTCCAGGTCGCGTGAGACGGCCAGTTGCACTTCCAACGGACCATCGTTCGTTGAAAGTGAATTGGGAACATTAGTGGTGATGCTGAGGAGCCAGGGAAAGGCGATCAGGCAACTTTCAGCCACATAAAATCCCGAGCCATAGATTTCTGTCCGCATCACATTCGGATTGTCCGGGTATTTCAGCAAGGGGCGAGCTTTGGCGGCCCGGATACGGGTGCCGTAATCGTCTCTTCGGTCTGCCCATATTGCCGGTGTCGCTTTTGACCAGTGCAAAAAGTCGTGGCTGGTCGAGGTCCAGAGGGACCTGCGACGGCGGCCCAGCACCGGCATTTGTTGTTTGAAAATCGCAACATACTGCTGGTGCGTTTCACTCCAACAGGCGCAGATTACGTCCTCGATGTAAGAAATCGGTAAAATGGTCCCGGGAGCCGCTTCCTTCCAATGCAGACCGTCAGGAGAAACCATCGCACAATACCCATGATCGTACCGGTAACAGATCATTTTGTAACGGCGAGCCGGATCTGGGTCCCGTGGGTCTTTGATGACGCTGGCCAACAGTCTATCCGTCACGGCATTGTGTGGTTTGCCATTATTCGACCGAATCGTTCCTTGGTGAGACTTGTCCCAGTGAATTCCGTCGCGGCTGGTAGCGTAGAAGGTTGTCTCGTGCGAAAAGTATTCACTGGCCGATCCGAGATACCACATCTTGAACAGCTTTTCGTCGCTGTCGTACAGCACCGATCCGTACATTTGCAAGTTCCATCCTTCACATGGCTGATCGACTTTCACCAACGGCTCGCGGGAAACTTTGCGACCTGGGTGTAACGTGAAGCTCACGCCTTTTGCTTCGTAGACCAGTTCCTGGTCAACAAACAATTGGGACTTGGAAGCCACATCGACTACGGTCTTCTGTGGCCGTGCTGATGCAACCGGTAGCCAGACGAGCAGGAAGAATATCGCCAAGATCGGATAGCAAGTCGATGGAAAGATCACAACCCGATACGATGCGCACCTGATGTTGAAGGCCAAGCGATTGTGAATCATATGTTTCATCGATATCTCCTCAGTTCGGCAGATTACAAAAGGGGTGCTGCTATCTCGGGCGGCTGCTAACGGGTCGCTGGGAAAAGTAGTAAGTCGGTATCGTCAAGCATTGTATCTTATTTTTGCGTTATCGATCGGTAATTCTCAAAGCTGTAGACCGGTCTGCGAAGATACCGTGACGCAGTGACGATGTCCTTCCTGTCGAATTGCTTTCGAGTGGGGAATTCTCTCCGAATCTGACAAGCCAGCAATGAGCTCGGTTCGCTGGTTTGGCGCTAGTCAGTGCCCGACGGCGTCGCCAGAACTAGTTCGGTTCTAAATTTGTGTGCGGGAATTGGAGGGGACCGGTGGCGTCGTCATCTGCCTCTTCCATCGCTTTACCGGCAGGGTTTCGAATTTCTCCGTACTGGGTGCGGGCAACCGGGTGTTGCTAAAAGATTGGTCGGTTGCGCCAGATGATTCGTCAACCCAGCTCCGGCGCGATCGGATAACGATCATGGCTGGGGTTCTTACGTCGCAGAAGAAATCGACGTTAAAGTCGCACAGCAGTGCTGGCCCGGGTGTTGTTTCACCGGATGAAAATTAGATCAGTCACATGGACGATGACCAGCACAGCCTGCCACTAACATCAGACCGAAGATACACAGAACGACCGATGACGGCTCAGGCACGGAAGTCGTGAGGGCCCCATAGCCGCTGGGATTAAAACTTGACGCCAGCACGTTGTAGTCCCGGAGGTCGATATCACCATCTCCATCGAAGTTTCCCTGGTCCCAGTTCAAGCCGGTGCCTAATGGAGAAAAGTTAACGGCCAGGGTTGTGTAGTCGCTGAGGTCGATTTTTCTTGATTCCGGGTTTGCCAGGTCATCCACATCGCCGCGAAGGTGGGGTGAATCGTAACCGTTCTCGGTCGCGGCCTGTACGAGCCACTGATCCAGGTCCACGTTGTCAATCACATCGTCATCCACCAGATCAAACTTTTCCGTGGCCTCCGTCGTGGCAACTCCATTGACCAGATTATGAAAGTTCTCGGAGTACATCAGGTTCACATCACTCACGTTGCAAAAAGAATCTCCGTCAAAGTCGCAGAGGAGTGGTGGAGGAGGAGGCGTGTCGCCGTTCACGTTCATTAAGCGAATCGTGCCGCCCGTGATTCCATCCCAGTCCAGACCGTCATGGCTCCAGCCGGGCGGAAGCACTGCATTGATCAGAATGGGATTCAAAGTATTGGTTCCTACACCAGGATTGGAAGAATCACCGTAGGTAATCAGGGTGAAGTCATCGCCCGACGTGTGAGAGTCGAGATTGGTGATCTCGACTGCAAGATTACCCAAGTTGACGAGATTTGATTCGACGTTGATGGCGCCACCCTCTCCGTAGATTAAATTCACCAATGGACCTCCTTCGGAATGACCGGGCGCCGTCAAATTTGGAACCGACAAGGTATGACTGCCAACATCCAGGGTGGTGTCAGCACCAAGTTTGGACCAGTGACCAACGTGTTCTCCGAGGGGATTCGTTTGATGGTAATCGCTCAACAACTGCAGGTGACTGTTGTCTGCCACCTGTAAGCGAAATCCCAAGTCCGTTTGCGCGATGTCAACAGTTTGGATATTTCCACCTCCGTTAAAGACCAGATAACCTTGATCGTAGGAGGTAAAGTCGGACCCGTTAGGTGGTGTGAATGTTGTGTTCGGATCGGTTACATTGCCAGTGACTTTAACCCATGTTTGAACGGGTCCTCCCAACAGGCCTGTGAAACCATCCGGGTCCAATGGAAAGGTCAGGTCACCGTTAATCTGGGTGGTCGTGCCGTTGACAGAAAAATAACCGGCATCCTCAATTGTCAAATCGTCGATCGTGCCTCCCGGGGCGAACGCTATATGATAATAATTGGCAGGATTCAAAGGATTGGTGTCACGGTTGTTATAAAGAGTGAGATTCGGTACGGAGTGGCCGACGAGATCCATCCGGCCGGGACCCGATCGAATTTCACTGATAGAAGGGTCAAAGACAATATCCATGGGATGGGCGCCCTCGGCGGCCGAAGTACCGTCTCCGCCTCGCAGTCTGAACCCTTGAGAGAAATCGAGCACGCCGGTCTGTTCGGCCGACGAGTCGGTGAATGTCATCCCCGGGACGATGAAAGATGCCGGCATACGAGTTGTGGTGAACCCGTTCAGGTCAAATACCATCTGGCCTGAATTACCTGCAGTGTTTGAAAATCGGATGGGCGGCGTTCCAGCATCGTGGAGATGCATGTTTTCGTCCAGCGTCAGCTTGTCGACAAAGTTGCCATTGGCCGTCCACTCGAATACGAGGGGACCATCCAGTGGGGCGAACCCCTTCCAGCGAATATCGCGGTTTCCGGTAAGCGTCGAATTCAGGACTGCCTTTTCATTTCCATAGTCCGGAATACCGTTTCCGTTGCCGCCCCCCTCTGGATTGGCCCAATTGGCCGGGTTGTCCCAGTCGACGGTACCCGAAGTCGGACCGATCCAAGTATGGTCACCGGGTGCTGCCAGCAGGGATGGTGAGTATGATAACGACGTAAGGATGGCGGCGAACAAAAATGATTTGGGACCAGCCGGAAGATAATTTCTGTATTGGGTCATGATTTGGTGTAAATCGATTGTTATGAGATGGTAAATAGTCGGAGGGTTCTGGGACCCTGTTTCAACACAGACCATGCTAAAGCGAAGGCGTTGCAAAATGTCTTCGGTTAGTTTCACGGAAAGGATTTGCAGGGCTTCCCATAGGGTGCCTAGTCTTCTAGTATCCCCCAAACCACGGACATCCGTCAAGGATTCCAGCAGAAAAATTTTCATGCCAGAGTTTGGCACGCCCATTTTTTCTATTGGTCGGATCGGATGTTCAGAAAATAAAACACGCCCTGGGTGAGGATGACAAATAAAACGTGTGCGGCCGGTCGAGTTGCTGGGAATCAAGACCCTTGCCGGACTGTCTGACCGGGTGAATACGATTTACAAGCCTCCGGTCTTCACGTCGTCTACGGGCCATGAACCGACCAGTGATGACTCACATCAGCAGGGCTGTCCAAACCGAATTCTGGTTGGCAGTTTAAATGAGGATATGTAATGGCGCATTATCGCTTGGCCATCGCCAGATTCTGGCACGAGTCCAACAGCTTTTCCGGAATACCCACTCAAATATGCGATTTTGAGCAGTACCAAGGTGGGACACTGATCGGGTCCCAGTTGTTGGAACACACCGAACGGCGTGATGAGATCGCGGGGATGGTGGAAGTATTCAGCGGGCGCGACGATACCGAAATGGTACCTCTGATCAGTGCGGGTGCGCTACCTGCGGGACTGATTAGTCAGGACACGGTGGACCATTTGGAGCAGCAGTTGCTCAGCCAACTGTTGCCGGCTGGTAAACTGGACGGAGTTTGCATTGCTTTGCACGGTTCGATGAGTGCCGAACAAACACCGGATCTGGACGGCTATTTTCTGCAGGTGTTACGCTCGCACGTTGGCCCCGAGGTACCGATCGTGGTGGCGCTGGACTGTCATGCGATTGTGACTCAGCAGATGGTCGAACTGGCGAATGCATTGATTGCTTATCGGACCCACCCTCATACCGATCTGGTCGAGACGGGTGCCCGCTGTGCCCAGGTGCTGATGGATACGGTTCACGGAAAGATCCATCCGCTGACCCGTGCCCGGCGCGTACCGCTGATACTGCCCCCGCCGGACGACGGTACCACCGCCGATCCGCTCAAGAAAGTCTTCAATACCTTCATCGGCTGGGACGATTTGGAGGGAGTCATCGCTTGTTCCATGTGCCCGGCGTTTCCGTTTCAGAATGTGTCCGAACAGGGTTCTATGGCGCTGGCCGTCACCGATGGTGATGCAGACCTGGCGAATCGATTGGTCGATGATCTGGCCGGGCTGTTCTGGGATGTGCGCCACGAGTTGTTACCCGATCCCATGTTGAGTCCTGCCAAGGCGCTGGAGCACGCGGCAACCATTGAAGGGGCACCGGTTGTGATCACCGATTCGGCGGACACCGTGGGAGGTGGGGCGCCGGGAGACAACACTTGTATTCTGGATGCCGTGTTGGCACATCGGCACACGATCAACGGTTTGATTTTGCTGCACCTGCCTGATGCGGACGCCGTCGAGCAGTTGAAGAATGTTCAAGTCGGCCAAACGGCCACTGTCGCGGTGGGAGGAAAGCGGGATCGAGTGTTCTGCCAACCGCTGACAGTGACTGGCGAGATGCTGTGTGTCAGTAGCGGACCCATCCAGGACGACGCGGCGGCCGGTTTCCAGGAGACCATTGAAACAGGGCCCATCCTGTGCCTCGGAATCGACAATGTGCGGCTGGTGTTGACCGAACGAGTCATCCTGGGTCCGCAACCGTCGGTATTTCGGGCGGTTGGCATCGAGCCTTTTGAAGCCAAGGTCGTTGTTTTGAAGACAGGGATTGGTTACAAGATGACCTACGCACATGTGGCGAAAGCCGTACTACGAGCCGACTGCCCGGGTGCTCAATCCTACAACCTGAAAAACTATTTATTCGAACACGTCGCACGGCCCATATTTCCTTTGGACGGCGAATTTGATTGGAACCCGTAGTACTTGATTGGATTTGCAGTGGGGTGTTTCGGCCCCCATCGATAATATCACGTGCCGGTTTGGGACAACCCCTGATGTGCAACGAACGATTGACAATCGATCCACGACAACTGGACGCTGTGGAGCTTTTCGGTCATTTGCCGTCGACGCGCTGTGGAGATTTGGACCGCCAATATATCGGAGAGGTCCTGGACGCCGGTTTTGGCAACTGGGAGCCGGCTGACATGATCGGCCGTTTCGAGTCAGCCTATGCAAAGAAATTTGAGGTGCCCTATGCCATTTCGCACAACTCGGGGTCTGGAACGATGCTGGCCTGCCTGTTGGCGGCTGGTGTAGGACCCGGTGATGAAGTGATCGTGCCCACCCTTACCATGGCGGCTACGGCGTTCGTGGTTATTCAATGCGGTGCGGTACCTGTTTTTGCTGACAGCGATCCCCGCACCTTTAACATCGACCCGGCTGACGTGGCGCGAAAGATCACGCCACACACCCGCGCCATTATTCCCGTCCATCTTTTTGGTTTGCCGGCTGATATGGACCCCATCATGAAACTGGCCAGGCAGTCCGACTTGACGGTGATCGAAGACAGTGCGCAATGTTTTTTGGCAACTTACCACGGAAAAGTGGCTGGTACGATTGGTCATGCGGCCAGTTTCAGTTTTCAGGGATCCAAGCATATGACTTCCGGTGGGGATGGGGGCATGGTGATCACCGACAATGAATTGTTGGGCGGTAACATTCGTAAGGCAGCGGTGCAAGGCTACCGCACATTGGGAGCGGCAGCCGGTCAATCCTCGATCCCACGTGACGAACGGCAGGACTGGAGTTTTAAACGACATGATCGCCTGGGCTACAATTTTCGCATGTCCGCCCTGCAGGCGGCACTTGGCCTGGCCCAGTTGGAACGTTTAGACCGTCTCGTGGCGGCTCGGCGTTACATTGCCTCGCGCTACGAGGACGTGATTTTTGACACGAAATGCGAATGGCTGATCCCGCCATTCACGCCAGCAGGTACGACCCATTCATTTTTCACGTACTCCTGCCTCGTCGACGAGGACGCGATTGGCGTGGATTGGCGCACTTTTCGACAAACCTACATCCAGAACGGTGGTGACGGGTTGTACGGTGCCTGCTCACCGGTCCATTTAGAACCGATCTTTCAGACGATGGAGTTTTTTGGTCCGCCCGAACGGGCGCCTCATCATGATCCCCGGTACCGGGGGAATGTCAAAGGCTACAGCAAGATGGACTGTCCCAATGTGGAATCATTTCGGAAGCGGCTCTGCCAGTTTCGTACCGGTATGCAGACGTTGGAAAAAGTAGAAACCGAGATGGACGCGCTACGTGCTACGATCCGGCACTACTCCTGAACTTCGCTAAACTTCGGACCTTGCTGATGCAACCAGCAGCCAGCACAGCAAAAAGAACATCGCCAGTACGGGACAGAATGAACACGGAAAAATCGCAACCTGCCAGGCAACGGGCTTCACGTTGAGGAACGGATCATGTTGAACAGTCGTTGTCATCACTTTCGCCCGAAGCGAGCCAGTTGTAGGAGCCTAGCCAGGATTCAATGTTCGCGAGTTGTTTCCAGCACTCGGTGCTGCGCGCTATCCAACGGGTCAGCGCTGTGATGCAGGGAGTCGGTCCTTTGCATTCTTTATTCGCAATCACTCGCCGTCCCTAAGCCACGATTCATGTTATACTGACAACGGTACGGGGCGCGTCCCCACGAACTTATCCAAATGGTAGAAAAACGTTGGGAAAACTAGCAAGTAGTTTCTAGTTGATTGTGTTCCAAGCCGCAAACAATTCAGTCGTGATAGAAAATGACAAGCTTGCTGTGTCTTGTCCTCGGGCTGCTTTTACCCTGGTAGAACTGCTGGTAGTTATCCTGATCATTGCCATCCTGACGGCTCTGTTGTTACCGGCCGTGATGGTCGCCCGGGAATCGGCGCGCCGTATCGATTGCGCGAATCGAATGAAGCAATTGGCGCTGGCTGTTCACAACGAGTCCTCAAGAATGAGTAAGGGACGCTTTCCGGAGTTGGTTCGTTTTGGGGCCAACCCCCGACTCGCGATGAGTCTGTTTCATATCATCATGCCCCACATGGAACAGCAGCAATTATTTGACCCGGCTTACATGCATGCCGTGGCAACCAAGAGTCCGTACTTCTGGGAAATAGGCGTGCATTCAGATGTTCCCGGTCACCCTACGCCAGCGGGCAAAAGTTACTGGGACGTCTACGGCCATGTTCCTCAGTACATCTGCCCCTCCGACACGATGCTGTTTGAAAACACCGGCTTAGCCTCGGAGGCCACAAATAAGTACACCAGCTACGGAGCGAATTATCTACTTTTGGGACGTAAACGACCCAAGCCGCTGAAGTGTGCCTGGTTGACGTCTGAGTCGTGGAAAGCCAAATACAAACTGGGCGGCGTTCCCAACGGCACCTCGAATGTGGTCATGTTTGCGGAGATTTCAAAATCCGCTCATGAAGTTAATTATGCGTGGCCGGCGATGGCGCGTTTGAATGTTTACTCCGCTATTTTTGGCTTTCGAATTCCGCCTCACTCAATTGATCAGCCGCACTGGATTAATATTACTGCAGATGCCCTGAAACCGCCCACCAGTCCCCTGCGTCCTGACGGTAATTGGCACCATCGGGCGATGACGATGCACCCCGGATTAATGAATGCAGCGCATGCCGACGGGAGTGTGCACACGGTATCCACGGACATCGATCAGCAGGTCTGGTTGTTGAAGATCGTGCCCGATGAGAGTAACCCTGTCGATGAAGGAGATGGGGGCCCGGCCGATTTATACAGGCCGTGTCCGCCGCCATCGTGATTGCAGAGAGCGTTAAGTGAGGGGCCGACAGGTGCGCAATCCGACGCCGGCTATTGGGAGAACAACGCCAGGCTGTATTCTTTTTCGGCAGGTACCTCGATGGATAGGGGAGTTGTTGAAGCGTTGCGATATATTCGGGGGACCACGGGGCCTGTTGCAGGCTGCCCGCGGATGCTTGTCTCTTGCATTGGCATGATCACCACTTTGTACGTGTCAGGCGGAATAGCTTTCAGGCTCGAGATGCGGCGCATGAAGACTTCTCCCGCCTGATTGGTGTTCCCCATGGCGGTGGCCGTCTCGTCACCTTCACGTTGAAAAAAAATCACTGCATCTGCTAGCGGCTGACCGTCCAAAGTGATCAAACCCCTGGCCTGTTGCTTGGCATGAGATGAGCAACCAATCATAGCGCAAGCCAACATCAAGGCTGTCCAACTTGGCAGAAAGATGTTTGGTGGATTCCAAGCGAGAACGTTGTTCCTCATGTGGTTTCCCAGCTGTAGGTTCGACGTGGATTTCCGAAAATTTAATGAACGAAACCATGCGAACTACCTCTCGCTCGTACCTTCGAGGCCGAGCAGTCAGTGACATGGCTGGTGTCGCTTGGAAAAGTGCTGCCAGGAATGTATCCTTGGTTATTCCTTGCGAATTGCACTTGGCAAACAAGCCAGTCAGTTCTCGTAGGCAAGTGAGGCGACTGAGGTGGTTTGGTGTCGTTGACGACGTTAAAACAGTAAAGACCGTCAGTTCCGCAAAACCGTTTCTCTAATCATGGCAAAAAACATAGTAAAGATTGTGACGAACAGTCGCGAAAATTATAATACCTATCAGTGGGCCGAAGGGTGTCCAAAACCCTGTTGTTCAATGGGGTTCGCGGGATTGCGTGATGGCTTCCAGGCGGAAACCCTGCGAGATTGTTCTGGATTTCATACTGTGGGAGGCCTTTTTTCTGAAAGTGGCGAATTCGGCTTTCACGAAAAAGGTGTTTGAAGTTCGCCCACCTAGACTGTGGTGTAGGGTGTGGCAGAATGGGCGTGGTCCGCTCGACCCGAAATTGGGACAAGCGGCATTTTTCAGGATGTCAGTATGACAGACGAAAATCGACGGAACAGGAGTGTACCCTTCGTTACAAAGCGGCGGGATCATACAGACACAAGAGGATCACTCTGATGGCAGACGAAACCCCCAATTCGACCTATCGCAAGGTTGGCATTGTTGGCGGTGGAACGGCTGGATACCTGACCGCTTTGGCGCTGAAGAAACAGATCCCACATCTGGAAGTCACGGTGGTGGAATCTGAGAGCATCCCCGTGATTGGTGTGGGAGAGGCTACGACGCCGCTCATTGTAATGTTTCTTCATCGGGGTCTGGGACTGGATGCCGGTGAATTTTACAGAGTGGTGCAACCGACGTGGAAACTGGGGATCAAATTTGAATGGGGCCTGCCCGGAGACTATGCTTTCCACTACCCGTTTGATCGTAATGACAGTTGGAATGCAATCCAGCAGACTGGAGATATAAGAAACGGATGTTTGACATCCGTACTGATGAAAAACGACAAGAGTCACATGCTCAGGTCGGCAGGTGGAAGCAAACCGACACCCATCCATAATAAGACGAATTATGCTTATCACCTTGAAAATGAATGCTTCATCAGCTATTTGCGGGGCAAACTGAAGGATGCGGGGGTCGAGAGGCGACTCGGCACGATCGAGGAAGCCAAGCTGAATGAGGATGGTACGGCGATCGACTACCTTGTCAGCCCTGAATTGGGAAACTTGTCTTTCGATCTTTACGTCGATTGCAGCGGTTTTCGGTCTGCTTTGCTAGAAAAAGCGATGGGGTCGAAATACATCAGCTACGCGGACAGTCTTTACACGGACAGTGCTTGGACGATGAACCAAACAAACAACGGACGGCCCAATCCCTACACGACGGCCGTTACCATGGATCACGGATGGATGTGGATCATTCCAATCCGCACGGAAGATCACCTGGGATACGTTTATTCGTCCAGTTTTTGTGATGATGAATCAGCCCTTATTGAAATGAAGAAAAAATATCCTGATGCCACAAATCCAAAACTCATCAAGTTCCGGACAGGCAGGCATGAACAGGCGATTGTGGGCAATGTGATGAGTGTTGGCAACTCCTTTGGTTTTGTCGAGCCTCTGGAGAGTACAGGGATTCACATGATTATCACCACCATCATGGAATTCGTGCGCAACTTTCCCAAGGGTGACAACGACGTGGCTTCAAGACAAATGATCAACAGCACAACCAATGCGACCTGGGACAACATCCGCTGGTTTCTCGGAGTTCATTTTCGCTTCAATAAACGTTTGCAAACAGAATTCTGGAAAACATGTCGCGAAAAAGTTGACATTTCTGGTTTTGAGACGATCCGTCAGCTTTTTTATGAACAGGGGCCGTTTCTGGAACACGGTATTGACGAAAATCCGGACTACCGGAAACTTGCACGCCACACGATCTTTCCGTGGAATGCCTTCGATCTTTTTATGTTGGGCCAAGGTGAACTGCCGCACGAATCCGCGATGAAGATACCCGCGAAGAAGCAAGTCGATTTGGCAAACAAAGCAGTCGTTTGGGACCAGATTCAGTTGAGGGCCCTACCGCAAAATGAGGCCCTGGCCGCCATCGACACCTGGCCCAGCCTTGTCGGCAGTCAAGACTGACCCCAAAAAACTGAACTCCCCATCGCAGGCTGAGATAACTTGCAGCAGGCGTACTTGCTATCTTGCGATGTGGCAGTTGAAATGCCCCGACCGGAGGGTTCCTGCCAGGTGGGGCGTGGTGTCAGTCTTTCTTGTCGGCGTCGAGGGTGATTTGGTGGTCCTCGAACTTGTTTCCGTAGATGTCTTCACCCACCATGTATCGACGTCCGATGGAGTGTTTGTTGCCAACGTCATACTCGGATCTTTCGATAGCATGATAACGCATGGTGCGACGTTCGTTTTCCGCCACTTCAGGTTCTAGTATCTCCGACGCCAGTTTGACTTTGTATTGATCGATGAAATGTCGCGGATAGGGCAACACACAACCGATAGGCGAACCCTTCGGAATGAAGATTTCTTCGTCTTGCCGAGTGACCCGAAGGTTAAAGGTGAAATCGCGGCGAAGATTGTCGGTTTCGATGACTGCTGCCATATGAGCAATGCCATCGATGGCAAAATTTGGTGGAGTGACCACCATCAGATTGATTCCTTTCGGCGTTCTGAAGGTCCATGTGTTTTGAATCGTTACCGTACTCATTCCAAAATGTGACTGGACGAGTTGAGCGTTGAACAGATCACGATCCTCGGGCCGCTTTCGAATGGCGATGTCTTGAGCAGCTTGTCCTCCGTTCCACTTGACCCAGAAATCATAAAGGCTGCGCACAATAAATCCATGTTGATTGGCCATCGTCAGGGGCAAACAGAAGTAAGCGTGTTGAACGAACCAGTCGCGTTCTTTCTGGCCCTTGAGGGGTTCAATGAGGGATGCGTACTCTTCCAGTTCCTCGCGTTGGGAGATCACCAACAACGTGTCGTCGGGCACATCTACCTGGTCAGGGATGTTCTCAGGTGGCACAAAGTGGTTTTCTTGAATGCTTGTCAGTTTCGTAGTTTTGTAGTAGTTGTCCGCTTCGTGTAGTTGTTCACACAAAAATCCGTTGACGGTTCCTTCACGGGCGCTTGCCTGCCATACCATGTCACACTTGTCTTGTTGCCGGCTGTAATGATTCTTGTCGAATTCGGAATCACCGTAACGATAATGCAGCATCGCAATGTTTGAAGATGAAGGTGAGAATTGTCGTCCTCCGTCTCGGTTGAAGATGCTGAAATTTGTGATCACCGGCTCGAGTTTCAGTTGGTGGACTGCCAGCACGAGTGCCCACATGCTGGCAGTTAGGGGTAGTTGCACACCGGAGGCTCGAGGCTCCGGTGCGTGGACCTCGAACAGTTCGATGTTCTGCAGCCATTGTTGGCTCAACGCTTCGCGGCAGGCGGCTGGCACGATGTGGGGTACGCTGCCACTGATCGGAGATTGCAACAGAAGTTCCAGCGGCAGACCCGCCTTGTTGCAAACTTTTTCCAAGACCGCCAAATTGTTTCTTTTGACATTCAAGTACGGAACGGAATCAAGACTGACTTGATTTTCCGTAAGGAAATACTCATCCATAGGCAGAGGGCGGAAGAAAATGGTGTCCGGATCACACAGGACAAGATAATCGGCATCACTGCGCACACACGCCAAAGTTCCAGCAGTGTTCCGGCGCGCATAAACCAATCCCCGGTTGCGACGGAAGTTGCGCGTCAGTTGAACACGCCCTCCCGCGCGTTGAATCAGTTGGAATCCGGGCATCAGCGGCCGGTCGTTGCCATGCACAACAATAATGGGGGTGTGTCCTGCGTACTTCTGGCAGGAGTAGTGAAAGAGCATGGCCTGCCAGGCGTTGTAGATATTGTTTTCGGCAGACGCGAGGATATCGTAGGTGGGTGCCATACCGCTGGGTTACTTGTGCGGAAAACGTTGGTGTACGGATCAATGATCCGAATCGTACTGCCCCCCTTCCCAGAGATCAAGCTTAGTTGCCAGACGGTGCAATAGCAAGGACCGTTGTCGGGTACCAAAACTTTGATTTGCAGAGGAAGTAATCGAATCACTCTTGTGTGTCTGTGTTTCTCAGCAGGGTTTCAGCATCGGCCGCGAATTTTGCCAAGGGGAATCTGTTTTCGGGGCGCCCGTCAGGGCACTGGCCCGTCTGAAGCAGGAGGGTGAATCCGTGTTGGTACGCGTCTCCAAATCTCTTGGATGCATTACCCAATTGTGTTATAAACGAGCTCGCGACGGGCTGGCCTGCGACATCGTCGCAAAGGTTTGAACACCAAGGTGGCCACGTCGCCAACGCAATTGATGCTGATCGTGACCACTCAAATTTCTCCCAAACGAACCCGCCTGTACCGAACGGCAATGCTCGCGGTGTCGGTTGTGTCGGCGGCCGTGCTTCTTGAAGTTGCAATTCGTTGGCTTGTTGATGGTGGCCTACTGAGTGTTCCGGCTCCTCCTCCCGCCCGTTCGACTCTTTGGGATCCGGCACATTCAGAATTTGGGGTGTGGCATCACGCTCACGCCAATAAAGTTCACAAACGTCAGGAATTTTCAGTTGTCTATCGTACGAATTCCATAGGTGCCAGGGATGTCGAGCGCAAACGGAATTCGGACCGTTCCCGTATGGTCGTGTTAGGCGACTCTTTCATCGAGGGCTGGGGAGTTTCCGAAGCTCACCGCCTGACGAATTTGCTGGAAACATCAACGGGCCTGGAGCATTTGAATTTCGGTATGTCACACTTCGGTCCGTATCAATCCCTTCTTGTCTATCGCAAGCTGGCAAAACAGTACTCGCACGAAGGGTTGGTAGTCGGTGTTTTGCCATTGAATGATTTTTGGGACTTGGACTATAAATCCGCGCAAACCGCCTTGCGCTACGAGTATCGTTTTCGTCCTTACTTGCTGGGTAACTATCCGCACTACGAGCGGTTTGACTATCGTGAGTCAATGCTAAGGCAGTTTTTCAGACGGAGACTCTATACGTTCAATGCCTTCAGCACGCTCTATCGCAGCCTGTCCGCAAAGGAGCAGCAAAATGTGGATGAGATTGCGGTTAACTCCGGAAAACGTTTTCCTTCCTACTACTATGATCTTGGCGAGGAACAGTTTAACTTGTTGCGTTATTGTATCGAAAGGATGGTCGAAGAAGCCGATGGCAAAAGGGTGGCCATTGTATTGATTCCGGTTTTTAATGACTTCATGCGTTTTCGTGAAACCAAACAGAGACCATTAACGGAAAAGTTGCTGGAGTTGGCAGCCAGCCAGCCTTCCCTGCGGATCGTCGATCTTTTGCCACCGATGTACCAGCGGGCTGGGAAATGTCAAGTTAAATCGTATTTTCGCAAGCATGATTACCATTGGAATGAATACGGTAACAAAGTTGCATCGCACATCGTCGAGGAGGAGTTAACCGGGTTTCTTTACAAGCCGAAGGGACCAGCATCACGATCATCGAATCAATCTGATGGAGGCGGATGTTCATCCTGTCAGTGAAGGTAAATAGCCAATTTGATTTCTGGAAACACTTGTTTTATGGCCTGTTGGCAGGTTGGGAAAACAAGTTGAATTTTTACACGAGGTAACAAACCGATATGAATATCGACATCGAAATATCCATAGGAGAATTTTTCGACAAGCTGACCATTTTGCAAATCAAACAAGACAAGATCACCGATGCGGCCAAATTGGAAAACATCAACAAAGAGCTGGCGTATTTGAATGCAAAACTAGAAAATGCCAATATTTCCTTGGATGTGGTTGCTGACGAATTTGCGGCGCTGCGAAAATCCAATGAAGCGCTTTGGGAAATTGAAGATGCGATCCGCATCAAAGAGGGGCAGGGAGAATTCGATCAGGCCTTCATCGAATTGGCCCGATCCGTGTATGTCAGCAATGACGAACGGGCCGAAATTAAACGCACCATCAATCAAAAACTGGGATCAAGTTTTGTTGAAGAAAAATCTTATGCGTCCTACGAGCGCGATCCAACTTGAAGGGATTGCCGACGAGATTAAGGAGCGGGTGTCGGCACGGAACCGAACGAGCCCGCATTACGGGTAGCCCGGGTTAACGGAAGCTGATACCCCGCCGTTGCAATTGGACATCCGTCATGCCCGTGAATTCGAGTACGGCTTGATGGGCGCGTTCCTGTGGCGTCCCGGACATGTTCTCGAACAGTTCAGTAAGGTGTTGAGATTCCTCGTCCGTAAGTGGTCGGCGAATGAGGTTGGCAGCGACATGTTGTATGGCGTGGACGAGTGTTTTCTCCGAAGCCATTTGACTTTCCTATTCGACGTTGTACTGATTCGGAAAAAATAACTGGTTTCCAAGATGCTCAAAATGAAAGGTTTGGCACAACATCCTACGGATCCAACACTATTGAGGATGATAGATACCGTCGAGGGTTCTTTGGAGAAGTATGAAGACACTATCAGACGTTATTTCTTTCATGCAGACATTGTCGATACACAGACGGGAACGTTGTCCGGCGTAACATGGTGGGCAACTTGACACGCGCAAATTATGGTTGTTACGGTGTCCGTGGATGAGGGGGGTTGTGGGTCCCCACAAGCTAATGCAGGGCGTCTTCAGGGTGCCCGCCAGGTGAGCCGGACCCGAGTCAACCGAGACGACGCATTTGGCACTGTGAATAATCGAGGCCAAGCCGACAACGTCGAGCATGCGGTCAAATCTTGTCACGTTGGGTAAGCTTTGAAAATGTTCGTCGAAAGCAGTATCCGTGCTGTTCACAATGATATTCAGGTCATCATGTGCCGCAGCCTGTTTTGTCAAATTCAGCCAGTATTCGACCGGCCATGATTTGTTGTCTTTCATCGAATAGGCGTCGGGACAAAACAGAACGAATTGTCCCGATTCGGGTAAATTCAACTGGCGCGCGATTTTTGGGTACTCTTCGGTCAGAAGTGTTTGAACACTTCCGTGGGTGATGAGGGCTTCGGGATTCTCACACCTTCCCGGGATCCCCCAGTTGGCCCAAAGGAATTGCCAAAAGGATCCCATGTAAAGATATGCCGGACGAGCGCCTTCCGGACTGGCTCGCATATGCTGAGTCTGGTATTTGGGATTCCAGTCAGACGGTTTTTCTTTGGATACGATTCGGTCGAAGATGGACAGGGCGGTTAACAAGCGACGAAACCGCTGGAGTTTGCCGTCTGGCATCACGGTAATGAATTCAAAGTCGGCAGCTTTTTGAGAGGCGATCTCGCGCTGCAGAGTAAGGATCGTTTCCAGAACGATGATGAAATCACCCAGACCGCCAGTGACGTCGAAAATGAGAGTTTGGGGTGTGCTAAAGTCGAAAGTTCGCAAGGTAAATCGCTGATACTCTTCTTCTGTCAGATCACTCGATCCTGTTTTGAAGTCCTTATTGATTTCAATTTCCTTTGTGCCACCGTCAGGAAGTGAAACACAGAGTTTGACGAGTCCATCCTCGTTCTCCTGCAGATTAAGATATTTCAGGTGCTGGGCGCGCATGTTTGTTAATATTCGCCAGTGATTAACATTGCATGGGACAGGTCAAAACCCAGTGGTCAGCCTGTGATTGTCTTGTGCCATCGTTAACGAGAACGGGTTTTCCGTGATGTTACTCTTTCTCAGAGCGGCCCGTCGAGTGAGAAACTTCGGATGATGCGATTGTGTATTATTTTGGATCGTTTGGACTTAGTTGCAGCGGAGATCAGTGATGACCCATGGAACCCTGAAGTGTTAGCTCAGACTTGGCAGAGCGGGCCGCATGTGGCCAGCATCTGTCGCGCGTGTTGCGAGCCAAACCGAACGACCGGACAATCATTGACCGGGTGGAAGAATTCCCGCTTGCCAGATCTTTCTGTGGCTTTGCGCCATTGTATCAGGTTTTCCGAAGAAATGACCAGTGATAGTCATTCGTTGAATCAACATGCTAAGATAAAAGGAGTGTCTCTTCCGGGGATCGACAATGTGACACTTGGTGTTCCCGATCGGTCCGCTGACTGCAGATCAAATGGATTTCTCTTCCGATGGTCATCGACGCATCTACGCAGCGAAAGTGGCGGGACGAGGGGACTTGTCGAGATGGCTGCAGGGGTGCTTTCAACCCCCTTCACAATAAACGCTTCGAGTCGAGCTTTAAACATGTCAGTTGCTAAGGGCGCAGAGAAGTTGTTCCCCAGAAATCACCGGTGGTTTCTGGCCCGATGCATGTAGGAATTTGTACGTCCACGTCAGCAGCGAACGTCGTAGACGATGACACAGGAAACAGGCATGCCAGCGGCAAACAAGACGTCTCGCGGAAAGAAAATATTTTTTTCAAGCGTTGTCCTGGTTACTTTTTGTGTCTGCTTGGAGTCGGGAGCAAGGATCATCGAGATCTGGTTGCCGACTGAGAGGATTGACTACGGTCAGGGATTCGATCATGCCAGCCGGATATTTTCAGCAGACAAGAATCGTTCACAGTTGTTTCGTACCAGGCCTGACAAGAGACGTGCTTTTCATGACCAAACGTTTCTTGTTCCTAAGCCACCTGGAACGTTACGTATTGTAACCCTGGGTGGTTCGTCGATAAACAATTTGCAGGTTGAATGGAAGAAATTGAAGCAACAACTGCAGAAGCAGTTTGCCCCCCAGTTCGCGAACGTTGAAATCATCAATGTGGGTGGCCGGTCCTACGGATCACATCGACTGGTCAAGGTAATGCAAGAAATGCTGGCATATGAACCCGACTTGGTCTTGGTCTACAGTGGACACAATGAATTCGAAGAAGTCGAGCAACTTCACCTTTCGGAACTGAACCGTGTGGAACTGAACCGGACACTTTCCAGGTTATCCTTGTTTCGGCTGCTTCGTGATCGTTGGACGGACCGGCAGGTCTCCCGGTTAGCTCGAGAGCATCGGGAGCGGGTACTTGCTGATGCCAATGTCAATGTGGCTCGTGCCTGGCGATATCCGTTCACTGCCTCAGACGTAGCGAAACGGATGAGTGCGTTTCGTGAAAATTTGACCCGTATCATTCAGCTTTGTCAGCGCTCCAATGTACCGGTGATTATTGGTTCCGTTCCGTCGAACCTGGTCAAACCCTACTTGCCTCGGAAGTCCAGAGAGCGATTTAACGAAGTGGTTCAGTTCTATCGGTCCCAACAGTTTGAAGACGGATTGAGTCTGGCGCGGAAAATTTTGCGTGAAACAATCGGTCGACATCAGAGTTCCGATCATGAAAATGAAATTATTCGCCAATTATCAAAACAGTACGATGTTCCGCTCGCTGATGTTGAACGCAACATCATAATGCAGGAGCCGCATGGCTGGCCTGGCGCGACGCTTTTTACCGACCACTGTCATTTCAACCAGCAGGGCAATGAGTTGTGTCACCAAACGTTTGAAAAGGTGGTGTCCGAAACGCTGAAAAAAGTTTTAGAAGAATCGGATAATGTGAATTAAAACCTTTGCGAGATTGGCATGGTTGTTTCTGTGGTGATTCACGTTTGCAGGCGAGAGTCGTCAATTCTTGACAGGTAACAGGTAGGCAGCTAGACTTCCAACAGAGGTTCTGAACAGGGAATTCCTGCCACATCGCGTCACAACCAGTGTACGAAATGCTAGTCGTGTGGCTCAACTCTTCCCCATGATCCAGGTTGGTTAATTGTGAGTAGATGTTAACGCTTTCAGCAGTGATATGCATTTCTCTGAACGGACTGAATGCCGATGGAGCTCAGAAAAGAAGGCTTTGAAATCCCGGTTGTTATTTCCCACCTGCCGAATCACGAGGAAATCAGGGAGGGATTGCTGGAGCTAATCAATGAATTAGACGCGCCAGCCTGGACAGAGCATGGTTTGAATATCGCCCGTTCCAGCTACGACCATGTAAAGTTGAACCAGCGATGGAGAAGGACTTTTTTCGATGCAGCCCGACCGCATTTATCGAAAGTCTATGCGGAACTGAAGACACCCAAATGGGAACTGCAGCGAGCGTGGTTTCAGTCATATGATCCTGGAAACATGCATCACGTTCACACCCATGGAGGCTGTACTTGGGCCAACGTCTATTATTTGGAATTGTCCGATCCGGCCAACGGGACGGTTTTCTATCACCCGTCACGACACTGGGTTGAGTTGCGAGGCTGCCTTGAGTCAGATTCACCTCCCCGACTGCAACCGGCTGTCCAAGAGGGAGATATCGTCACATTTCCTGGCTACCTGGAGCATGAATCCCCGGTCACGACAGGAGAACATTCCCAATCCAAGACGATTATCTCGTTTAATGTGATGCAAGTGACGTGAGCTTGCGGCTGCCGACCTGCCCTCCCTGATCCTGTCCATACGAAAGGGGCCATGGCACTTGGTTTGCGAGCAGAAATCAGACGCTTCAGTTTGCCCGTCCGCGGACAACCTGATTGCTTGACGGCGCATCATCGGCCAGAACGGAACTGGTTTGCTCGATCGTGTGAACCTGATTGCACGGCAGATTGGAGACTTCCTGCCGATCGCCGTTGGGCCAAATGATCTCGATGTCGACAGTAGTCGATTTGCCCAGTCCGATGTGCTGTTGTTTGGGATCCATCGAGAGATAACCCGAACCACCTTGAATTTCTCGCATGACACGTTGTTTTACACCGGGCCGAGAGGCGATAAGCCTTGCTCCAATTGCATCTCGATTCGTGTTCTTTTTCGGATCTCCGATCAGGCGAATTTTCACCCAGTTGTTGTTTAACTCCTGGCTGTTGTTTTTCAATACGGTGGCTGGCGCGTGAAAGTTATTGACCACGATATCCAGATCGCCATCATGATCCATGTCGATGTAGGCGGTACTGCGTGAATTGGCGACGAAATCAGCACCGCTGGCCAGTGACCGATTTTTCAGCTGGCCGCCTTCATTAATAAAGAAGACATTGGATTGGTGAGTGTGATTGAAGAAGTAGTAGCGCCCTTTTTCTCCTACGACGTCGCCTGATTCGACATCAAGCAATTCACTGCCCGGCACAATGTGCCCGAAAATATTGTAATCGTTGTTGCCATTGACACAGTAAAGGTCGTCGTCACCATCGTTGTCGAAATCAAGGAATTCTGCGTCCCAGGCCCAACCTGTGTGGGTGGGTCCGCGTTCGATGGCATCCGAGGGTTGGTAACTTTGTAGCCCGTCCTCGCCAGGTTGCGAGAGGTAGAGCATGTTGGCTTCCTTCCAAAGCATCGCCGCCATGGCGCGGTTGTCGAATTTCATTTGTGTGTTTTCGTTGGGCATCACGTACTTGTTGTCCTTGACATACGTCGTGATGTTAGAAAAGTACACATCGGGATAGCCGTCATCGTTCAAATCGGAGATGCCGACGTTCATGGAGTGATAGAACTTGGTGACTCCCAGTTCTTTGGAGACGTTTTGAAACTTCCCGTCTCCTAAATTTCGCAGCAAAGCGTTACTGCCAAAATCGTTGGCAATGACAATATCCTGTTTGCCATCTCGGTCGAAGTCGGTGTGTGAAACTGCCTGGGACCAGCCTTGGTCATCGGCGCCACTACCTGCGGAGACATCGCGGAAATGAAAATCTCCCTCGTTGCGGAACAGCTTGTTGGGTAGGGCATTATTGCTGTCGTGTCCATTGAGCGGACCCTTTCCGGCAATGTAATCACCGAAATAACAGATGTAGATATCCAGCAGGCCATCGTTGTCATAATCAAACACGGTTGCCGGCCCACCGATCAATCCAGCACCTCCCAGTCGTGCCGTTTTACTCACATCTTGAAAATGGAGACCATCCAAATTGCGATAGATGAGATGGTTGTCCGCCGCACAGGTGATGAGGATATCGGTTCGTCCATCATTGTCGAAATCGGCCAGTATCGGTTTTCGGGCTTCTGCATGTTTTCCATCTGGTCGTAGAAACGTGATGCCTGCGGTTTGGGTGACGTCTCGAAAGTTTCCCTGGTCCGTTCCAAAAAAGAGCCTGTTTCCGGTTCCCCCGACCAGCAGCAGATCCATATGACCGTCAGCGTTGATGTCTTCAGCAGCAATCCCTCCGCCGGAAAAGGTGGGCGGACTATCAGGATGCTGGTGACGAAAATTACTCAACCAATGAGAGGAGCGATGCTTGTAATTGACGCCAGAATCCTCAGTGTTATCCGTGAAATAAGTCTTTTTACGTTCCGTGACCTCCGGCAACTGGGAAGATGACACAATACCCACAGTGGTGGACACTTGGGGCGGGGCTTCACGATGACGTTTGGACAGGTTGCGAATTTTTTCCCTGGCTTGATGGACGTCAATGGGCTGCAAAAACTTGGCGGTCAATTTCTCGTGAGCGTGCTGACCTGCCACACGTAGTAACAGGACGCCATATTGTGAAATAGCCTCAACAACGATTTCCACGGCGAACGAATCGGGAAGTAAGGTCGTGGCGGGGAGTTCGTCGAGCGTCGTCTTGAGAATCATCCAATGCATGCCGAAGTCGCGATAGGAATCACAGTCGTAGGACTCGAGCATGATGTTTTCACCCTGGTTGGACAGGTTGGTGAAAAAGTGAACATCCTCAATATCGTCGACTTCAGGTGCCATCAGTTGATCGACGGCCCATTCCGCATCCTCGGCCCGTACAAACCGATGCCCAATTTGTTGGGCATGTTGATCTGCCTTCGAAAGCAGTTCGAGCGCGAAATCGTTCATGACACGTATGAGTGTATTTCGATAGTTGTCCAGTGCCTGCCGCTGATGCGTGGGGTTGGGTGGCGGATACTTGGCATAAAACCGTTCCGTATTTTTTCGCATCAAGGTTGTCGCCATGCCTTCCGACACGTCGTTGTAAGCGCGGTAAGCTGCCAACTTGCCCTCAATAGTCACCTTGAGCAGGGCCATCGCTTTGCGGCGTATTTCAGCCTTGGAGAGCGACTGTCGAGTTACACTTTCTACAACAGGTTGAATCACACTTTCCCGTATAAGGCTTCGCCATGCCTCGCGCATGTTCACAAGACTCACCTTCCGTTCGTTGGCTTGGCGAGCCCGCTCGTCGGCAACCAACAGAGCACAGACAGTTACCGTGTCGATAGTTTTCTTAAGCGCTTCCAGCCCGTCGCCAGACAGCGTGATAAGATCGGGACCGTTTCCTGTCGATGCATCTAACTGGACACTCTGAATGGCCCGCAGTGAGTAGGCAATCGACGCAAACTGATCAAACCGCACTTGCGAGATTGTGATCGGTTTCTCGCTGCAGAATGTAACGGAGATCTGCCCGTTTTCTGAGTGACTCGTCTGCAAAAATTTCGCAATGCACGGCTGCAACTGATCTTTCGTAAGTTCCTCTCGTCCCTGACCGGCAGCTTCCTGTGATGCCTGCGTCCAGACCGAACGAGCGAGTTCTCTCTGGAATTCCCACCTGGCGTTTCGAGCCGCCTTGTCCAGAGGTGTGCCGTAAAGATAGTCTTCCAAGCGACATGCTGTCGAATGGCACTTGGCGTCTCGGGCCGATTCTAACGTGATGATGGAATTCACGATCGATGCCGCGCCCGAGCCGACTTGCAAGGTGATTTCAGACAGATCGATAGGGCCCTCTGTACTGGTGTCCCCCAGTTCATGATCGTCGCGACCAGAGTCCAGCGAAGACTTGAAGAGGTGACTGGCATAGAACACGACCATCCCGCACAGTATCAAACACCCGAGAACCTTGACCGTTAAGTTGGCAGATCGGGCCTTCCGAAGTCTCGCAGTACTAAAGCACATTGATCTACCTAAATGAAAACAGACCTGATTCGCAGACGGGTCGGACTAGAAGATAGCCAAAACTGTAGTGGGGGGTGAACGATGCGAGGGAGATGTTGCAGAGGAGTCGAACAACAAGCGGTCGGCAAATTTGACTGCCATGGGACAGTTTGAATTTATGTTTACCGTTGGCGCGTGGACAAATCACTTACCTTGCACCCACACTTCCTATTTTAACACGTTTTTTGCTTCTCGTCAACGACCTGCGCCGATCAGAGGTGAGATCTTACCCCTACCAACCTGCACAAAGAAATTGTTTGTTCCGCTGTGGCCGGTGAGTCGTGGTGTTGTTTTCTTCCAACCTCATGGGGCGAACGTTTTTGACGGGTCACCAGGGCAGTGTTCCTGCGTCGAGAACCGGTTTCCTGCTGAAAGTTCTGCATGCTAGAACCGTTTCAAAACGACCAGGCGCTACGAGCAGTACTCGCTGGTTCTTTTCTCTGTCGTGGAAGGTAAAGGTTCAGGCGGGCAACCGGTAGCCGCTGACATCTGTCGTCTGATTTCTCGAAACGCCTTGGCCGTAAGGTAGGCTTTTGTCGGATGGCAGCGGTCATAGGTTCCATGCGGTCCGGGTGCCCGCTGTCGCCTCTCCAAACGCGACGTTTTTGTTCGGATTTGTATGGTAAGCAACTAGAATAGAAAGAGTGTAGTGTCGATGGTTCCGTGGGTGAGTTGTGCAGTTCACATTGCCTTCGTCGATCGCTGCGGTCGTGCTTGATTGTGTTTGTTCATATCAGTGAGCAGCCTTTTGGGAGGTTTTTTCAGCACGCCGCCATCGCATCGTCCTCCCTGGATTCAGGTGGAAATGAAACACCCGCCCACAACGCCACAGCCTGTTCCCGAGTCTGGCAACACGACTTCCGGTCCTTCGATAGACACGGGAAATCGGCGTTTACCTGCCGCGACGACGGGCCGCCAACTCGTCCGATTCACGTTCAACGGTCATGAGGTGGAAGCCTTCCAAGGTGACTCAGTCGCTGTTGCTCTGGTGGCAGTTGACCAGAGAGTTTTGCGCTGGACGGCACGCCGTGGCGAGCCCCGTGCGCTGTTTTGCAACATGGGGATTTGTTTTGACTGCCTCGTCGAGATCGACGGATGCCCGGGTTTACGAGCCTGCTGCACGCGCGTCACCGAAGGGATGTCGGTCCGCAGCCAACGTGGTAATGCTGTGTGGGAGAGAGACGCATGATCCGTCGAGACGTAGTGATCGTGGGGGCGGGTCCAGCCGGTCTATCGGCGGCCCTGACGCTGGCAGAGAGAGGTTTGCGGCCCACCCTCATTGACGAAAATCCGGCGGTGGGAGGTCAAATCTATCGTCAAACCGTTATGACCAGCGGGACTGGTGCAATCGGACCTTCCTCTGCTGACGGTGAACGGGGTCAGCAGTTGCGACGTCGAATGGGTGATGTTCAGGACAAGATTGAACTCTTAACCGATACGATGGTGTGGGGAATTTTTGGACACAAACAGGTAGCCGTCAAATGTTCGGATGGTTGGCAGATGATCCAGGCGACTCACTTGATGCTCGCAACGGGTGCCTATGAGTATGTCTGTCCGTTTCCGGGTTGGACACTTTCCGGGGTGATGACGCCCGGTGGGGCCCAGTCGATGATCAAGTCGATGGGAGTACGTCCCGGAAAGCGCGTGTTAGTAGCTGGTAGCGGACCATTTCTACTGGTCGTGGCCGGACAACTTCAGGAGGCAGGTGTTGAAGTGGTCGGTGTGGTGGAGGCTGTGCGTCGACGCGACATGTTGCCTCATATCGGAGGTTTGCTGGCTTGTCCCGCTATGCTCCGGCAGGGATGGCAGTATATACGGGCGCTGAAGCAGAACCAGGTGCCATTGCTTTGGGGCCACGTGGTGACGAAGGCCCGAGGCGAGGGATTGGTTCGAGAGGTGGAAATTGCACCCTGTGATCAGCAGTGGCGCCCCGTGTCTGTGGGTCGCCGAACGGTGGAGGTCGACACGCTATGTGTCGGTTACGGTTTTGTCCCCCGAAGTGAACTGGCAAGCTTGTCCGGATGCAGGATGCGATACGCCGACGAATTGGGAGGATGGATTCCCGAAGTGGACACCAATCTGCAGACCAGTGTCGATGGTGTATGGGTTGCCGGTGACGGTGCCGGTGTTGCCGGATCCGTCGTGGCCGAAGCGGAAGGAACGCTGGTAGGGCTCCGCATCCTGGCCGAGTTGGATTCAATCAAGACGCCGGACCTGATCCGCACTGAACAGCGGGTGCGTGCACGGTTGGCGACTCTCCGTCGCTTTCGCAGGGCATTGGATCAGATTTATCACGTTCGTGCAGGACTCGACGACCTTGCGACGAAAGAAACGATCGTTTGTCGTTGCGAAGAGTTGACACTGGAAGAAGTCGAAGCGGCCGCGCATTTTGGCGGCACGACTCAGCGGAGCTTGAAGGTCATGACGCGTCTGGGAATGGGCCCCTGTCAGGGGCGAATGTGCTGGCCGGCCATGGCGCGGCGCATTGCCTGCCAAACCGGGAAGCGTCAAGATGCCGTGGGTCCGATCAGTGTGCGCCCGCCTGCAACGCCTCTCGCCATTGGTGATTTGCTTAACGAATCCAACTCGCTGGCCCCTCATGCTGCAGAAGCTCTGCGGGTGGAGGTCTGATCGAGATGACCGATGCGGCAGATGTGGTCATTGTAGGCGGTGGGGTCATCGGTTCCGCCGTAGCGTTCGAACTGGTACAGCGTCAGATGCGCGTTGTGTTGATCGACAAGGGGTTGCCCGGACGGGCCACGTCCGCATCAGCAGGGGGCCTTTGGCCGCTGGGTGAGGCGGTGGGGTTAGGCTGTGGTGTGATCTACCAGAAAAGCCGGTCGAACGAAGAAGGTGCCGAAGAGTCGCATCCGGGCGTCCTGCCTCAGGAGTTTCAGCATTTTCTTGTCCGTAGTAACAGCCTTTTTCCAGAGTTGGCACTGCGGCTGCGAGAATGTTCCGGTGTTGACATTGAATACGAGCCAGGTGCCGGCCTGATTTTTTTGATCTACGAAGAAGCGGAACGTCATTGGGTCAAAGAGCTTCGTGCCTCCGTGCCGATGGCGGACGGTGTGGAACTGCTTACACCGGCAGAAGTCCACCGCATCGAGCCGCACTTGACATCCGATCTTTTAGGGGCAGCTCTTCTGTCGGGAGAGTATCAGGTGAATCCCATGGCCCTTGCCGAAGGCCTGAAGCGTTCAGCGATTCAGGGTGGTGCCGAGTTTCGTCCTGACACGATCGTGCGGCACCTCGAACGGAGAGGCGACCGCATTACCGGTGTGGTACTCGACAACGACAGAATATCCTGCCACACCGTTGTCAACGCGGCGGGTGCCTGGGCGGGTCAACTGGCAGCCTCTGTTGACATCGAGTTGCCGATCATTCCGGTGCGTGGACAGGTCGTACTGACTGTGGGACTACCGTCCACACTACGCGGCTGCCTCAGTACATCGGCATGTTATCTCGCACAAAAAGCTCATGGCGAAGTGCTGATTGGCAGTACCACCGAGAAGGTGGGATTTGACGTTTCGGTAACTTCCCAGGCAATTACCTCGATGTGTCGCGGTGCCGTACGGGCTGTTCCCATGTTACGCAGGGTTGGTGTTAAGAGAGTCTGGGCTGGTTTGCGTCCGGGTACACCAGATGAACTGCCTATCCTGGGAGACGTGCCACAGGTCACAGGCTACTGCAACGCTGCAGGAGGTTTTCGTACCGGGATTGTCGCCTCGCCGTTGACCGGTCGAATCGTGGCACAATCAATTGTGGGAGAAACAAGCGACGTGCCTCTTGACCCGTATCTGTGTAAGCGATTCTCAAATCGGGAAGATTCTGCGGACCTCTGAGCTGTTTTCGATTGGTGCATGCCTACTGAAGCAGGTTGGGTTTTGCGAGTAGCCCGCCTGTTGCAGGACCTGCCCGGGGGCAGCAAGCTGTTTCCGGGATTGCTTCAACTCCACGCAGGCCCGGTAATCCAGGCGACCAGGCTGTAGCGTGTGCCCTTGGTGACAGGTGTGACGCGATGCAAGATAAAGCTGGGAAAAGTGATCACCGTTCCTTGCTGCTGAGGTACCTTGTTGGGAACGCCTGCACCATTTAATTCCAGATTCCCACCCTCGTATTCAGACGGCTCATTGAGTGGCATCGTGATACTGATCTTACGCGTGGTGGAGCGTGGGGCAATGTCCATGTGCCAGCGGTAGAAGCCTTGATTCTTTTCGTCGTAAATGGCCAGCTGAACAGGTCCCTGAAACCGGTCAATCTTGTACCGGTAGGTCTCGTTGGCCTTGACGGCCACATCCCACAACCGGTCAATCACCCATTGATGATGGTCCGACCTGAGCCACAAAATCTTGGAACGACGGATGCTGTCGGCAGGCTTCTTTGCCCGGCCTCTCACAATGGCGTCGCGTGATTCTGTTATGACCAATGACTGAAGTTGCGAAAGTTCCTCTTTGGAAAAGCAAGGTGGATTGATCGCTACAAATTTGGTGGGTCCGTCAGATGGGACGCCCTGTTGTGAAGTCGAATCGCCAGCCTGAGGTGTCGTTGGTTTGTCGCCCATCTTCTTTTCGTTCCTCCCGGCTTTTCCCACTTCCATGTGACACTCGTTCACCGCCCAGGCTGCCGGCGCCCCCGTTGCGACACGCTCCAGCGGATTGCCACCGAGTGTCGCATCGGCAAGCGGTGCCCACCACCATTAAAGTATAGCATCCTCGTATTCTGAGGGTCAACGAAGTGCGTTGTGCTACTTCCTTCACCGGGAATCTTTGAGGCTTCGAATTCCCCGACTTTGCCTTGGTTGTTTGGCAGCCGGTGGCGGGCTCGGGGAAAGACAATGTCATCCGGGCAGATACCGGTAAGGTCGCCTGCGCCGCTCCCTGCCCACATCGGTAATTGGCCTGTCGATTCTGGGCCCCGTGGTTTCCTTTTTCATGCTGTGTGCGAAGTGGTATTCACAGCACTCGACCCAAGCCATGTGTGCCAAGAACGTTGCGCTGCGCCCGGTTTCCGCGGTAAAGCGGGCATGGTCCGGCTAAAACAAAAGACAGTGATTACATAGTTCTTGAAAAGGCTTCCGGGTCGAAGCAGCGTAGAAATTTGACAGTGTTTGTTTTGGGATCTACATTGAAGTACATCGTGGCTCGAAAGGGTCACGTGCGACGTGACAGGTACCGCTGTGGAGCGGACTTGTTACAGACACTAAATGTGACAATTACTTATGTTTTATCAGTTATTCTGATTGGCGTCCGTCATTGCCGATTTCCAATTTTTGAAAGGGGCGAGTCTTATGAAACGCGGGTTTGACATTGGAGATATTGTGATCATTCTCGCCTTCGCAGCCGGGGTGGTTTTTGTTTTCTGGAACTTTAACACTACCAAAGGCGGCGGAGGGGTTGCAGTCATTCGACTCGAGCAGATCGGTCAACGACTGGGAAAAAATGAATCAATCAGCCAGACCGTTTCACAGGCAAAAGCCGAATGGGACGAAGAGCTGAACCAGAATTTGGCGACCATCGCTGAAGAACTTCAGCAGAAAAAGCAGGAATTTGGCGAATCTCCCACGGAGGAACAAGCCACGACGTTGAGTAATTTGCGGAACGGGGTGGAACAAAAAAAACAAGCCAACAGTCAGCGGGTACGGCAGTTCCGCATGGAACTGATGAACGGTTTTCGTGCTGAAGTAGAACTCATTGCCAGCGAAATCGCAAAAGCCAGAGGTGCAACGGCGATCTTGCTTTACAATCCCCAGAATCTTCTCAGCATCGAACCGTCTGCTGACATCACGGAGGCTGTTTTGGCAAAACTGCAACAGGGCAGCCAGGACATGGCCCAGGCACAGGAGTAGGAACCTACATCATCGCAGGCCAGAGTTGCAGCCGGAACGGCCGCCGTTGTCAGGTTGCCGACTTTGAGATGTTGGCGTTCCATTCGTCTCGATTTTGTGCCTGCTGATAGTGGCGTAACGAGGGATACTCAAGAAAATCCTGGTCGGTGGCGGACTCTTCATCGCCCTGAGGATGTGTGTTGACACAAGGTGTCACAAACTGAAATGCCAGCCAGCAGAAAAAGCGGTGAACCTTGCAAAGGTGATCGTGGTTGCCTGCCCTCGAGCGTTGTTCGGTTCGTTGGCAAATAAAATGCCAACTGTTTGAGTTGGGAAGACACTATTTCTCGAAACGTTACAACAGCCGGTTTGCGTTGTATCTCCATTCAATTCCTTGGTATACCACTTGCTTCCGAGGGCCGCGATTCGGTGGGATGGGTTCCGTGCGACTACATGCGGAAAACTCCCACCCGTCAGTTTGGAAACGAACTAAAATCGTGGCCAGGAATTGTCACGGATGCCAGTCAAGCGTAAAATAAACGTTTCTGCGGATTCAAACATGCGTTCAGTGGCGTAATCTTGTGTTGAGTCGTGGAGGACTCCCGGCTGCTGATCTGATTTGCCCTGGACACGGTAGTCTCTGGACTTATGACACCTTGGAGCGGCCCATCAGTAGGCTTTTACGATTAGGTTGCTCCTACCGGAGCGGTGTAGCGCAAGGCATCCAACCGAGGACATCTCAGATGTGCCGTCAAAGACATTTGATGTGCGATATTGCCCGGTTGGTTTACTTTTGGGGTTCATTTGTCGGCCGGCCAGGAGTGGTTTCGTCAAACCAACTTTTATCGCTGGCGATCATATTTTCCTTGTCGTTCACAGGTTGTTCGCGTGAATCGACCAAGGGAACCACGTCGGTTTCTCGTGGACTGGCTGCAACCAGTGGGACAACGAGTCAGCCAACCGAAGGCGCAGGTTCTGCAACAACGTTCGCGAGCTTGTCTTCCTATGACAGTTCTTTCTCGCAACGTCAAAAGGCTGAACACAGCAAGTTGTTGGATCCCCAGGAGGATGGCTGGGATACTGAAGCACTTGCCAGCGACGCGCAGACTCGGTTGAAAAAAATTGGAAAGATTATTGCCGGCGAAAACGGATCGACCGGGGAAAGTGTTGCATCCCAAGTGGCTCATTTCCTGCATAGCGATTTTCGCTGTGGAAGATTGTGCCCCGCCGAGTATCGAACGGTTTATCAGGATCAGGGCATCACAGTTCGGCACGGGGTGGCAGTGGACGACACGGTGTCCGAGGCGGAGCATGATGTTTTCCAGGGATCTGAAGGGTTTGGTACAGCACTGGAGGAACTTCAGGGCGATCTGCAAGAAGCGTCCGACATCCGTGTCGACTTTAAGGTCTTTCGAATTGAAGCAGAAGGAGAGGAAATTCGAACCGAGGCGATATATGACGCCAGTCGAATGACCCCTCAGGGATCCGAACAACAGAACTCGATCTGGCATTGCCGCTGGAAACCGTCTGACGACGGAGAGTCTCTGCTACTTTACGGGCTGCAAGTCAGGCAATACGAAGCAGCCACTTATGTGGCTGGTGCACGTCGCAAGATGTTTTCCGATTGCACGGAGTCGGTGTTTGGTGATGCGGAGTGTTTTCATCGGCAGCTGAGTTACGATTTTGAATACTGGTTGTCGAGGGTTGAAGGAACCCTGGGTGGTGGAAGACTCGGACGCCATGGATTGGCTGTTGGTGACGTGAACGGCGACCATCTGGATGATCTCTATCTTTGCCAACCGGCAGCGCAACCCAACCTCTTACTGATTCAAAATCCTGACGGCACACTCCGCGACATATCGCGCCTTGCTGGTGTGGATATTTTGGACAGGACCACCAGTGGCCTGATCATTGATTTGGACAATGATGGCAACCAGGACCTGGCCTCCGCCACGGATGCCGGGATATTGATCATGTCCAACGATGGCCAGGGGCGATTCACGCGCCGAACGACACTCCTTTCAGGAGATTGCACGTCATTGGTGGCAATCGATTTCGACCGAGATGGTGATCTGGACCTTTTCGGTTGCATGTACGCACGATCGAAGAAATACCACTATGAAAATAGAACGTTGCCCCTGCCGGTTCCCTATCACGATGCGAATAACGGTAGTCGGAATATTTTATATCGCAATGATGGATCGTGGAATTTTACAGATGTCACGACGGAAGTAGGCCTGGATCAAAATAATTCAAAATTTTCGTTTGCCGCCGTTTGGGAAGACTTTGATAACGATGGCGACGATGACCTGTACGTTGCCAACGACTTTGGTCGCAACAACTTTTACCGAAATGATAACGGGCAATTCAGTGACGTGGCGGCACAAGTGGGCGTGGAGGACATGAGCACGGGTATGGCGGTAACGGTGGCCGACTACGATCGAGATGGCTGGATGGACCTGTACATCAGCAACATGTGGTCTTCGGCGGGCAATCGCGTGACGTACCAGGAACGTTTTCGTTCCGACGACCGACGAGGCGTCTCCCAGTACCAGTATCTTTCCAGAGGCAATACGCTTTTTCGAGCTGCAGGGGATGGGACGTTTCGTGATGCCAGTACCTTCGCCAATGTTACGCGGGCCCGCTGGGCCTGGGCGACCCTGTTTGTCGACGTGAACAACGATGGCTGGGAAGACCTGCTTGTTGCCAATGGGCATGTGACTGGTAAACGCCAGACCGACTTGTGAAGTTTTTTCTGGCGTCAGGTTCTGACGCAAACGCCCCTGACAGCTGACGGAGATACCGATGAGTACCGACGGGCGGACAGGCACTTGAACAAACTGATTCGCGCGGGATTATCATTCAGCGGACGGGAGAAGAACTGCGGTTTTCTGAACATGGGGGATGGTCGTTTTGCCAACATCTCGGCCACGAGCGGAATCGACTTCCCAGACGATGGTCGTGGTATGGCTACCGTAGACTGGGACCTGGATGGCGATTTGGACATCTGGATGACGAACCGCAATGCGCCACGGGCACGCTTCCTGCGGAACGACCTGGAAGGTGAAAATCATTTTCTTGCCCTGCGATTGGAAGGTAATGGATCCTCCACGAATCGGGATGCCATTGGAGCTAGAGTGGAGTTGGAAGTTCTCAATTCGCAGTTGCCGGTGCGACGAAATACGGAAACCGGAGACGATGAGCCGGCAACGGTAGTTATCAAGACCTTGCGAGCAGGTGAAGGTTTTTTAAGTCAATCGACGAAATGGTTGAATTTCGGTTTAGGTCAGGCGACTCGCATTAAGCAGTTGACCGTCCATTGGCCGGGAGGGACATCGGAGTCATTTACCGGCCTTTCGGTAGACGGCTGGTATCGGATTGTTCAGGAGACAGGCCAGGCAGAGAGGTGGTCACCTCCGGATCGAAAAAGTCGTCTCCAGCCGTCGAAGTTCGTGCCACCCGTACCGAGTAGCCACCTGAAGACTTACTTTGCAAACCGAATTCCTCTTCCGACATTTCGCTACGAATCATTTGGGGAGGGACCAAAAGAGTTAGCGAACGAAGCGGGAAAACCAACTCTTTTGACGCTCTGGCTCAGCTCGTGTGAAACGTGTGAGGCCGAGTTGCAGGAGTTTGCCAAATACGAAAACGTCTTGCGTCAATCGGGTATCGAAATTGTTGCCCTGGCTGTGGATGGAGTTGGTGGTGAGGAACAGGTTGGCCCATCTTTGGCAGAGGAAAAGATTCGAACATTGAAATTTCCGTTCATCTCCGGGAAAGCGAGTCCGGAGTTGGTGGACAAACTCATGTTGGTGGTCAGCCAGCTTTTCGCCATGGATCTGTCACCGGTTGTGCCAATGAGTTTTCTGCTGGACCGACAAGGTTACCTTGCTGCACTTTATCAGGGGCCTGTCGAAGTCAGCGAGTTACAGGAGGACGTGACGCGTCTGGCCCTGTCGGGCAACTCGCTTCGCGATCTTGCGACCCCTTTTAGTGGGGCATGGATGCTCAACCATCAAGCGAGAATACCCTTGGTGCAGATTTCCCTGGTGATGCAAGAGGCCGGTTATCGGGAAGATTCCGTCGCCTATTTCGAAAAACATGTCGACAGCCAGAAAGGGGAGCCCGAGTATCCTAGCCTGCTTGTTAAAATCGGAGCTAGTCTTCATCAGATGGGGAAATTTTCCGCTGCTGAGAACAGGTTTCGTGAAGCCATCGGTGTCGATCCACAACTGTTCGATGGACATTTGAAACTTGGAATTACGTTGGGTATGCAACAAAAACTAGATCAGTCCGCTGCAGCGCTTCGCCGCGCGATTGAACTATCCCCTGAGGAACCCCGGGCCTATTGCTATTTGGGTACAGCACTGCAAGGTCTCGGAAAACAGCAAGAGGCCTTCCAGAGTTTTCAAAAAGGATTGGACTTGGTGCCACCGGGTGTCGATGTCGACTCAAATGTCGCGACTGCAATCAATCGAGCCAAGTATGTGTTGGGATTGGCACGGTTGCAGGAAGGCGAAGTGGAGTTGGGACTGGAGCTTTTGCGAGCGGCGGCCCAGTGGAACGACCAGTACTTATTTTCGATCAACAATCACGCGTGGTACCTGGCCTGTCACAGTGACAGCGGGAAACGCAATCCGGAACTCGGTGTGTTGCTGGCGAAACTGGCTGCGGAATTAACGGATTTCAAACATCCGGCGGTGCTGGACACACTATCGGTAGCGGAAGCAGCAGTGGGAGATTTTGAAAATGCTATTTCTACTGCAACCAGGGCCATGGAACTGGCCAAAGGGCAAGAAGAGACAGCCGATGCAATCCAGGGAAGGCTGGAGTTGTTCAAGCAATCGAGGCCTTATGTACAGCAACTCCAATGATGTTCGTCGGTAGCTTGAAAGGTACCGCTTCGTTGGACACATTTTCTTGAGCGAGACTTGACTCGATTTCATCATTCCTAACCGACTGCGGTCAGTGACAATGCAAGTTTCTCAAAACGGTACTCGTGATCAACAGGAAAAACGGAAAATTCGGCGAATCGCCGTACTGGGTGGAGGGACCGCAGGACTTCTTACCGCGATTACTCTTCAGCGGAAACTACCCGATATCAGTGTTCAAGTGGTGCGTTCCACCAAAATGGGGGTCATCGGGGTTGGTGAAGGTACAATCGTCACGATTGTTAAATTTCTGCATCGATATCTGGGTCTCAATTCCCGTCGTTTCCATGAGCGGGCCAAACCAAGCCTGAAACTAGGCATCAAATACCTGTGGGGAGAACGCCCTTTTTTTCATTACACGTTTTCCACGCAATTGTCGAGTCCAGACTCCCAGTTGTCCCTGCCGAAGGGATACTATTGCCGTGATTCATTTGATTTTGCGGACCTTTCCTCGGCCTTGATGTTGCACGATAAGGTTTGTCTCAAGCGGATCGATGGCCGTCCGAAACTCGGTGGTGGATTTTCCTACCATCTGGAAAATAGAACGTTTGTTGGATACCTGGAAGAAGTTGCGGACGAATGTGGAATTCCGAAAATTGATGACGTTGTTAAAGGCGTCGAGCAGGACGAGCACGGAATTCAATCGCTGATTTTGTCTTCCGGACAGCGAGTGGAGGCGGACATGTTCGTGGATGCTTCCGGTTTTCGGTCGGAGTTACTGGGTAAGGCCCTTGGTGAAGAGTTCGTTGACTTCAGTCAAGTCTTGTTTTGCGATCGGGCCGTTGTGGGGGGCTGGGAACGGACGGACGAAAGTTATCACCCTTACACCACAGCCGAAACGATGGATGCTGGCTGGTGTTGGCAAATCGAACACGACGAGATCATCAATCGAGGTTATGTCTTCAGTTCTTCTTTTCTTTCAGACGATCAGGCGGAAGCCGAGTATCGGCGGAAAAATCCTCGTGTGGACCGTGCACATGTTGTCAACTTTCCGGCGGGAGCGCGCCGACGGTCGTGGGTTAAGAACGTCGTTGCCATCGGAAATTCTGCAGGCTTTGTTGAACCGCTGGAGGCCACTGCCATCGGCACAATTTGTGATTCTGTAGCCCACATCATTCGGGCACTGAAGGCTTCCGATGGATTCCTGTTGCCCATCCAACGGGATATTTACAACAGAGTCTCGACGGAGAACTGGGAGATTATCCGCGATTTTCTGGCGATTCATTACAAATTCAATGGTCGGCTGAATACCCCGTTTTGGCAGGCTGCTCGTCACGATGTGGACATTGGATCTGCCTCGGACATTGTGGAATATTTTCAAGCTGTCGGTCCCGATTTCAGGTTGCTCGAATATGACATGAAACGGAATTTTTTTACAAACGAAGGATTCTTTGCGATGCTGGTTGGCCAGCGGGTTCCCTATCAAAGGAAAGTTTCCATTTCAGCTACGGAAGAAAAGCACTGGCAGTCCTACAAACAGGAAATAAGCCAAGCTGCGAAGGGGGGGATGGAGATGGCCGAATGTTTGGCAGATCTCCGCGAGCACGGCCTGCCTGCCGGAATGGATGGTGATGCCTTCGGTATGGATGACTCTGATTTTGGCGGGCTACGTTGGCAGTGAACGGGGGAAATGATCGATTTGTACGGATCTGCGTGATGTGATGAAACTGTTGATCATGCGATTATCACACTGAATCAGGCAGGTTTTGTTTGACGAAGACCGATGTTGTAATATACTACCATACAGTGCAGTTCATGCGGCTTTTGCACTCCTTGCCGTATGTCATTCTGACGGATCGGGCGCACATACATCAGCCAGGATCGGCTAGGGTGCCCTTCATGATCACGTTTTGTTTTGGTTCGAATAAATAACTACTGCCTGAAAGGCACATCAAACCTTGATATTGTTTTTCCGTGGTCGACATGCATTGTGTTTTCCCGGGACAGTATTGTGGTCCAATCTTCATCGTCTGTCGTCTTCAATCAGGGTCTAAAACCATGAACAACAAAAAGGTCTTACTCATTGGCTGGGATGCGGCCGATTGGAAAATCATTCAACCATTCATGGATCGCGGCTTGATGCCGCATGTGAAGAAATTGGTTGAAAACGGGGTGATGGCTAATATTTCGACGCTCATTCCCGCCCTTTCGCCGATTCTCTGGACTTCGATTTCCACGGGTAAACGAGCCTATAAACATGGGATCTTGGGGTTCTCGGAACCGATGCCAAATGGGGAAGGCATTCAGCCGATCACCAATTTGTCGCGCAAGACAAAAGCAATTTGGAATATTCTGGGTCAAAATGGCGCTAAATCTAACGTCGTGGGTTGGTGGCCAAGTAATCCGGCCGAACCGATCAATGGCGTCATGGTCTCCGACCACTACTACGACTCGAAAGGTGCGCTCGAAGAGGGCTGGCCGATGATGCGTGGGACGGTCCATCCTCCTCGACTCACCCAGACACTGGCTGATCTGCGAGTACACCCGAACGAACTCAGTCGAGAGCACTTGGATCCCTTCATTCCTCTGGGACATACGATTGACCAGGATAAGGACCAAAGACTTGCTCACTGCACCAGACTCATTGCGGATTGCACGACGATTCAGTCGGCTGCCACTTATCTCATGGAAAATGAACCGTGGGATTTTATGGCGGCATATTTCATCACGATTGATCACTTCAGTCACACGTTCATGCGTTATCATCCGCCCCAATTGGAGTGGGTTAACGATGAAGATTACGAGTTGTACAAGGGATGTGTCTCAGCTGCGTACGTGTACCATGACATGATGCTGGGTCGGCTCGTCGAACTGGCGGGTGAGGATACCACGATCATTTTGATGTCAGATCATGGTTTTCATCCTGACCACATGCGTCGCAAAGAAGTTCCAAACGAGCCAGCGGGACCTCAGGCGGAACACCGCGATCATGGAATTTTTGTGATCAATGGACCGGGAATTCGTAAAGACGAGTTGGTCCACGGTGTCAGTCTGCTAGATGTGACGCCCACGATTCTGACTCTCTTTGGACTGGAAGTCGGCGAAGACATGGATGGTCAGCCGATTCTTGACGTCTTCGAAGAACCACCGGAAGTGAAAACCATTCCTAGTTGGGATGAGGTTTCCGGCGAAGATGGCCGACATCCGAAGGACATGAAGCTGACCCCCGAGGAGTCACGAGAGGCGATCGATCATCTGGTCGCACTGGGCTACATCGATCCGGTCAGCCAAGACAATGAACGAGCGCTTCGCGATACCCAAATCGAACTCGATTACCATCTTGCACGTTCCTACATGGATAACGGTCTTTACGGCGAAGCCATTCCAGTTCTGACCAAATTGTACCAAGAGTGCCCGGTGGAATTTCGATTCGGTATTCAATTGGCAGCCTGTCTTCAAGCTCAAAACCACATTGAGGATTTAGATGAAGTTGTGAACGACCTTAAGAACCGGTGGTTCAAGGCGTCGACTCAAGCCAAATCGCGCATGCAAGAGATCAACCAGATCTTCAAGGAACGGCGTGAAGCAGCTGAAGAGGCCAGCGAAAAGGAAGGCGTTGCATTGTCCAACGATGAAAAAACGTTTGACAAGCTGTTTAATGCTGAAGAAAAGTATGTCTGCAAAAAGATTCGAGACGTCGCCCGGGGCAGTTACCACACTCTTGACTACATGGCGGGATGGGTTGCCATGTCCAAGAATGACAATGAGGCAGCGATCGAGCACTTCAAAGCGGCCGGTGAAACCGACACGAAGGCCCCTGCTTTTCATTTTCAACTGGGCGAAGCTTATCGCAAATTACAGAAATACACAGAATCGAGGGAATGTTTTGATCGGGTTTTGGAACTGGATCCGCACAGTGCAACAGCCCACCTGGGACTTGCTCGTGTCTACTTGAGCTTGTCCAAGAACAAACGAGCTCGCATATCGGCACGCAAGGCGATTGGCCTCAAGTATCAGTTGCCACCGGCTCATTATTGCATGGGCGTCTGCCACGACCGTGCCAAAGAATTTCGCGCTGCGATCAATGCTTTTGAAACGGCCATCCGCTTGAATCCCAATTTCTCCGAAGCGCATACCGAAATGGCACGTATTTATGCCGACAACCTGAACGATCAGGACCAGGCAGAGTACCACCGTTCGATGGCTGAGGCGATTGACGAAGAGCGGAAGAAGTATTCCAATGTACGCATCTTACCTGATTTGGAGAACAGCGACTCGATCAACTATGAGGCAGAGTTGCCGTTGTGGCCCGCTCAGGAAGAGGAAACGATGCAGCCTGCTCTGCTGGAAGCTCCCGAAAGAAAGCCAGATGAGTCAGCCGATCCATCGGAAGCAATTGTGGTCGTGTCCGGGTTACCTCGCAGTGGCACGTCGATGGTGATGCAAATGTTGTCCGCTGTTGGCATCAAGCCTCTCACCGATGGCGAACGTGCTGCGGACGAAAATAACCCGAAAGGTTATTTTGAACTTGAAAAAGTTAAACAGCTCAAGAGTTCCAATAACTGGCTAGATGAGGCTAAAGGAAAGTCCATCAAGGTAGTGTCACCACTGTTACCTTATCTGCCGCAAGGCTTGCCTTATCGAGTTATTGTGATTGAACGAGATATTGATGAAATCGTCGCGTCTCAACATCATATGCTTAAAAAAATGGGCGAGGAGAGTGCCGATCTTAGCGACGAAAAACTGAAAGTCTATTTGACGGGGCAGTTAAACGGTTCTAAGAACAGACTCCACATTCACGATGTTCCCTGGTTAGGTGTATCGCATTCGGAGACGATCGAGCATCCCGAGCAGATCGCCGAGAAAATTGCAGAGTTCCTCGGTGGCGGCCTGGACACTAAAGCCATGAGCCAGGTGGTGGACGCGTCGCTACATCGCCAGCGTGGCCAATCAACGACAACCTGATAACACTGTCCACCATTGTTCTCCCTCCCCAGGGAGGGAGAAACGGGAATGGACTTGTGATTTGAACGTCGATCTGTAATTCTTCAGGCTGACATGTCGGACGGTTCTCCCGAACTTCCAGTTTCTCCTGGAACCGGGAAAGTGAGCAGAGTGGCGATGGCATGTCGAACCGTGGTCAGGCAATAGCTCCAATCGCTGTCAACCGGATGGCAAGTGTGTCAGCCCGGACGTAAACCTTGAGTTTCGTTCCATGACCGATTCTTTGCAGAAACCGGCCGGTCCTTCACCTCTGGCTGCCAAACATCTTGACCTGGGCAACAGATATCAGGCGAACAGGAAAATCGAAGAAGCAGCTGCCGAGTTCCGCAGGGCAGTCACTGCCGATCCGACCTGGCCTCAGTCTCACGCGGCACTCGGTTCGGCTCAAATTGACCTTGGTGATTTTGAAGAGGCCATCCGTTGTTTGGAGGAGGCGATTCGCCTGCAGCCTGGCTACGCCTCGGCCTTTCACGCCCTCGGTCACCTTGTGCGTCAGGGAGAGTATCGCTTCTCGGACGATCAAATCCAGCGTGTGCGGGAACTCATAGGGAGCAACACGGCAGTGGATGAAGACGTTTGTGCCCTCCAGCACACGCTGGGCGATATTTTGGCGGCTGATGCGCAGTACGACGAGGCGTTCCATGCCTATGCAAAGGCCAACGCTATCGAGTACCGACTGCGTTCTGGTGAGGGATCAACGTTTGACGCCGAAACGTTTGAAAGCCAGATCGAGGCGACAATGTGTGCGTTCGATCAGGAGTTTCTTCAGAGCGCGTCTACCTGGGGTCTGCAGTCAGAATTGCCGGTCTTTGTCGTTGGAATGTTGCGTAGTGGAACGACGCTGGTGGAGCAAATTCTAACTGCCCATCCTCATATCGAAGGAGTTGGTGAACGACCTGATCTATCTCAACATTTTCTTGCCGCCTGTGAAGACGACCCCCGCAATGCCAGGTTTCTCGATGAAAAACTGATGCAGGTGTACGCGAAACGGTATCTGCGTGATTTAGAAAATCCAGCAGCCGCCGCCACACGCATCATCGACAAGACGCTCAGCAATTTCCTTTTCCTGGGTCTTATCGCTTCAATGTTTCCGAAAGCCCGCATCATCTACTGCAGACGTCAACTACGAGACATTGCGATTTCCTGTTTTTTTCAGAGATTTGCCGATGTCAACTGGTCCAGTCGCTTAGAAGACATCGGCGTAAGCTGTCGTGGTTACACTCGTCTGATGAATCACTGGCAACAGGTACTGCCAGGTCGGATCCATTCCGTGGCCTACGAGGAACTTGTCACGGACAGCGAAAACGTGTGTCGTGGATTGTTAGACTTCTGTGGCCTCCCGTGGTCCGATGCCTGTCTTGAATTCCATCGTCAGCGTACAGCGATTCGCACTGCAAGTCGGGTTCAAGTGCGCCAACCGTTCTACACGAAGGCAGTTGGACGTTGGGAAAACTATGCCGCCCACCTGGCTGCCTTGGAACCATTTCTCGAATGAAGTGGCGATGCCTGTCGCAGTGTGATGAATGTTCCCCCGTGAGAGGTGTTGCCGACCGGGCATGTCGTTAGACATGGTCCCAACAGAATGCTATACTTGAACGTTAGACGGCCGAGAATTCCAGGCAACCGTCAATGGGGTTCCAACATCAATCGATCATCGTTATGCATCAAAGCAGTTGGTCGTTTCCGATCAGCGCAGATGCTCAAGGCGACCTCCGATCGCCATGGTCCAACTCGAACTTTGCCTGAAAAGGTGCGCGCATAGGAGATTCTGGTCGAGCTATGCAAGCACAACCTCACCCGCCTGATGCATCGCGCTCCAACGAAACAGCGTCACACCCTGACTGGCGACGGACGTTTCTCGGACGTGTGATTCTGTTCGTGTCAGTCATCGTGGTGGCCACGGTAAGTTATTTTGGATTTCGTGTTCTGTCGCCGCCAGCTCAAGAGCCGTCCGTTCAAGAGCAGGCATCCGTTCAAGAGCAGGCATCTGTTCAAGAGCAGGCATCCGGTCATGAGAAGATGATTCAGCTACTGGCCGAGATTAACCGGCTCGCACCGGAAGAGAATCCTTGGATCGGCCAGGGTCCTGCACGCATATTGCGGCAGCGCCTGGCTTCGATCCCGGAGGGTGCAGTCGGCCCCAGACTCAGGAATACCCATTTCTCGCTGGGCATGATCGAGGCCAGGCTGGGAGAGGAGCAGGAAGCGATCGATCAATTTGAGACGGCCTATCGACTCTTGCCCAGCGATACTAGCGACCTGGATCCCGAAGCAGTTGAACAAGTCCATGAGACGATTTACCGGCTTGGCTTGGCCTACATGCGGTTAGGTGAAACGCAGAATTGCTGTCAGCGCAATACACCGGAGAGCTGTGTGCTGCCCATCCGCGGCAGTGCGATTCACACGAATCGGTACGGATCGGAACAAGCAATTCAGAAGTTCACTGAAGTACTTGAAAAGACCGATGGGAATCATTTGCGTTCCCTCTGGTTACTCAACCTTGCGTACATGACGCTTGGCGCCTATCCCGATGGCGTTCCCGAAGACTATCGAATTCCGCCCGAGACTTTTGGATCAGATGTGGAATTCCCGAGGTTTGAAAATATCGCTGCGGTGTTGGGCGTGAATACCTTCAATCTATCGGGCGGAGTGGTTCTCGAAGACTTGGACAATGACAACTATGTGGATATTCTCACAACGACTTGGGATCCCAACGGGCCGATGCATTTCTTTCGAAACAACCAGGATGGCACGTTCTCGGATCAGACCGAGGCAGCGAACCTGACAGGCCTGTTAGGTGGCCTCAACATGGTCTCCGCTGACTACGACAACGATGGCGATGTCGATGTGTACGTCCTACGTGGCGCCTGGTTGGGTGGCGCCGGACGCCATCCTAATTCCCTCTTGCGAAACCAAGGCGACGCAACGTTTACGGATGTTACTTTCGAGGCCGGTTTGGGCGAATCTTACTATCCCACGCAGACAGCATCCTGGTCCGACTATGACAATGACGGTGACTTGGATCTTTGCGTTGGTAACGAGCACCTTGTGGGCAACAACTTCACGGCGCCATGCCAGTTGTTTCGCAATAATGGTAACGGGACTTTTACGGATGTGGCGAGTCAGGCTGGTGTTGAGAATATGAGTTTCTCGAAGGGGGTCATCTGGGGCGATTACGACGGAGATCGTTTTCCCGATCTTTACGTTTCAAATTTGGGCGCACCGAATCGCCTGTATCGCAACAACCGTGACGGAACGTTCACGGATCTGGCCAAGAAACTCGATGTGATCCGGCCTCTGGGAAGCTTTCCAACCTGGTTTTGGGATTACAACAATGACGGTGTCCTCGACCTGTACGTTCCGAGCTACGTGGGATTGGCGCCGGGACTTGGCGGGTTGGCCGCAAGCTTTATAGGACGGGCACACGGTCTTGATTTGCCCAAACTCTACCAAGGTGATGGCCAGGGCGGCTTCCATGACGTGGCTGCTGATGCCGATCTGCTTCGCCTCACCTTCCCCATGGGAAGTAATTTTGGTGATCTGGACAACGACGGTTTTCTTGATTTTTATCTCGGCACTGGTTACCCGGACTATGAATCGCTCATACCCAACTTTATGTATCACAATATTTCGGGCCAGCGGTTCCAGGATGTCACGTACTCGGGTGGTTTTGGCAACTTACAAAAGGGGCATGCAGTCGCGTTTGCAGATTTCGATCACGATGGCGACCAGGATATCTTTGCTCAAATGGGTGGAGCATTTCCAGGAGACAAATTCAGCGACTCGCTTTACGAAAATCCGGGATTCGACAATCATTGGCTTACGATTCGGTTGGTCGGAGTACGTTCCAATCGATCAGCAATTGGTGCCCGAATCAGAATCGACATCATGGAGAACGGCAACCGACGCTCCATTTTCAAGCACGTCAATTCCGGTGGGAGCTTCGGGTGCAACCCGTTCCGACAGACAATCGGTTTAGGACAAGCGACCAGCATTGAAAGGCTCGAGATCTACTGGCCCACAACCGACCTGACGCAGGTATTCTTCCCGGTTGAAATGGATCAGTTCATCCAGATCGTCGAAGATGATGACCAGTTCGAGTCGCTTCCGTTCCACCGGATGCGTTTGAGCGGCGGTAATTCTCATTGATCGAACGCTGCTCGCATTGGTTGAAAAACCGCGCCGATCAACACATTCAATGGTAGGTTGTTGTTGCTGGTTACCGAGGTTGGAAATCGTTGTGTTTCCCCAGGTGTCTTAACGGGCATCGAAGTACTGATCGAAATGCAACCAGATGACGCGAGAGTAGCGGGACAACAGCGGAGAAAGGATGGCCAATTGAGACGTAATCGCTGAGAAAGCAAGCCACTGGTTGACATTTTTTAACATCAAGTAGATTGTCGTCGGCAATGCCAAGGCGATTCCCATTCCGTAACTGAAATACATTGCACCAAAGAAGTGACCTTCCTCGCGCTCAAATTTCAGCTGGCATTCAGGGCAAGTGTCGTACATGTGTCAAAGACTACGGAACACTTTTCCCTGTAAACAGCGCGGACAACGTAAATGAACCATGGCAATCGATCGCTTCAGCATGCGGTTTTCCAATACGAGTGTTTTATCATGAACACCCCCCAGCGAAGATCTGCCAAATCGTTGACCATCGAGCTATCTGGAGGCTATATTTAAGGTGGCAACTGGGATTCGAGATTTCTGTCATGACACAGATTTTTACGATCCGGGTAGGCCTCTGAAAAGCATCTCTTTCATTTGGAATCCGATGGATTTTGCTGCCTTCCTATCTAGTATCGTAGCAGCCCTGGTTCTCTTTGCCGTTGGGTCAATTATGAGAACGGGGACTGATCGCAAGCGACCTGACATTTTGGCGATGTCTGAGGTCGCCGTGTTTTTCATCGGAATCGCAGCATTGACAAGCATCACGACTGGTTGTCACCGCCCGGATTCGACAACGGATGAGAAGGTCGTTTCGACAACGGATGAGAAGGTCGTTACCAATCGCCCCATCGAAGTGTCGGAAGGAGGCTACGTTTCTTCTCAGAACTGCAGTTCCTGCCACCCTCACCAATATGACACTTGGCAATCGTCCTATCACAGCACGATGACGCGAGTTACCACTCCCCAATCGGTTGTGGCTCCATTCGACAATGTTCCATTGGTTCTTGACGGAGCGAATTATCTCTTGCTGCGGCGCGGAGATCAATTTTTTGTGAGAATGGATGATCCGGCCTGGAAAGGCAGGCCAAAAAAAAATGCGCCGCAGGTCGAACGTGAAATTGTGATGGCGACCGGTTCACACCATTTTCAGGCGTACTGGCTGGCAACTGGCCAAGGACGGAATTTATCGATTTTTGAGTTTTGTTTTCGAATGGACGAAAATCGCTGGATGCCGCTTAAATCCGCCTTCCTGTATCCACCGCAGGCTCCACCGTTGATGGATCAGCAGCATTGGAACACCAATTGCATTTCGTGTCATGCGGTCGTTGGAAAGCCGCGTTTATTGCCCAAAAACAGAATGAAGGCGGACACGCATGTGGCTGAGTTTGGGATTGCTTGTGAAGCTTGTCATGGCCCCGGAGAAAGGCACGTTCTGGCGAATCAGGATTCTGTGAGGCTATCTGAAGTTAAGTTTGGTGAAAGATCCAGCCCGACCATTATCAATCCCACGACTCTTCCTGCTCCGCGCGATTCCCAGGTTTGCGGCCAATGTCACAGCATTCAACGCCGAAGTCCGGATCAGCTCAAGCATTGGAATGTCCATGGAACTTCTTTTCGTCCGGGGGATGATCTCGCGAGCTCTCTGCGGATGATAACGGAGGGCGATAAATATTTTTGGCCCGATGGCATGGTTCGAGTTTCCGGTAGGGAATACCACGGGTTGATCAACTCGCCTTGCTTTATGCATGGTGACCAAGAAAAGGGAATCATGTCTTGCTTTTCCTGCCATCAGATGCACCAGACGGAGGGCGACGAGCGTGACATCAAGGAGTGGGCCGACGACCAACTCATTCCCGGAATGCGTGGCAATCAGGCGTGCACACAGTGCCACCCGCAGTTCAAAGACGAACAACGGTTAGCTGATCACACGTTTCATGCTCCAGATTCCAGTGGCAGTAGTTGCTATAACTGCCACATGCCCCACACCACCTGGGGCCTGCTGAAAGGCATTCGAAGTCACCAGGTAGATTCACCAAGTGTGCAGAGCAGTCTCGTGTCAGGTCGCCCCAATGCGTGCAACTTGTGCCATCTGGACAAGACGCTCGATTGGACGTCCGATCACCTTGCCCAACGGTATGGCATTCCGAAGCCCGAGTTGGATGAAGACACGCGATCGATTGCGGCTTCTGTTTTGTGGATTTTACGTGGTGATGCGGGTCAACGTGCGTTGTTAGCCTGGAGCATGGGCTGGGCAGCGGCCCGTGAGGCATCGGGTTCTGAGTGGATGGCCCCCTACTTGGCTCAACTTTTGCCGGATCCCTATGACGCCGTACGTTTTCGAGCTTATGTCTCGTTACGAGAACTGCCCGGATACGAGAATTTTCAGTATGATTTCGCTGCCTCGCCTGACCATCGCCGCCGAGCGAAAGAACAAGCGTTTCACATTTGGAATGAGGCGGCGAAAACTGACATCCGTTGGTCGGGTCGGGCGGAAGTGCTGGTCAATTCGAGCGGTTCCCTGATGCACGAGATTTTTGCCCGCCTACGCAGCCAGCGTGACCACCGCCCCGTCCAGTTGGCGGAATGAACCGATAAGCTGCAGGCTTTTGTGTCAGCCATCCGGGCGATGGGACACATGAATCAGTTTAACAACGGATCACCCCGGTCAATGGGTGAATTTGTTTGTTTTGGTTGGCAGAAAATTGTTTCTGAATGTGGGAGTTGTGCTGGAATCCCGGCCTGACTTCAACCCCCAGATGGTGTCCGGACGTACCCAAGAAACTCGATGTTTGGTGCCGCATCTGGCGCATGAACGTGGCATGTTTGTGGAGTGAGTCAACCCGGACGTCCGGAGCCGTGGTGCAACCTGCTGAACCAACAGAAACGCGTTGTTGCTGCTGTACTTCGGCCAGCCTGACGATTGCCGGCTTCTAGCTTTCAGGGAGGGGAGGTCCGGTGAGATGGCGGGATTCACGCCACCCTCAGCAGGTCTCGTTGCCTTCAAATGGTGATCAGAAGGATGGCCATTTGTACACCGTTGAGAGACTCAGTCCCTCGCCAGGTTGTCCAAACAATTGCAGGTACCGGCCGGATGTCCGCAAGGCAGCATCATGAATTGCGACTGGTCACCGATAGTAGCTTTTAGGATATCCCAATATTCAAGCTTGTCGGTGCCGAAAGTAAGGCTCAGCAGCACGCGTAACCGGTCCGTTTTTGGATACGGTTGTGTGCTATGTAGGAATTGATCGCCAAAAATGACGGCTTCGTTCAACTTGTAGTGATAGTCTTTCGTATTTTTGTCCTTGTCCTGATAAAGCAGTTCGCCCTGCGTGTTATCAGGGTCAAACAAGGGAGTGATCAAAGTGTATGCGTTAGCGCCCCGCTCATAATCGACATGCCAGAGTGGTTGTTTCAGGTGGTTACCAACCACAAAAAATCCGCTGTACATGACAATGTCCTGATCGAAGTCGACTAGCTGCTTTAGATCATCCTGAATGGCGACCGCGTCAAAAAATCGCTTAAACATCTGGTAGGAATCGACGCAGTTATTCGAGATCCAAAGTAGAGGCGACTGACCATAGGACATTAAAAAATACTTATGCTGGGATGTGTTGATTTCAATCTGATGAGCTTTTCCCCCTGCTAGAAGGGCTGCGTTTTGAGGTTTGCTTAGGTTGCCAGCCAGCGTCGACGAGAAGGCCGTTCTGGCTTCTTCTAACAGCTCGTTGCCAAATGAAAAGACATAAGCGTTGAGATCTTCACCGATTTGCTTCAACTTTAACATTGATCAATCCGAATCGCAGGTGATTTAAATGTCTTTTCGAACGCCCCTGCATTTCGGTCGATAGTCAAGCGGGGTGCTTTATCCGGTAGACCAGCGTCACCAGGCAGGGGACTCAACGGCGGCCATCGGCACGTTTCTAAACAGACATTCGTTGGTATTTTTCAAGTTTGGACTTTTGAACGGTTGCCAACTCACATGCCTTATCCAGCACACGACCCGGCCCTTGTTTTTGTTCGGCCTGATTGATGTCGTCCAGCAAACTATCGTAAAAACTTAGGTTTTTCTGGAGTACCGTCCACTCTGCATTTCGCAACAGTTCTCTTGCCACGGACTCTTCCAATGGAGCTTTGACCAACAGCCCAATGGACAGAACCAAGGTCCGCCTGAGTGCAAGTGGTGAAACTTCGATGGGGATGAGAAGATGTGAAACGGTTACCTCGTCTTCTTCCTTTTTCTCCATTGCCGGAAAGAAAATCCCCAAAGCTTGCGCCTCCTTTACAACCTTCTTGAAATTGACAGTGCCGATTCTTCCCGACACATAGATCTTCCCAAGATCACCGATTTCAAGTTCCAGCGGAATAGAGCGTACAAGGGGTACAAATTGGTCAATGAAACCATATTTAATGAAAGTATCCAGTGCATCCATGGTGCTGTAAGAGGCAAAACATTCGTGGCTCCCTTCGACAGGCTGACGGCAATCCAGCCTGACGACGTGACGGCCGTCGGGATAATTTCCGATCCGAAAATCGGTACCGCTCCAATGATGATTCATGAAATCCATCACAGGCACAATGACTTGCTGCTTTCCAGAAATTGTCTCGTCCTTGAAGGATAAAATGCGAGACCTCAAGAATCCCTGGCGGACAAAATTTTCGAGATCACGGTCTGGAAGATCTTGGCTGATGAGATTTGGAACATCGTCTGGAAATTCACGTAAACGACGAGCTCTAAGCAAACGGTCCCCTATGGAGGGACAAGCGGACATGAAGAAATCAAAACAGTTTTTCTGGTGAAATGTTGCCTTGCAGGTCAGGTTATAAAGCGCAAACGTTGTTTCTGCCAAATGATGTTGCACGGAACTGAGCGCATCTGAACGAAGGACGTGAAAATCGAACGTTCCATCCTTGAGACTGACTTCCATTTCATCAACGGGCAAAAACGACGTCGAAGGAATCCCGAGGATTTTTTCTCCGGGATCACCATCGTGCAGTTCGATACTGAGGTTTCCCTCCTGACATCGGATCAAAAGATCGGGGTGCAGCCAGCCACCGGAGTTGGTCACTAGTTTTTCGAGCCGCAACAGGACCCTTTCCACTTCGGTATTGTCCGATTCAATTCTAGCCATGCGGTCTGCAGTAATTGAAGGTTTCAGAAGGTGAAACGGGCAGTTCTCCTGTGACACGGAAGTAGGACGCCCATTTCAGCTGGAGATTACCATGTTAGCTGGTCTAACAGGAAGCCGGTTCGTCGAGGAGCCGATTGGTGGGCTCGACGAGGCCACATCACGATTTGGCCAAGCGGTTCGTTTGGATCGTTGCCGACCAGCGTCCGCAGGGCGTCTGTCTGCACTCGATTAAGGAAAAAGGAATCCCACCAACGGGCAAAGGCGGAAAACCCTTCAGAAGCACCCAGCGGAGCTTTGCGAGCGGGTAACCAATGAGTTGTGCCGGTAGAATCACACGGAAGGCACAACAACCAGATGGGAGACAAGCGGGTGTCTCGGAATCAAGGCCTCTCCAGGGGGGGAATACGGGCGTATTCGGGATTTGAGTCCTGGAGAGGCTAAAATGTCAACGGTCAAGTCTGGTAAGCAGAAGCTTGTAATGGGTCGCCTTTGCGGACAACGAAGGCCACCCGACAACCACTGTTGGACAGGGTTTCGACATGACAACCTTCTTGTTTTCTAGACTCAACAGCAGGCCGAAAAGCCCCCCACCTAGAAAACAGCACAAGTCCAGAGACTGACCAATCTTTTTATCAGCGAACTTGGTGCGAGTGGAGATGGCAGACCGACTTTTCCGGCCGGTTGAGACAAGCAAGTCTGATCTTGCTTGCCCCGCCCGGGTCCGTAGAGGCCGACCGAGGAACTATTTCCTCAAACACAGCACGCCACGGACCCCATCTCACTCACGACCAACTTTCGCAAGCGACTATTTAGCTATTCTTCTTGCGAAGACGAGCGGCACCAACAGCACCCAAAGCGAGTGTTGCCAGAGCACCCATTCCAACCATGGTGCTGGGTTCTGGGACGCTTGGTCCGACCGAGATGGCCGTGTTGGGGCTACTTTCGTAAGCAGCTGCAACAGCGGTCCAAGGAGCCGGAGTTGGGCCAGTGTAGTTAATCGAGATCCAACCAAGTTGGTTACCCTTGGTGCGGAAACCGAAGTAACGGGTTCCGGAAACGTTCTTGCTGTTCAGACCGGCCCAAGGCGGCGGATACTGACCACCACGGATACCGTTCTTGGTCGGACTGGGGCTGAACGTAGCACCTGCGGTCAAGCTACCACCTTGGGTACTAACGCGGAGACCATTAAGGTAACCAGCGGTGTTACCGGTGGGCCAGTCACCCGAAGCTTTCGGGCCGTAAGGCTGTCCGTAATATCCACGAGTGTGATAGATATGACGACCACCACCGAATCCGGTGTTCCAGACCTGGAGGTCAGCAATACCGTCGGTACTTCCACCTGGACCAATAAAGTCAAAGTTCAGGATACCATTGTCATTACCGGAGTTCTGACCGTAGTTACCGCCACCGCCACCGGGGTGACTACCACTAGGCAGATTTGCAGTCAGGTCGACAACTGCACCCTGGATGTTTCCACCCATGACGGTTGTCAACGCTGCGCCGAAGGAGGCAACAGCCAGCTTTGCAACTTTGTTTTTATTGGTGGTTTCTTTCTTTGAACGTGTCATTCGCTCCTCCCGGAATTCTTTGATAGTACACAGAAAATCCGGAACCCAACTTATCTACAAGTTGCATTCCGCGTCATTAGGTCAACTTGACAACTAACAGACCACCGTAGCCTGTTTGGTTTCAGAATCAATCCAACGCGCACGACACGCGCGCCGTTAATAAAGTTTAACTACTGGGAGGTATCCGTCAAGCGAGAGGTTTGGGGGCGGGATTTTTTTCTTGGCAGGTCCGTGTGCCTCGCGGTTCTGATTTCGGGCACCCCAACGGATAAATTGAGGGTGTATATGGATTTACAGCACCATCCGGCTGCTTCAAGCGTCAGTGTTCCGGAGAAACCGGCCCTGGTTCATGCAACTGGTTTACCCGGTAATTCTGGGCAGGCAGCAGGTTCGCGTCGTTTCTGTGCAGAGGATTTTCAGGGACGACGGGAATTTCCATTGATTCCACGACGGCAAAACGACCGGTGTTCGAATCGGTCCGGTCGTCCCGAGCGACTATGACAGAGGTTGCGGTTTGATGCCCGGACCGACAGGTTTGATGACAGAGAAGCGAACCAGTACCTCGGTCGTGAGCACCGCACGGGTTTTAAACTGCCCGCGATCAGCTAGGCCAACCGACGGGTTTCTGTCTGCCGCTGGGAAGGTGCATGGGCCGTCGGAGAAGTGACGCGGCCCGCACTTGGTGGTTCCACGTTTTCCAACTCACGCGCGTGGCGTCGGGAGGACCTCGACTGCCCCTTACGTGAGCGACAGGTTGTAAAACCGGGCGGCCGTTTTTCCGAACAGATGTTCCCTTTCATCTTCACTAACAGGTCCAATCACCGCGACCAGGGCGTCGTAAACCTGTTGATAGGACCCGGCCAATTCACAGACCGGCCAGTCGGAGCCAAACATGCATCGCTCCACGCCGAAGGCCTCCAGCGCTGTTTCCACGTACGGCTTCAGATCCTCCGGTGTCCAATGGTTCCGGTTGGCTTCGGTAATCATTCCGGACAGTTTGCAGTACATGTTCTCACAGCGGGCGGCCGCCATCAGGTGTTTCCTCCAGGGGTCGATTTGCCTGTCCCGGATGCGTGGTTTTGCCAGGTGATCGACGACGAGCGGCAGATCGGGTAACCGGTGGCCCACCGGGTTGGCGTGGTGGATGTGTTTACAATAAAACAGGAGATCAAAGGGACAGCGGTGCTTTTCCAGAATCTTCAGTCCGCGCTGGACCTCGTCCCGGAGGATGAAGTTGTCGTCCGGTTCATCCTGTGTGATGTGTCGGACCCCGACGAATTTTGGATGTTCCCGATAACGCAGCAGTTGTTCTTCCAGGTCCTCACTCGCGAGGTCCACCCAACCGACAACACCGGCGATGAAATCGTACTGGTCGGCAAGTTTCAGGCTCCAGTCATTTTCTGCCAGGTGATGCTGTGTTTGGACCAGGACCGTACGTTCAATCCCGGCAGATTGGATTCGGGGCAGCAGGTCCTGTGGCAGAAAATCGCGATTAATCGCCTCGTTTCCCCGTGATTCCAGCCAGCCGTAGTCCAACGCCGCTGACTTGCGTTGCCAGAAATGTTGGTGAGCGTCAACGGTGGGGTGGGTCATGAATCATAACTTAGCAGGTTCTGCGTGGCGTGAGGTTTTTCGCTCACCGCCCCGTGTCGATTCTGAGCGGTCCGGAGACGTCGTTGCCCCGATCGTCGGCACGTTTGCGACTGGTGTGGTTAACGGCGTGTCATGCAGTTGGGTAATGCGGCCTGCAGTTCATCGAAGCCGGTGTCACTGATCTGCGTGTCACTGATAACGAGCTCCCGCAATTGAGTCAATCCTTTCAGATGCACCAGCCCCGCGTCGGTGATCCGGGTGTCGTTGAGGTTTAGCTGTTGCAAGGTGTTCAGGGCCTTCAGATGCACCA